>JAEEGL010029149.1_pt1 | contig 25803 bp, 7 predicted proteins | sample 9134231 | NCBI WGS metagenome assembly JAEEGL01 (sample SAMN16246548, study PRJNA631951) | gut metagenome | biome: gut microbiome; feature: rumen; material: fiber-attached | host: Bos | place: Iran: Karaj | collected 2018-10 | reverse complement strand
TTCTTGGCTGTTGCGGTGATTGTAACGTTGCCAAGCACTGTAACGGAATAGATGCCGCTGACAGCCGTGAGAGTTTCGTCGCCAGCCTTGACGCTTGCTGATGTCAAGGTGTAGCCGTCAGAAACCTTGAAGGCAACTGCCGTATTGTAATCCACCGTTGCTGACTTGCGTCCAGTAGTTGCATCGGTGCTTACAGTAAGTCCTGTGGTGGTAAACTCCATGCCCTTGGGCAGGGTGATGGTGTAATCTTCCGGCTCCCATACTGCATACAAGGTAACATCTTCGGTGGAAGATATGGTTATTGTCTCAGCGGCGGCGGTGGCAGTCTCGGAGGTTGCCCAGCCAATGAAATCGTAGCCAGCAGGCTCGGCGGATTCTGCGATTGTGGGCAGGTCAGCCTTGGCAATCACGATGTTTGTGCCATAATATTTATTGGTTATCGTCTCTACGTTGGAGGGGAGAGTAGCCAATTTGCCGTTGCCGTCGAAGGTGATGTCAACATTCTTGTAAACCGTTACCTTGGTGCTGACGGTGGTGGAGTTGTCGGCATCGTCGGTGGCTGTAATAAATAAGGTGGTGGCGGTGCCAACCGGCGTGGCAAAGGTGATGCCGGTGGCGACGTTGTAAGTGGTTGCCGTGCCATCATCGCCAATCTTGTAGGTGATTGATTTGACGATGCCAGAGCCAGCGTCGGTTACAGACAGTTTGATAGCATCGGTGGTGGATAGGTCGAGGGTTTCAGTAGATGCAAAATCTACTGTGGTTTCGCCGTCCACACGCTTGATTACGGGTGCAGTTTTGTCTATGATGTAATACGTTGTCTGTCCGCTTATATTGTAGTTGCCGCCTATTACGTCGGTGATGTTAACTATCGCCTTATCATCGTCGGTGCTAACAATCTGATTGTTGGAGCAATTAACCTCATACTCGGCAGCGGGGACTTCTACAACTTCATCGCCGTCCTTGTATGTTATCGACGTTACCTCAGCATCTACTGCTGCGCCACCATTGTAAACGTATGGACCTGGGGCGAGGTTAATCGTCAGGTCTTGGTTTTCGAGAGTCCTCGGCAAGATTGTTATCGTAGATGAACCTGTAACCGGGGCATAATTGTCGGCGGAGACCTGGTAATAGATTGTCATGCCGGAGCAAACGTCGGTCTGCTCTATCGTGGTCTTGTTGTATGTGCCAGCCTCTGTGCCATACATGATGGTGTAGCCAGTGGCGGGCTTGGTTACGTTAACAGTGATATTGTGCGCCGTGCGGTCGTATGTGCCGTTGTAGATAGCGGCGGCTACCGACATCGTTGCCTCCGTGATAGAGAAATCTATCGTCGCCTCGGCTGATGTGTGGCTATCGTCGCCGGCGTATTCCACTTTGAGCGTGTAATTGTCAACGTCAAACGCTGACAATGCAGCAAAATCGCTGATGGCTGCAAACTCGTCGGCAGAGGCTTTCTGCTTGCAGGAGAATGTAAGCCCGCTCGTGATTGCAGAGCCAGTGGCATCGTCAAACTTGACAACCGGCGCAGCAAACTCGTCGCCGAATGTTTTGCCAGTGATGGGGGTAACGTACAGGACGGTGTTGGTCTTCCATACGGGAACAAAAACTTCGTCTTTGGTTACTGCATGGGTGGTGAAATCGCCGGTGAAACTATCGTCCCCGCTTATCGCCCAGTGTCCGAAGGTGTAGTTGGCTTTGGTAACAGTGGGTATATCCGAACTCTTCACCGTGGCGTTGTTTTTCACGTAAAGTTCCTTTTCAACTTCGCCGTCGTCGTTTTTGAAGGTAACAACCCACCTCGGATTGAGATCTTGATTCTCCAATTTCAAGGGCTTAATCGTGTAATTGTCCTTGTCGTCGCCCGAAAGCGTGAACGTGAATGTAACGTCGCCCTTGGTGTTGTCGGCACTCACATTAGAGAACTTGCCAGTAGCAATCTTGGCAGACACTTTCTCATTGCCAACTACGCCCTGCAAAGGAACGTTTAACTCTGTCAACGAATATTCTGTGCCGTCGGCAAGCGACACTCCTTGATTCTTCAAATCCATGTCGTCGGAACCGTTGACAGGTTTCTGGAACATGAAAGCCTGTATTTGGGCTTCGTCCATCTTGAGTTCCTTGGAGTTGATGACGCCGGTGGTGGGGATTTTGTAATACCTCCATGTGGCATCCACCTCAGTACAGTTGGTGCAACTGTAATTGGCAGACGCCCTGCCCCAAATTCTCCACTTCAATACGATGTCGTATGCATCAGAAACATCCTTGCCTCCATATACATACGGATAATTATCCACGTCTGCTGTGTAATAAACATACAACTGTTCGTCTTGGATTGTGTCGCCAGCAGCATTTTTGACGGTAACTTCGAGGTCGCCAGATGCTTGCAAAATATCCTCAGTGCCGTCGTAGTCTTTCTCGATGCCAGAGATGGTAATGGTAACGGGCAAGGGCGAAACTGTGATGCCTGCAAAATCTGCCTCACCATACTCGCCTTCCGTCAACAAATTGCCGGTGGTAGAATCGAATTGGTCGTCGGTGCTATACACTACACGTACCTTTTTGTTTTCTGCACATGTAAGGTACGCGCCAAACACATCATCTAACGGGACTCTATACTGGTCACGTTGCAGTTCATTATTGTCATCGATGTAGTACCATACGTATTTTAAGTGGTCATATTCAGAATCTTCGCCTGTCTTGGCAGCGTTGATAGATGCGCCGTCTTTGGTGATTACAGGCACAGGTACATCGCCATATACAAAGGTGTTGTTGTCTTCTTCGTTGCCAAATCTTACGACATTGATTGCAACATTCTTCCTTATCCAACTACCTGAGGCGAGCATAATCTCAACATTGTGGGCTGGCATCGCATTAATGGATGTGGTACTACTCGGAAAATATGATTCGCCGTTGTCGGAATTCTTTCCGACCAATCCGCCCTGAAATTTATAACCGTCCATCACTTTGAAGTTGACCCTATCGTCAACAAAGAACGATAAAGTGCGCTTGCCGTTGTCTGCCGCACTGATGACGGTATCCGCAAACACCATGTGCGGGGGCAATGTAACGGAGTACTTGGCCTTGACAGACAAATTGACGATGCAGCCTTCCGACTCGTTGCCTTCTGCGTCCTTGGCTGTGAGCGTCCAACTATAAGTGCCGGCGGCAGGTGTGGTGGAGATGGAATATACACTGCCACTGTTGGAGGTGGCAGACGAAATAGAGCCTTCTATCTGGTCGGTGGCTGCCGAGCCTGTCCAGAACGATGCCACGCCACTCTCCGCGTCTTGTGCAGAGATGGTGATTGACGTGCCGGTCGCTATGGTAAGCGGAGTGGCAGTGGTGGATGTGGCACAGGTAATTGCTTTGCCGTCCGTGCCGTATGTAACCGTCGGTTTGGTAGGCTCGGTCTGGTCGGTAATTATGCCGCCAAAATTTGTAACGTCGGCTATGGTGTAGTTGGCGGCGGTAGTGCCGGTCGGCGTCAATTCCAATTTGACGTTACATTCGCCAAGTGCATCAGTAGAGGGGAACACTACATCAGACAGCGTAGCGTCAACGGTTTCTCCGCTCACAACGCCAGTGAGAGTGATGTGGTCCACCTGATTTTGGATATCAGTGAGAACCACATCCTTGCCGTATCCCTTGGTGGGCTTGTAACCGTTTTTGAATGTAACGGTGGCGGTGAGAGGCTTCTCGGTGATTGATACGCCGGAGGTGATGTAGAATTTGTTGTAGGCATCCAGAGTATATGGGCTGGCAGAAGCAAATCTATAATACGTCAACTGTTGCAATTCGCCATTGCTATCCTTGCAATATACACCGTTTTCCTCCATCACTTCTACCGCTATCGCGTCGGCACCAACATCCGTGGTGCCTGTATATGTGATCTCGCCAGATTCGTCGTCCGTGGAGGATTTTGCATACGTGGCGGCAACGGTGAAATATACGGTTTCGCTTGGCGATACATTATCATTGACGTACATCAGCATTGTAGAGCCATTAAGCGCAGACGACTCTGAGGGATAATAGCCGGCATTGTCATCTGCATACGCCCAGTAGCCTCCGTCGTATGTCTTGGAGGTGGAGATGAGAGCGGCAATGTCGGCGGTAGTGATGGTCTGGATGGCATGGATAACGCCGTCGGTGGTGGTAGTGGTGTTGGTAGTGCCGAAGGTGTAGTTGGAGTTGTCAACATCAGTAACCGTGTAGGTAATCGTCTTGCCAGTGCCGGGGTTAGCGTTGTCGTATGCGGCAGTGAAGGTGGCTTTTACAGTTTGACCAGAGAGGATGCCATTGTCGGTAGTGCTGCTAAGGGTAACGGGGTTGGTAATTATAGTTACATTAGCATTGTTGTCGTAGTCCTTTTCAGGATTGATTGCCGGACTAAATGCGTATGTGAAATCGTCGGCATCCAAGGTCTTGGGAGTAACGATGAAGTTGAAGTTGTTGTCTCCCGTTGGTGCATCTGCCATGCCATACTCGCCGTCTGTCTTCAGGTTGCCGTCGGCATCAAATACATCAGGAGAGAGATATTTAGCACTCAACTTATAATTATCTGCGGCAGAAGCCTTTAAATCGGCTAATGATATACTGCCAGTGACTCCACGGTAATATGTGACGTATGCATAGTTGGCCTCCGACAACGCTGCATTATCCTTCTTGATTGTGGGACGGCTTACATTGCCATATTCATAAGTGCCAGATGCCAAGGTAATAGCAACAGACTTCCTTACCACTGCATCGATTTCAACAGCAGCAGCCGACGTCATAGTATATACGTAATTATCTTCATCGGTGTCGTAGCCTTGTACATTGATACCTCCTACCACAACATAACCCGTCGCTGGTTTGAATTTAACCCTCTCGCCAACAGCGAAATAGTGTGTACACCTGCCGTTGCCTGCCGCCGTAACTTCGGGGTAATCCGTAAACACCATGTGCGTGGGCAGGGTAACGGCGTATGTCGGCTGGATTACACCGCTGACATCGGCGGCGGCATAGTCCTTAGTGTATGACGTTATCGGTGTGCCGTCATCCTTAAAGCCCATACAATAGTTGCCGTTCGACACGGTATATGTTACTCTGATTCCATAATATTCGTTCTCCGGGTTGGCGGTGCTCACTTCTACGTATTTGCCTTCCGCAGCAGAGAAGGAGATAAATTTGGCAGCAGAGATGGTCAATGGAACATCTTCGCTGTTCACATGCAGCGTGTAGGTGGCATTGGAGACAGATGCAGCCGAAGTACCGTCGTATTTTTTTGACGATGCTATCTGCGTACTGATGTCGTCCCACGCAGGAATCTCAGTGGTGAGGTCGTAAGGCTTGATTTCCACAGAGAACAAATCGGTCTCGCCAATTTGACTATAATTGGTGGTTGCTTCCTTAGTCTTGTATTTGATACTGTAAGACTTGGCGGCTGTACCTTGGGGCAAGGCGGTGGCATAATCGCCGCCGTCAATGCTATACATAACTGTAACCCCAGAAGGCACAGGCTCGGTCTCCGACAACGAAATCAAATCTTGCGCTCCACCGGTATATACGAGGTCTTCTTTCTTCGATATACCAAATTCAGGTGTGGTGGGGACAATCGCAAAATTTTTCGACAATTTGCCATAGACGCTTCCGTTGTCATATACAAAATTCTTGACGTAATTACCCACGGGGGCAGTACCAATATCATCGACGTCATCATACGATACAGTGCCATCAGCGGCAGTTGTCTTGCGTTGGTATGTGATGGTGAGATACTGGCTGTTTGAAGACGAAGTAGCCTCTACATCTGCCCCACCATAAGACGTATAAGATACTTTGCAACCGCCAATCTTACCATATTCATATTCCGACTGCATATTGGTAGTAACCAATGTAACTTTATATCTTTTGTCGGCGTCAAGGAGAATAGTAGCAGCCAATTCGTTATTTAAACATGGCACGTCAAATGAATATATGCCGTCGGCATCAGGTCCGCTAAAAGCCAAGGTATAATCATCAATTACGTCGTCTCCCACTTTATCTCCTGAAACCGTTACAGTAGGCCCTGCTAAAATTGTATCAATTGCCGGGGCTTTGAATTTCACTGTTTTGCCGTATTCATATTTATATGTATTGCCATTAGCGGTAGAGGTTGCCCCCGCTTCTGTAATGTTGGTCAAGTCCAATTTTGAGCCTTGGCTAACTTTGAATTTCGCACCCTTCCAATTGGCATAAAGCGTGATGGGGGCGGTAATCGCTTGACTAAGAATGCTAAAATCTTGCAACTCATCATGTTCATCCTTGTAAAACCAGTAGGAATCAACAGATAAACACGGAGATACGGAAGATGCTCGTGATGGTCTGCTGGCGTATGCATACGCATTATGCCTAATCCAACATTCACTTGTTGTCACTTCTTTATTTTCGTCTTCTTCGTCCACAAAGGCATATCCGTCGGTGGGATTAATGTTGGCATTAAAAGTAACTTTATACTCCCAAAAACCAGTAAGGATCATGTCTCCTGTAACATTATTTGACAAAGACCAATCATAATTATTGTTTCCTACCTTTCTCTTCCAGCCCACAAAGTTGTATTTGGTTGCATCGTAGCCGCTGCTTGTAACGGGAAGTTGATCAGTGGTTTCGCTTATCTTCTCGCCTTTGAAAACTTTGAAAGAACCCGTCGCGCCGTCCACCTGATTGGTCCATGTTACAGTACAAATGTCTGCGGTTGTTACTGTGAAATAAACCACATTCTCGGATTGGAGGTCTGCGTTGTCCACCGACTGCAAATTGAAACTATAAGGAGATTCTGTAATTACAAGTTCTTCTTCATCGCTATATGCCGTAGTACCATTCAACAATATTTTCTTGATGCCGCTGCCGCCATCATTGTCTGCGGCATGCAAATAGACTTTGGAGGAAGTGGGGATTGTTATCGCGGTCGGGGAAGTGGAAGTGCCGCCCGTAGCGGTCTGTTCGTCGCCGTTGATGTCGGTGTATGTAATATAAGGTGCAGACGGCGCGGTCTTGTCGATCTTGACAGTATGCTTGGAAGTCTGCAATATATTATCATAAGCATCCCACTGCCTAAACCATACGGAGTTGTCGCCTTCGGCGGCTGAGGCAAATGTATATTTGTCGTCGCTATTGATCCGCCATTCGGTGGCAGTGGTTGTCAATACATCGTTATCGTCATCATACAACTTGTAGAGGGTATTTATAGGAATGGTATAAGAAGTATTGTGCCAATCGTCGTCGAATATTGAGGCGGCATAGTCCTTGATGGTAACGGAGATTGTGCCAACAGTAACGGCAGATGTGCCAGTGCCTTTGGTGATTGTGAGCGTGGTAGCAGTAGCCGACGGCTCTACATCGGCGGTGGTGGTCAGGTAATATTTGATGGATGTGCCAGTGCCTTCGGATTCTATCTTAATATCGCCTGTGGTAGAATTGAGGCCGGCAATACCGTTGAGTGCGTCGAGCAGGATTTTTGCGCCGGGGCCTGCTTCGTATGACAGTGTGTAGCCGTTGATTTTACCAGCGAACTTGGTGGCGTTGGTTTCGTCTTGGTAATTCTTGTTCGCTTCGATGGTGTAGTTTGCATTGTTGGCATAGCCGGAAGCAAGAGCGTAAATCAAGCGCACACCGTATGTTTCGTTTGCTCCACTTGGAACGGAAACTTCGCTTGGTGCGGAACCTTCGCTGCCTTCTTTGATGTATTTGGCGTCGATAGAGTATTTGATATCTTCATTCAACGGGGATTTATGCTCCCATGTCATATCTTTTGCATCGCTGGCTTCTGCGTCGGTATTGCTGTAGTCGATATACTGTACGTATGGAGTGCCATCGAAATGCTTAGTAGTTTGGAGGAGGTAATAATGCGATTCAAGAGCATCAGTTTTCTGAAAGTTCACAAAAGTCGGCAAGTAGTCCTGCTCGATTTTGTATTGATCGATTTTAACGCCGTCGGTGATTGAGTATGATGTCTCAAATTTGTAAGCCTTGGCTGCAACATAGCCGGTAGTATTAGATGCGTCTGTTACTGTCAAGGACGACAAGTCGGGGGTAACAACGATTTTTTTGGCAGTAGTTACAGAGGAGTCTTCGTCGTCGCTTTCGTTATAATAACTCGCCGTGGCAAGGAACTTGACAACTTCGCCGTTGGTTGTGTTTTTATATACCAAATATGTGGAAATGCCGTCGAGACGGCCGTTCTGAGGGACGTTCTCGTCCACTTCTGCATATTTGCCAGTGGCTGCGTATGCTGTTGCTTTGGTGTCGTAAGTCTTGGCGGTTTTTATGAGGGCGGTGATGTCGTCGTCGGAGATTGTCTGCACGGGTCTTACGTAAACTTCATTGACTGTGGAACCATTAGACACGAGAGGTCCCATACTGTTATATGTCTCCTCAATGATTTCACCAGATGTATTAATAAATGCGTAATTATCAACTAATAATTTTGCGGTGGTTTTATTATAAATTGCGGCGTCGCTTCCTTGAAAATATCCGCCAGACAACTTGACAGAGGCATTATCTTCTACCCAGACTGCATAACTTGCGGTGGTATAGTTGCCGCCAGTAATAACGACTTTTGTGCCCGAGCCAGACGCTTTAATTACGCCATACCCATCATTATTTCCATCAAAATTGCCGCCGTTGATGGTAAGCGATGCGCCGTCTTGCGCAGTAAAATTCGTCTTGATGTTGGTCTTTGTGTCGTCGGCTTTGACGGTGAGCGTGCCGTTTACTGCAATATTGTAAACATCAGATTCATCAGAGACAGACATCGTTTTGCCTTTGGTCTTCAAGTCTATTTCGTAGGTAAGACCAGAAAGGATTGTGATGGTTTTCGATGCGCTGGAGGTGCTGGTATAATTTTCCAGTTGGGTAACCGTGATTGTCTTGGTTGCGTCGATGTCATCGGGTTTGTTGGCATCGGTGAAGAACGCATCTTCAAAGGTCAACGAATAAATGGTTACAGGATCGGTTACGCCGGTCTTATAGTAGGTGGTTGTGAATACAGGGCTGAGAATCGTGCCGGAGATGGCGTATTTTGCATATTGTGCGCCATCAGCCAAGATGAAGTTGGGGTTGGTGGAGGGCACAGAATATTCCACGCGCATATTTGTATAACTACCTGCTGCGGATTGCTTGGCGCCGTCGGCATCGCAATAATGGACAGCATACTCAAGTTCAACATTGTCGTATCTATTAAGGATAGTGTTGTATTTTATAGGTACACCAATAGTTCCTTCCAGGTCTTGATTATTGTCGCTACGTTTTACAGATGTAGTGCCATCGTAAACTTTGTTACTCTTAATGGAAATAGCCAAGCCTGATAATCCCTGCTCAAAGTCATCCTTGCTGAGCAGTTCGGATTCGGAGATTACGTAGGGGGTGATTGCTATTTCGTTGGTAGTAGTATAATAATATTGAGACGATACTTCATCGTGTGAAATGATGAAAGAATACTTAGTAGCAGATGCTTTGACAAAAGCATCGCTATATTGATAATTTGACAACTCGTTACCTTCTGCATCCTTAGGTTTGTCGGTTACTAAAACCGACAATCGACAGGCATCTCCCACATTCGAGGCTGTTTGAAGTTTTTCCCTGCCATCAGTTTCAAATAAAATATTTCCCGATTCATCTTTTTGGGGTTGACCATAACCGGCTGTAACGGTGATATACACATCTTCTCCATTGATGGTGTATTTTAATGATGTGGCAACTCCGATAGGCTCGCCTGATGTTGTGTATGCATAGGTAGTGCCGTCAAATGTTTTTTTGGTTTTGATAAGCGCGGCGATGTCGGCTGGGGTGATGGTCTGGTTTGCGAGGACGTTGGCGGTTACTTCTACATTACCTGCGGGCACGTCAAAAGTGTAAACGCCAGCGGTAGGCTCCAGCGGCGACGAATTCGCCGAATATGTAACGGGGTTGGTGGTGGCATCCGTTACGTATGTGTATGTTAAGTTGCCCACCACGGTATAGCCAGTTTTTGCCTGGATTTTGATGGTGGAGCCGTATTCGTTGCCTGTCGCGCTGCCTTCCACAAACTCCATGTTGGTAGGAAGGGTTACAGAATACTTATTAATCTCCCACTCCGCCTTATAGATGCGGTTGCCTAATGTGCCGGCGGCAAGGGAGGTAATGCCCGACTCGCCCACCGATTTGGTGTTGGTTGGGTCGGAGGGATCGGGCATGTACCATTCTGTACCACCGTTGGTGCAGATGCGCGTCCAACTTTGGAAGGTGAAGCCCTCGCGTGTTGGGGTGGGCATGGTTATGGCAGTACCGTCGTTGACCTCATTTGAATAAGGAAGATCATCGACGGGGTGCAGAGCGTCGCCGTTACCTTCGTAATAGATTGCATAAGTGCCGCTGGCCGAGGTGAAGTAGCCGGGAGTAGAAGTGCCGCCGTCGGCACGAGCGTAGGCTATGGCATTTGCATTGGCTTCAGCCCATTTAGTGCCTTTTTCACCGATAAGCAAAGTACAACCGCCGAATATCTCCTCTGAGGATGCAACTTTGGTGCAACTCCAGCCAGTGCCTACCTTGATTGCAGTAAAATTGCTACCGGCAAACATGCCATCCATGTTCTCAACCTTCGCAGTATTGAAACCGCTGATGTCAAGAATTGGCATACTGAGGCATCCCGTAAACATATATTGCATGTCCGTTACCTGATCCGTATTAAGATATGTGTTCATGCCCGTAATGGTGGTCAGATTTATCATGTTGGCAAACAAATGAGAACACGTTGTCGGGTGGTAATATCCATACGACTTGTCAAAAACTACGGTCGTAAGGGAAGCCGTTACTGCTGTTTTACCGTCATAAACGGGCTTTCCTGAGGCAGGGACAGAATACACATTATAACCAGTGCCAAATGTAGATTTTTTGTTGTCGTAATAGAATGTAAGCGTTTTGTATGTCGGGGAAGTGGTAGTGTTGTCATATACGGCGTATGCTTCGGGCTTCGTGTCGATGCTTACGTTTTTAAGAATATTGCCATCAGCGTCGCAGAGTACAGAGGAAACAATCTTTAGATCATCCGTCACCAACGGTTTCTTCGTCCCGTTGGCTAATGTGGTGTAGAAAGCGCAGTTGGTGCCAAGAGTAGGTACTGCTGCACATTTAATAGCCGCAGTATTGCCAGAGAATGTGCCGCCAGTATAAGTACCAGTAGCAGAACCGCTTACAATATATCCGCAACTATTGCTTTCGCCAATGCCCGTGAACGTGCCGTCTTCGATAGTTATAGTTCCGTTATTACTATTAGATACGGCACACATACCAGCAAAATTACCTTTTTTAATTGTAAGATTTCCAAAGTTGGCAACTGCTATATAGTTACCAGGAACCAATGCGATGGCTGCGTTATTGGTATATGTGCCGCCGTCGATAGTAACGGTTGCTCCGGATCCAACTACTAAACAACATTTGCTAATACTGGTAGTGGCATCGCCTTTGATGGTATATGTGCCACTCTTAAAATCAACGTATGCGCCGCCAGTCATTGTATGACCAGAAAAGTCTATGGTAACCGTTGGAGTTTGAGAGACTTCAATTTTATCAGTTGTGCCGTTTGTGACGTCGTTCTTAAGGGCGATTGTAACTGCTGAGACAGAGCCATAATCGTATGCGAGGGCTTCGGCGAGGGTTTCAAAACCTTTTTGATTGCTCCCGTATGTGGCTACGAAGTTTGGATTGGCGTCTTTGATGGTAATAGTGCCGTAGCCGACGGCGGCATTCACATAGACTTCGGGTATCGTCAATTCGTAAACGGTGGTGCTATTTGCTTTTTTGGGGATAATGTCGGTCTTTGCGTTGCCGGATGCGTCCGTGTACGAGCAAACGAGGTATGCCGATATCGAGCCTGATGTGACCGTGATGGTGCACTTCTCGCCTTCGTAGTAATTGGTGCTGTTGCTGCTGGCGTCTTCGTGGGCGATGGACACTTTGCCGGAGACGCTGGATGCCAACACTATTGAGTGTTGGTTGGTAAGTGTCGCTTTTACGCGCACGTCGTTGTCGGGCATGTCGAATTGCCACTGGTTGTCGCCAGTCTTTGCAACGTCCTGCGCCGTGGCATCTATCGCCGCGCCCATTATCAGCGCGAATAATATTGCTAAAAATTTGGTTGTTTTCATTTTGGTATATGGTTTTTGTTGCTTGGTTTCAAAAAAAATTTCGCGATAAAGATACACCGTTTTTTTGTATAATGCAAAAAAATCTTTTGCCCTAATTATCTCTAACTTCAACCGATACCGTGGCCTTCTTGCCGTTGGTGGTCTCTACGGTGATGATGGCATTGCCGACGCTTACTCCCTCCATCGTGCCCGTATTAAGACCTATCTTCACTATGGTTTCATCGGAGGAAGTCCATTTTACCACTTTGTCTTCGTCTGCAATGCCGGTAGGCAAGATTGTGCAGGTGAGAGTTGCCGTTCCACGCACAAATAGCCCCAAAGCGCCTGCCTGGTCTATCGAGACAGATTTTGGCATCGGGAATACTTCTACTTTCTTTACATACTTGGTGCCGGTATATGTGAGGGTAATTGTTTGACCCTCTGTGGCGGTGGTGATGGCGTTGTCTGAGGCATCGGTGGCGGCAAAGCCTTCGGGGAGGAAGATGTTATATCCCCACACCGCCTTCAACCGATAGTTGCCGGAATTTTTTGCAACAGAAGTTATCAAGTCTGACTGTTCGTAACTGTCGGGGTAGGTAGGGACAATGTATTTGTAGCCGTGTTCATCCTCCACCTTTTCATATCCTATTGCCTGCAACCAACCTGCCAAGACATAACCGTCATTAGTAGGCGTTGCCAATTCTGTATCATCGTCATATTCCTGTGGGTCGGGATCACTTTCTCCATTAAGTACACCGCCGTCTAAATCGTAGTAAATTTTGAAATTGCCTTCGGTAAAATTACCACCGTCACATTCACTATAAGGTTTTGCAAAGGCGAACCTTTTATCGTCTGTATGTGGATTATTATCATTATCACATAAACCGTCGCAATATTGAGCGCCTGCCCACGTTCCTTCCTCACCAATTAGCATATCACAGCCGGCGAACATTTCTTCGGATTCAAGATAATCGGTTTGCCACCACATATCTTCTCTTTTCCATTGGTCGGGGTCTACTAATATTCCCGTCAGGCTGCTGCAATTCCTGAACATATATTTTATGTTTGTAAGTCTGTCCCTTTTGAAGTGCGCGATGTTAATACCCGTCAGACTGCTGCAATCTTCAAACATACTTTCCATATTGGTTACTTTGTCCGTAATCAGATTACTGAGGTCAATAGTCTTTACCTTGTAACAGCCTTTGAACCACTGATAACACGATGTAGGGGCAATTTCGCCTTCAATTACAATGTTTTCAATATCGTTGCTATGTTCCAACCAGCCGGGGGCTTCTGAACCATTGTTAAGACTATATGCGCCTGCGGGCTTGTTGGCATCAAACCTGAAATACAATGTTTTGTAGTAATCGTCATAATAAACGTATTTTTCTTTGGTTAAAGCCCATTTTGCAGAATAAATTTTGTTACCTATTTCACCTGCGGCAATCGAATTGGCAGAAGGACCTGTAACAATTTCGTCAGCACTCCGTGTGATGGAAACCCAATATTCAAATTCACCATTTTCATCACTTTCTTCAAGCGTAGGCAATTCATCTATTCCATTGGCACTCACATACTCGGTGGGCGCACCGTCAATAGTTTCTATTTGAATTTTATCATCACCTGCGTCTTTGTCGTAGAAAATTTTGTAATTGCCTTTTGTCAGGTAGCCGCCATCGTTTGCATGGGCGTATTGATAGTCTATATATGGGTCAGTGCCATATTCTCTGACATTACAAAATGTTCCGTCGTTACCGATGAGGGCGTAATCAAATCTGAACAAGTTCCAACCTAAGTATCTGGTTTGTGCATCTACTATTTTAATATTGCTTGTATTCCAGCCGTCGCCTACTCTAATCGTGGTAAGGTTATCGCAATCAGCAAACATCCAACTCATATTCGTAACTGCCGCCGTATTGAAGTTGCTGATGTCAAGCACTTTCAAAGATTTACACGCTGAAAACATATAAGACATATCCGTTACGTTATCCGTAGAAAAGTTGCTGACATTAACAGATTTAAGGCTTCTGCAATCGTCAAACAAATAGGACATATCCTTAACGTTAGTGGTATTAAAACCGCTTACATTGATTTCTTCCAAAGAGGAACAATCATGAAACATATATTTAATATCATTTGCCGTTTCATTAACTATATTTCCAAGTGTGATAGTTTGCAATTGTTCGCATCCGGAAAACATCCAACCATAATCTTTTGCCGGTGTAAAATAACTTACATCAATGGATTCCAATTTTTTGCAACCTGAAAACATACCCTCATAACTATTGACATTTTTTGTGTCAAGGTATTTGTCCATATCCTTGATTTCCTTTAATTCAGAAAAATTTGCAAACCATTGCTTACATGAAACAGGTGTTATTGTACTTTCAAAAACAACCGTCTCAACAGTTGAAGCAGCAGCAGTTAGCCAAGCGGGGGTAGGATTATCTGTCGGCAAATCAAAACAATTATAGTCATCTTCGGGTTTTACACCGACTTTAAAAGTAAGGGTTTTGCCGTCCTCGGAAAGTTCGGCGTACTGCTCACCCCACACAGCCTTCAAATAGTAGTTGCCGGAATTTGCCGGAATAGTTGGATCTGTCAACAATTCTGTGTCGTAAATATATTCATATTCTTCATACCCTATTGCCTTTGCCCAGCCTAAAAATGTATAACCATCCTGCGTAGGGGTTTCCAATTCTATTTCTGCATCATATTCTATCGGACTATCTATATTATCGTCTTCAAAATTTCCGCCGTCCAAGTCGTAGAAAATTTTAAAATTGTCACAGGTAAAATAACCATCATAATCTTCGTCTTTTGCATAAGCAAAGTTTTTATCGACAACATCAGAATAAATGAACCTACCCCGTTCACCGATAAGAGAAGAACAGCCGTTGAACATATTAGCGGATTGGGTGATATAATAATTTTTGATAGAACTCCATTGATTATTGTCCACTAATATCGCCGTCAGGCTGTTGCAGCCTTCAAACATGCTTTCCGTATTGGTAAGGGCGGCTGTCTTGATGTTCGTAAGGTCAAGAGCCTTCAAATTGGAACAGCCGTAAAACCATCTATAACACGTTGTGGGCGTCAATGAAGTTTCAAAAACAACCTTTTTAATATCGCTGCTATGCTGCTCCAACCAGCGGGGGGCTGCGCTGCCCTCGTTCAAAGAATATGCGTTTTCTGAGGGCTTCTTCAAATCATACTTGAAATACAGAGTGTTGTTGTCGAAAAAGACATATTTTTCTTTGGCTTTTGCCCATTTTGCGGAATATATACGGTTGCCTTTTTCGTCTGCGGCAATACTATTTGTGGGTGTAGAAGCGTGTACAACAGAATAGGCGCCTCCCTCCACATTCAGTGTTGTACGCACCCAGCCACCAAAAGTGCCGAGCAAATCACTTGAAACAGTGGGCAATGTAACCTCAGTGCCGCCCTCATACTCGGTGATTGCACCCGCAACAGTCTCCAGATCTATTTCATCGTCAGCATAAAGGTCGTAGAAAATCTTGCATTTGTCAATGGTGAGATAGCCGCCTTCGCCCGCCTTGTCGTATTCTTTATCGTTATAGGCGAAACCCTGAGCGTCGGTTGCTGCATAGTGCGCCTTGGCTACCATATCATATAACGATCCTGTATTGCCGATAAGGTTGTAACAATTTTTAAAAACCCCCTTATGTGATACATTACCCTTTAACTTCAAATACTTATCCTCACTATCATCCAATTGACTTGCTTTCACAAGGATTGTAGTAAGATTGATACAATCGGCAAACATGTAATCCATTTTTTCCACAGATGACATATCGAAATTGCTGATGTCTATTACGGCAAGTTTGCTACACCCATCAAACATATAGGACATTTCCTTTACATTTTCGGTATGAAGGTTTTCTATATGATCTATCGTGGTCAAATTTGTAAACCCACGAAACCACTCATAACATGTAGTAGGTGTTATTACACTTTCAAAATCAACCTTTTTTACTGTTGATATTTGACTTGCAAAACTCCAACCAGGAAATGCATCATATTCCGGCATCGGAAAAGCATCTGTTGGTCTTGCGCCGTATCTGAAATAAAGAGTTTTGCCGTCAGATGAAAATTCGGCGTATGGCTCGCCTACATGGAGATTGATTACGATTGCGCCGTCGTCGCTGGTCAACACATAATTTGCACCGGCGGCATTGTTGGTGGTAACCACATACGACGCCTCCTCTTTCGCATTATCATACTGATATTCCACTGTTACGTTTGATGGGAGTTGCGGCTCAGAAGTGAACACAACATCTCCATCTTCATGAACACCTACATAAAATGTCTTGGTACCACTGGCAAGGACATATATGTCGTCGGTATAAGTGATGGAGCCGGTGATAGTTTTCAGCGTTATAACGTTGCCTTCTGTGTTGGGACAAGCATCCTCACCTGCCGCTACTACTGTCTGCGACATATCATAAGTAATCCTTACAAGCTTGTTTGTTCCTGTATAAGGGGAAGATGAAATGTTGCCATAACCATCATCCTCTAAAAAAGTAACGGCAGTGGGTGTTATTGAAAAACGATTACCTTTGCCGTCTTCATAATTGTATGTCTGACGATTGCCCTCCGAGTATGTCATGATTGCCGTGCCGTCGTATTCCTTGGAGTATTCAGTGGAGAAAGTGGTTTCAGTAACATTGATGCCGCCAGTGATTTCCTCAAAATACTGCGCCCACTCAGAATAGCCGGAGCCACAGTCGGGGACGATCTCGAGGGAGCCTTTGCCAGAACCACAATAATCATCTTTGTTGGGAAATGCTCCAGATCCTAACAAAGGCGCAATAGTGGCTTTGCATATCAAAGTAAAACTTCGATTCCAACCAATATCATAGGTATTAAACGCTTCTTTTCCAATAGATTTGATGCTTGCCGGCAACGTTATTTCAGTAAGTGCCGTTGTGTAAAAAGCACATTCACCAATTGTTTCAAGAACGCTGCCTTCTGCTATTGTAACTGTTGCAAGCAAACTACAACCTCCAAAAGCCCAATATCCTATTTCTACAACAGTGCTGGGAATTGTAACTTCTTTTATATCATGGTTATTAGTGAAGACATGGTTGCCGATTTTTGTGACGGTATATGTGATGCCGTTTTCAGTTACGGAGGAGGGAATAATAAGATTTTCGGCCTCGGCTGCAGTTACACCACTTGCGAAACCGGAAACTGCGACTGTGGCATTGTCCAAAAATTTGTATGAAAAATTTTCATTATCGAAAAATGCTGATGGATTATCAAGACTGCGATAGGATAACACTGCGCCGCAAAAATAAGAATAAAGGATGTCTGTTTTGTGAAGAGTACCCGAATATGTACTTCCGTCCAACAGATAACTACATCCATCTGCAATAGTTATGTCATTGGCTTCAATGTCGCTGCACTCAATTCTGTCATACAAAGACTTATAGCCGAGGGTAAGTGAATTGGCAATGATGGTTTCGTCATCACCTGTGGTTGATGTAATCACGTGTCCGCCGAGGATGCTGATAGTGGCATTGTCAGAACCAATGGTAGTGGTGGTCACTTTAAGGTGACCGTTGATGGTGAGCGTACCTTCTACATTGATATTATTGGCAGTGAGGGTTGCTTGGGCGGACAAAACTTCTGTCGTACCATAAATAGTGAGGCTTGCACCCGAAGGTATGACGATGTTGCCAGAGATGGTAAGGTCTTCATCCAAAATTAAATTGACGTCGCCCGATATTTCGAGGTCGCCAGTAAGGGACGTTGCGGACGATACATAATACCAGCCGTCGGAGAGCGCAGAGGTAATTGTACCGTCAATTACGGTTGCGGACGTGGCGACCTGGCTGTCGCCGTTTTCGTCAATATATGTGATGTCGTCTTGCGCCTTTGCGGCCATTGATATTAGCATCGCGAGGATGCCGAAGAATAATGTTTTTTTCATTGTATATGGGTGTTTGTGTGGGGGTTGTTGTGTTTAGTGGTGTTGGTTGTTGGTAGCCCTCCGAGTACTCTGAGTATTCCGAGTATTCCGAATACTCAGATAGCCCTAACTCCAACTGCCAACTGCTACCGACTACTGCTCGGATAGCCGCCTCGGTATTTCGTCCTTGCCTTGTACATCTGCTCTTTGATGCCGCCGTTTTGCACAAAGCGGTTCTGCATAGTTTCGAGAAGACGGTATAGCATTACGTTAGCCTGATGGATAAGCGTGATGCAGAGATTGGAAATCTCCTCGTCTGACATACGCTCCATTAGAGTCTTGTACTCGGTCTTAATGCGCTCGCTACGAGCAAATTTACGCATTGGCTCGTAACGGGGATGCTCTTTGTCCCATTGCACAAGTGATCTTACCCTCAGATAGTCTTCGTAATCTATCAAGAGTTCTTCGAGACTTGCCTTGGCAACGTTGGTGAGTTTGATTTCTGTCTCAGCCGACGTTGCGGCGGCCTGATTGCCTTCTGCTATATTCTGCTTGCCACTACGGGCTGCTTGTACCATTTGGTCTATCGTGCGGTCTCCTTTTTGGAGATATTTGTGTGCGAAATAATATGTGATATCGTATATTATTTCTGTTACCTGATAAACCCGCAGATTCCTGTAATGCCCATGCTGTGGCAAAAATGTGTGGTCTGTCATATTTTGTGTTTTCTTTTCTGCAAATCTAATAATTTTCACGCAATTAGACATTATCAAAACGTAAAATGTTAATCATTATTTGTTAAAAATTGAAAAAATTAACACAGATTTAACGTTAAAGGCGGTGTGGCAGGGCAATTTTCAAAAAAAACTTAAAAAATGTAATTGTGTCACCAAAAATTTTTATCTTTACGGTGCTAAATTTCCATTATGTCATCTTTGCTCAGACATATCGCCATAATGCTGTACGCCATCGTCCTTGCCGCCGCGCCGCTTTCGGTCTCCGCCCAGGACGATGAAGCAGACGACGCGCTCCAGCGCGAACTCGACAGCATTCTCGCCGCCACCACGCCCGACTCCCCGGACAGCGTGAAGGCTTACAATTACTACCTAATCTCCGCCAAGACCGAATACGTGGACACCTCACTCAAATATTCCACAAGGTCGCTGATGTTTTGCAAGGACGAAGACACCATCCTCCGCGCCAAAAACTACAGCAACATCGCTTGGGCGCATCTCTACAACGGCGACTACAGCACCGCATACAAGCACCTCTCCAAAGGCATATCACTATTCCGACAGAGCCGCGACTCCGTGCACCTGCCCACAGCATACCTGATGATGGCGCGAATCTGCGACAACCAGAACTTCGCCGACAGCGCGTTGCAATACCTCAACTCCGCACTCGACATCTGCATCCGAATCCACGACACGACGCTGATGACCGTTTGCTACACCACATTGGGCGACATTTCTTACAACAAGCACTTCTACCAATCGGCAGAAAAATATTACCGCAAGGCGTTGCAAATCAACGAAGAGTGCGGCGACATCGCGGGCATGGCAACTGCAATACAATGGATTGGCAACATACATCAGGCATACGAAGATTCGCTCCAAGACGGCGTCCACCTCCGCATAGCCACCGACCTTTTCAAACAGTCGATAGCACTGCACGACTCAGCCAAATCCGACAATCCGTACCACATTTTAAACAAATACGACTCCCACGGCGACCTTGCCGACGCTTACATCAAACTCGCCAATCTCACCGGCGACCGCCGCTACGCCGACAGTTGCCTCACCAATTACAAAATAACCGAGCAATACTTCCTCTCGCACGGTTACAACGAATCGTACCTCGACCTCAGCCGCGTATATGTGCAGTACCTGTTGTATTACCACAAATACCGCGAGGCGGAGAAATACCTGCTCGACTTGGAGAAGCAATACCTCACCGGCGAAACCTTCGAGAGTTACTTGCGCGAACACCACCAGATGCTCAAAGAAGTGTATGTACGCCTTGGCGATTGGCACAACGCATTCATCAACCTCGAAAAACAATTTGAATACGCCTCGCGCCTCACCAACGACAGTTCGATGACAGCCCTCGCCAATGCGCAGACCGCACAGGCTATGATGCTCGAACACATCAAACAGGAAAACTCCGAGCGCATCCACGCTGAGCAGCGGAGGCAAATGATTACCGCCATAGTGTCGCTCGCCGCCGTACTTATACTAATCGCCGCACTCACCATCGCGATACACCGCGCCTTCAAAATCAAGAAGCGTTCCAACGAAGAACTCCTCATCAAAAACGAAACCCTCAACAACCAGAAGGCGGAGATTGAGACTCAGCGCGACGAGATAGAAATCCAGAAAAACATCATCACCCAGCAATGGGAGGACGTGGAGGCCGCCAACCGCAAAATCGTCGAGAGCATCAACTACGCACAGCGCATCCAGAACGCCGCCATCTCCTCCAAAAAGGAAATCGACGACCTCTTTGGCGATAATTTCATATTCTACCGCCCCAGGAACATCGTGAGCGGCGACTTCTACCGCGCAGTCAAATGCGGCAGATATTCGGTGATGATAACGGCAGACTGCACCGGGCACGGCATACCGGGCGCGTTCCTTTCGATGCTCGGCATTTCGGCACTCAAAGAATACATGACCACCGAAGACGACGCCCGAAACCCCGGCGCAGTGCTCGACAAGATGAGGGTTTTCATCAAATCCACCCTCAACGCCGAAAACGACGACTGCCCCTCCGACGGCATGGAGATGACAGTGTGCAGCATCGACCACGAGCAGATGACCATGCAATACGCCATCGCCAACCAGACCGCATACATCATCCGACAAGGTCAGCCAATCACCCTGCGTGGCGACAAGATGACCATCGGCAAATCCCTGATGGAAAACAAAAACTTCCACACCTACACCCAGACGCTCCAGCACGGCGACATGCTCTATATGTTTTCCGACGGCATACAAGACCAGATGAGTTTTGTGGATGGCGAGAGGCTGAGGTTTTCGTCGCAACGGCTGCAATCCACGCTCGTCAAGATAAGCCCGCTCAACGTCCGCGAACAATTGGAAACGATACAGCACATAGTTACCGAATGGCAGGGCGACGACCTCCAGATGGACGACATGACACTCATCGGCATAAGAATCAAATGACTTTTTTACCATAAACAATGAAAAAACTTCTCCTTACAATAATCGCGGTGGCAATCGCCGCCCTCACAGCCTCGCCGCAGGCACTCAAAGCGGGTTTTGACAACCTCGCCCACCAGAAATACGACGACGCCGCCAAAATATTCGGCAAGGCTCTCGAAAAAAGCACCGAGACCATGGCTGCCAATTACGGCATGGGCTGCGTCATCTGCGAACCGTCGTATCAGGGTTACAACGCATTGAAAGGATACCGAATGATACGCAACGCCAACGACCGTTTCAACGCCTCATCCCAAAAGACCAAAAACACCTGCAAGTCGGTATATGGTTTTGGCTACGACGAGATACACGCCAAGATGCTCGCCGTGGCGGAGGCGCAGTTGTCGAAAATAAAACAAGAAAACAACACCATCGACGGCCTCCAATGGTTCATAGAGAATTTTGACGGGGCGGAACCTCAGATAGCCGAGGCGAAGGAGTTGCAGGCTGAAATAGTTTGGCAGACCACATCCAAAGCCGCCACATTCCGCGCTTTCAAGGATTTTTGCGACAAGTTCCCCAACACCAAACACGCCGAGGAAGCCCGCACACAATACGAGACACTTTGGAAAAAACTCTGCGCCGACTTCTACTCCGAGGGCGAACTCGCGCAGATGGACATATTTGCCAAGCAGTACCCCTCCTACCCTTTCTACACCGACGACGACCGCGCCGCATACGCCATCGCGCAGGAAGCCGACCGCCTGAAACTCGCAATGCCTTACAGCGAAGACTACCTGCCGTATTACAAGAATTACGTGACCAAAGCCGCGCCCAACCAACAAGCCTTTGTAGCCTTGCAACGCATGGTGTCGCCGTACATCGAATGGGGACGTTACAAGGACGCGGGCGACATATATGCGTCGTATTCGCACAGATTCCCCGACCAAAAAGCCGACATCGACCGCATCGCCGACATGCTCCGCGCTCCCGGCAACAAATCCAAGACCACCGCGCTCCCCAAGACCATCAACACCGACTACCTCGAATACGCGCCCGTAATCACCCCCGATGGCAAGACGCTGTATTTTTGCGGCAACGGTCGCCCCGACAACATCGGCAACGAGGACATCTTTGTAGCCGAATTTGCCAAAGGTACATGGCAACAGGCCAAGTCTTTCGACCAATTCAACACGCCACTTGGCAACGAAGCACCCCTCGCCGTATCGCCCGACGGCAATATGCTCCTCATCTATAAGGACGCCAACATCTACTTCACCGAGCGCACCCGCAACGGTTGGAAGGATTTGAAAAAGATGACCGTTCTCAATTTTGGCAATTCGTGGTCGGCAGACGCATCCTTTGCACCCGACGGCAGCGCGATTTTCTTCATCACCGACCGCCAAGGCAACGTAGGGCGTTACCACCCGCACGAATCGTATTTTCATGGCAGTTACCACGGCAACAGCGACATCTACGTCTCCACGCGCAACTCCGACGGCTCTTGGAACACCCCCATCAACATCGGCTCCACCATCAACACACCTTACGCCGAGCGCAGTCCGTGGCTTGCCTCCGACATGAAGACATTGTATTTCAGCAGCGACGGACATTGCGGCATGGGCAAGTTGGACGTTTTTAAGGCGACAAGGCTCAGCGACACCTCGTGGACACAGTGGAGCGAACCCATCAACCTCGGCAAGGAAATCAACACCGCCAACGACGATTACAATTACCTCATCTCCACCGACGGCAAGAGCGCGATGTTCACCAAAGTTTCGAGCAGCAACGTTGACATCTGCACTGTCGAAATCCCCGAAAAAATGCGCCCCGAAGCCATTGGAATAGTTTTTGGCAAGGTTGACGACAACACAGGAAAACCTCTCGCCGCCACCATCAAATGGGAAGACCTCGAAACCGGCAAAATCCTCGGCACTCTCCAATGCAACCCGCAGAAAGGCACATACTTCATCACCCTTCCGGCGGGCAAAAAATACGGCTATTTTGTGGAAATGGACGGTTATTACCCTGTCTCCGGCAACCTCAACACCGAAGGCCTCACCACGGGCAAAGACATCGAGCGCAATATCACCATGAACTCCATCGCCGAAATCCTCGAAGGCAAGGTAGCCATCGTCTTGGAAAACATCTTTTTCGACACCAACAAATACCAACTCCGCGCCGAATCGTTCCCCGAACTTGCGCGTCTTGCCGCCTTCATCCGCAGCAATCCCACTGCCGTCCTTGAAATCTCCGGACACACCGACAATTCGGGTTCCGCCGACGCCAACCGCACCCTCTCGCAACGCCGCGCCGACTCTGTAAAGGATTACCTCATCAACCTCGGCTGCCCCGCCGACAACATCCGCACCAAGGGCTACGGCGCCGACAAGCCCGTCGCCGACAATGCAACCGAGCAAGGCAAAGCAAAGAATAGAAGGGTGGAGTTTAAGATATTATAAAAAATAATTGTTATGTTACAAAAAACAATCAATAAGGAAGATATTTTTACAAATGACCTTCAAGTAATCGTTTCTACTGCCCGTGAAATGAGTTACCGCATGGCCAACTTGATGCAAGTAGCACAAAATTGATTAGCCTCCAAATTTCTGACAGAACAATTCGGCTCAGGATTTTCTGAGACACAGATACGAAATTTCAGAAAATTTTATCTGTCATTCAGCGACTTACAAATTCAGCAGACATTGCCTGCTGAATTTGTATCGAAACTTGCTGCAATTCAGCAGACATTGTCTGCTAAATTCTCTGACAGCAAAATAACAATGCCAATACAATTGTCATGGAGTCATTATGAACGACTAATGCGCGTGGCAGACCCCGACGCAAGATTATGGTATCTCAACGAATCTGCAAAACAACAATGGGACTACCGAACTCTGAAACGTAATATCGATTCACAATACTACTATCGCCTTATACAGACACCCGAACCTCTCAGGAACGAAGTCATTAGTGAAATGCAGCATCTGACTGCCAACTACGAGAAAGAAAGATCCAGTTTTGTAAAGAATCCTATGCTTGTAGAATTTCTCGGCTTGAAGCAAATTGGGGCAATAACCGAAACCAAATTGGAGCAATCAATCCTCAACCACATAGAGCGTTTTCTGATGGAGATGGGCAAAGGGTATGCACTTGTGGACCGACAAATGCACATCCATACAGAAGAAGACGATTATTACATCGACTTGGTGTTTTACAATTATCTGTTGAAATGTTTTGTTCTCGTAGATTTAAAAACAACCAAAATATCATACGAGGATGTCGGACAGATGGATATGTACCTCAAACTCTTTGATACATACAAAAGGACGGATGGCGACAACCCAACCATCGGAATCATACTATGTTCCGAAACCAATGCCGATGTGGCACGTTTTTCCTCTCTTGCCACCAACAATCAAATGTATGCCGCGAAATACCTCACCTACATGCCATCCAAAGAAGTATTGGCACGAGAAATTGAATTACAAAAAGAAATTTTTCGGCTACAAAACGAAGAACATTGACCCCAATTATCCCAAAAAAAGTCAGCCAAAATCATCATTTTTTCGTGAATTTGGCTGACTTTTTTCGTTGTATTTTTCGATTATATAATTGATTATCAGAAACTTAATTACAGAGTATTTACATTTTTTAACACAAAAAATTTCGGAAAATTTGTTCGCTAATCTACCAATTTTGACAGTTTCTCAGGGTCGCGCCGACAGTCCCAAAAAACCGATACATAGATATTGCCGTCCTCGTCAACTCTGTATATCAACTTATTGATTTTAGTAGCAAGAAAGCCACGATACGTTGCTGTCATATCATCTAAATCGGGTTCTATTTTCCCAATATTAGGATTGCTCAGCAGCATAGCGGCGGCTTTTTCGATTTTTTGCATAAATTTAAGGCTCGATTTCCTGCCGAAATTTTCAAAGATATATTCGGTAGTATCCGCAATCGCCTCCATTGCCTGTTCTGACCAAATTATACTCATACAGCAACAGACATTAAACGCTCTTCACACATTCTCATAAGGTCTTCCGTAGTGCCGCATCTGCCCGCCGCTATCTGACGCTCTCCTTCTTCTATCATTTCACGCTTGCTTTTGTATTGCGTAAAAGGCATATTGTCCAAAGAAAAACCGTCGTCGTCATTCGACTCCAACTGTTTTCCTTTGGAAAGCGACCTGCTAAGCCACAGCGCATCGTCCTCCGACAATGTGCCCAAAAGATAATCACGCAGATTTATCAACAATTCCCTGCTCATAATCAGTCTATTAAATGTTTTTTCAACTCTTGTGTTGGAGAGTGGAATGCGGGCGGCTCGCCCGCTTAATTGGCAGGCGAGCCGCCTGCATTCCAACATGCCGCACTCCAATCAACCTAATGCATCCCCTTAAATATCAAGTACGCCACTGCTGCGACGCCGAGCAATACGAATATCAACACGCACGTGGCAATAGTCTTGATGGACGAGAGGGTCTTCTCGTTGCTCTGTGCTTGTTTGAGGACTTTGTCGCTCTTGACCGCCTCCAATATCTTAGCGGAAGTCTCATTCAACGCCTTCTGCTGCTCGGTGTATT
>JAEEGL013173846.1_pt1 | contig 25804 bp, 20 predicted proteins | sample 9134231 | NCBI WGS metagenome assembly JAEEGL01 (sample SAMN16246548, study PRJNA631951) | gut metagenome | biome: gut microbiome; feature: rumen; material: fiber-attached | host: Bos | place: Iran: Karaj | collected 2018-10 | reverse complement strand
TACGCGGCGAGAGACTGGAAAGATCTGAGGATTACCGTGAAAATGTAACATTTCTCAGATTTGATGCTTCTATCATGCTGAATGAAGATAATGAGCCTGAAGAGCCCTGATACAGACGAGTGATCCTGGATAAATCACATAAACATAGCTTGCGTAATTATATAATACAGACAGGGCGAACCTAGGATGAGTTTACATAAATTCTCAGAAGGCAATAATGATGGTCAGATCAGCGCTGTTATATTTGATCTGGATGATACTCTTATATCAGAGAATGAGTTTGTAGTCAGCGGATACAGGTTTGTTTCCAAAAAGCTGGCTGGTAGGCTTGATAAGACAGCACCTGAGATAGAGGACAGACTCTGGGAGCTGTCAAAAGAGACATATTCCCGCGCGTTCAACAGGCTTTTTGATTCCTACGGGGTATCCTGTTCTGATGAAGAACTTAAGGAGCTGATCTCAGCCTACAGGAATCATCCTGCAGACACAAGGTTCTATCCCGATGTGGCGATGACTCTGACCGGGCTGAAGGACCGGGGGATACTGATGGGGATAATCTCGGACGGAGATCCCGGAAGACAGAGGAACAAGATCCGTTCAGCCGTGGCAGGAATCCCTGATGATTTACATAAGTACCCTAAAAATGAGGGGGATGATGTTGGTTTACATAATGGCAAAGCCTGGATTGAGCCGAAGGGTTTACATAACTTAAGCTCAGGTATGGCTGAAGATGATCTGCATGATAAAGCCGGATCAGCAAGCGGTTTACATAAAACAAGCAATAAGAAAACGGAGTCTGAAAGCTTCGCAGGCGGATGGTTTGACGAGGTGATCCTGAACGATGAATTCGGAGGGATCGAATACAGGAAGCCAAATCCGAAAGGCTTCAGAGAAATGGCCCGAAGACTGGGGGTTGAGCCTTCGGAGATGATCTACATCGGGGATAATCCGGCAAAGGACTTTCATATATCCGTGGAGCTTCCGGTACGTACTGCAAGGATAGTAAGAGAAAACGGTATATACACGAATAGAGAATATCTGGACGGGATAAAAGAGACCTGGCGGATTGATAGTCTGACGGATATCCTCGGAATTGTTGATAAAAATAACGAAAATAGTTGACATAAATTAAGAAAAATGATAACTTATAACAAAGTTAACATAACTATATACGGGCTCGAGGGTACCGGAAATGGAAATTTGCCTTCTGGACAGATCCGGCTTAGGATCTGAAAGGTATTTTTATGAGTCTGGTTTCGGTTCCTTTTTTTATTTTCATCCTTTGCCTTCTGGGGGCATATTATAACGCAGGAGAGAAACACCAATGGAAGGTGCTGCTGGCCGGTAGCGCCTTCTTTTATTTATGCTCCAATCCGGTTTACATAATTTCTATCGCGATCTCTATAGTTTCCACCTGGTATCTTATGAGGAGACCGATCAGATCACATTTCATAATCGCTGTTATTATAAATCTTACGCTTCTTGTGATCTTTAAATACAGTGTAAATATCGGGATCCATGATCTTGCTATACCGCTGGGGATCTCATTCTATACCTTTATGACTCTCGGCTATGCTCATGACTGTTATGACAAAAAGACAGAGCCTTCCGACAATATATGGCATTATGCCCTCTTTATTTCGTATTTTCCACAGCTTACCGAAGGACCGATAGGCACATATCAGGATATGCATGAACAGCTGGTCTCTTATCATCCCTTTGACTTTCAGCGGATAAAGACCGGGGGATATCGTATCATAATAGGCGTTTTCAAAAAGTTCGTGATCGCCGGAAGAGTAGCTTACTATGTTGATACCGTCTATTCGGATCCGGCAGGATACGGCGGGCTTACGCTTATAGTTGCAGCGATATTTTACATTATAGAGCTGTATGCGGACTTTTCCGGATATATGGATATCGTCTGCGGTATCTCGGATATGCTGGGGATAAGGCTGAAGGAGAATTTTATGAGACCGTTTCTGTCAAAGAATGCGCCTGAATTCTGGAGAAGATGGCATATTTCGCTGATGGAGTGGTTTAATACCCATCTCTTTATGCCGTCGGTCACTTCGAAATGGAATAAAAAAGCGTCCGATATTCTTTCTCGGATTTTCCCGAAAGCGAAAAAAGGAACGCTCCGGACCGTCTGTCCGCTTATCATCGTATGGCTCATAACGGGACTGTGGCATGGAGCCAAAGTCTCCTATATCGGCTGGGGGGCATATTATGCGGTCATTATGCTCCTTTCGCTGTGTACCAGATCAGGGATAAAGAAGTTATGCGCAGCCATACACTGGAATGAAGAAAATATCCTTGTGAAGATCTTTCAGGTTGTGAGAACGCTCGTTATCTTTACTGTAGGAGAGATCATATTCAGGGCAGATTCCTTAAGTGATATTACGGCAATATTCGGAAATATATTCACGGCTACGCGTATAAACGGAGGGGAGATAGCAGCGGCCCTGACGCCTTTCGGAAACGGCAATCAGGCTGCGGCATCCATAATAATAATAACTGTAGTGATTATAGCTCAGTTCATAGTGGAGATCGCTAAGGAGAGGGATGAAAAGGCCTTTACAGGACACAGGTACATATATGCTTTTCTTATGCTGGTGGCGATCGCCCTTTTCGGGGTGACGGGAGAGTCTAATTTTATGTACCAGGCCTTTTGAAATTGTCTGAAAGCCGGTAAAAAAGGAAAATATGAAAAAAGTATTGATCACACTTGCTGCGGCGCTTTTAGTGATTGTCTCGGCGGTGGCCTTTAAAAATGCATATTCCTGTGAAATGCCGATCAAAAATCGCGGGATAAGGGATGCGATACACTCGGGTGATCTTGACGTGCTGTTTATCGGTTCTTCCACCTTCAGATCGAACATTGACATGCCGACAATGGACGGGGCATTTGACGGAAGGGTTTATGACATATCCTACGGAGGAAATCAGCTTGTAGCGACTGCCGTGCAGTACGACGAGATCCGCAGCAGATCAGATAACAGCTACGGTCTTATCGTATTTGAGCTGGGCCCTTTGATGCTGACGGAGGATGTCGCCCTGTCTGATTCCAGGGTCATATGGGATCTTACCTGGAGGGGCAAGAATGCACTGTGGCGAAGCATGTATGAGGCGGGGAATACGGACCTTTCAATGTTTTATGAGTATTATGTGACTTCGGGAATGGATGACCTTATCACCTTTCCTGTCACGGAGCCCTTCTATGCTACCAGATATTACAAGGGCGCAAAGACGGATGAGAGCATATCTCCCGGAAAGGACAGGCTTGAGAGCGAGAAGTTTGACATTTCGGACAAGGTTCTCGTCAAGGCGCAGGCAGATGCCGTAAATGACATAATAGAAGAGTGCAGGCGGGACGGGCAGGATTTTATCTTCGTTGAAAGCCCATGCTATTACAGACTTCAGGAGGATCCTGTTTATCAAAAATACCGTAAGGAATTCCTGAAGATCCTGGATGACAGCAAAGCAGACTATATCCTTGCCTCGGATGTTGACTTTGATACGCATGATCCCGACTTTTTCGAAGATATGAATCATATGTCAGTGGAAGGCAGGAGAGTTTATACTTCGGAGCTTGTTGATTTATTAAAGGATCGTTGACAGGCTTCGGTCTGCATAAAGGCCGGGGCAACAGTTGAGCAGGTTTACATAAATCCAAATAATAGGAAAGGCAGTACAGAAATGATAAATGTGACAGAGATGCTTAAGGATTCGGCGGAGAGATATCCGGATAAAGTTGCCTTTGCAGACCCTGAAAAGAGCGTGACCTTCGGCGAGCTCTATGATCTTACAGGCCGGATAGCCACCATGCTTCTCAAAGGAGAGGCAAGCGCGCCGTTTGAAGCGGAGTCGGGCGCGGGCTTTTATATGGAAAAGAGCGTGGATGCAGTCTGTGCGATGCTCGGAGTCGTAAGAGCCGGAGGATTCTACAGCTTTATCGATGTGAGACAGCCTACAGAGAGAGCTCATAATGTTATCTCGGTACTGCAGCCTTCGGTCATCATCACTGACGCCGAAAATAAGGAAGCCTTAAAAAGAGTGATCACTGCAGAGGAAAATGCAAGTGCTGCGCGAGCCCTGTCAGATCGTTTCCTGGGCTCTAAATACACTAAAGAGGTCATTCCACAGGTAATAATGATATCAGATCTTATTGAGATCGCAGGAAAGTGCGATGCTGATGACGGTCTTCTGGAGATGGCTAAAGAGATGTACTATGACAGGATGCCACTTTATGTAAACTTTACCAGCGGCAGTACCGGAACCCCGAAAGGGGTGGCCGTGGGACACAGCTCCGTTATCGAATTTATAAATGAATTTACAAAGGTATTCGGGATTGAAAGCTCAGATGTGCTTGCTAATCAGGCGCCCTTTGATTTTGATGTCTCAGTCAAGGATATATACAGCGGACTCCTTACGGGAGCACGGGTTCAGCTGATCCCCAGAGATTATTTTTCAAATCCCACCCGGCTAATGGACTATCTTGCGGACAGCGGGGTGACCACACTGATATGGGCTGTTTCCGCAATGTGCTTTGTATCCATAATGAACGGACTGGAATACAGAGTCCCGGACAGGATACGGCGGATAATGTTCAGCGGTGAGGTGATGCCCGTCAAACATTTGAATAAATGGCAGAGTTTTCTGCCGGATGCGAGTTATGTAAACTTGTATGGGCCTACAGAGATCACCTGCAACTGTACTTATTTTATTCTTGACCGGAAGTTCGAAAATGATGAGACGATACCTGCGGGTATCCCTTTTGCAAATGAAAAGGTTTTTCTTCTGGACGAGAAGGATGAGCTTGTAATGGAAGCTGATAAAGAGGGAGAGATCTGCGTGGGAGGCTCCTGCCTTGCGCTGGGTTACTACAGAAATAAAGAAAAAACAGATGAAGTCTTTGTTCAGAATCCCTTAAATGACAGATTTTATGAGAGGATATACCGTACCGGTGATCTGGGACGGTATGACACCGACGGCAATCTGATATATACTTCCCGGAAGGATTTTCAGGTCAAGCATATGGGACAGAGGATAGAGCTTGGAGAGATAGAGGCTGCTGCCATGACGCTGGACGGAGTGGACAGGGCCTGCTGTATATATGATGCGAAGAAGAAAAAGCTCCTCCTTTTCTATACTGGTGACAGGGAAAAGAGCGAAGTGACCGAAGTCCTTCAGCAAAAGCTTCCGCAGTACATGGTACCGCAAAAAACCGTACAGCTTGATGAAATGCCATTGAATAAAAACGGGAAGATAGACAGAAACAGACTCCGGGAGCTGTAGAGCTGCAGCAGGGACGGAGCTGCTCCTGCTCAGGAGCCGCGGTATGCACGCTCTAATATATCCACGGAAACTCCCACGTTGAAATACTGCTCGAAATAACGGCGTCCGTTCAGACCAAGCTCCTTAAGCCCGTCTTTATGTGATTTAAGCCATCTGATTCCTTCTATGAAAGCATCCGGATCGCCTGCGCGCACGGCATAGCCGCAGCGGGCATCCTCTGTTATGCAGGTATCTATGTCGGTCGCGTCATCGACTACTGCGAGCATAGGCTTCGCCTTTTGCATGTAGGGCAGGATCCTTGAAGGAAAATTCGGTATCGTGAAATCATTGGATAGACTTATAAGTCCCACATCGGCATTGTTTACCAGATCTTCATATTCCTCTCTCGGCATCTGATGCCTGTAGGAAAAGTTAGCGGGTTTTTCCTTATTTACGAACTCTTCGATCTTGCTGCTTTCGGAGCCGTCACCTATAAAATAAAAGAAAACATCTGAAAGCTCGGCGCGTTCCCCGCATTTTTTCACTGACTCCAGAAGGCCTTCTACATCCTGCGGACGTCCCATATTGCCGCCGAATACTATACGAAGCCTGTCCGAAGGTTCGGACAAAGCTGCAGGCAGCTCGCGGACTGCTGCCGTATTCGGGAAGTATTCAAGCTTTAGCCGGGGTATTTCCGGGTCATGTTCTTTCAGATATTCAATATTGGCCTCCGACATACAGCCTATCCTGTCTGAATACTCGTAGAGCTTCTTTTCCAGATGCCGGTAATATGAGTAGATCGGAGAAGAAGCGGAAAACATCTTAAGGTCCACGGCATTCTGCGGGAATATATCCTTGAGCATCAGATATGTTATCGCGCTTTTGTAGTGCTTCTTACAGTATTTAAGGACCGGAGCCAGCGTGATGGGCGGAGTCGGATAGACTATAAGGTCAAAGGTATCCTTATCAAAGCCGTCCTTGAGAATGCTCTTTATCCTGCCGGGGATCGACATCTGGATCAGCGCTTTCTTTGCGCTGCCTGCGCCAAACTGGTTTGGAAGCTGCATATATACAGTCCTTATCCCCTCCACGTCTATGACACCCAGCGGCTTATCGGTGTCGCTGGTTCCGGCGATAAGACTGACTGCGTGGCCCCTGTCGCGGCATTCGCGCACCAGATCCAAATATATGGTTGATTTTTCAAAGTCAAATATCTGAAATAAGAATAGTATGCGCATCTATGATCCTTCCCCGGGAGTCAATTATTCCTGCAGTCTTTTGATGAGGGCATATATTGCCTCGGCGCTGTTGAAATTTGCCGGTACGATCTCCGAAGCGGGGATCGAAATATCATATTCGTCATCAAGCGAGGTGATAAGCTGTATGATATCGAATGAGGTCAGGACCTTGCCGTCGATAAGATCCTTTGTGTTTTCAAAATCAACATCATCCCTCACGTCCTGAAGTATTTTGATTAGCTCTTCCATATCTTGCCTCCTGTATGAATTCTTCTTTTATTCTATCACGAAAACGGATATAATAGATACAGTGTTAAAGATCTGAGATTTACGGCGCCGGATTGCCGGCCGGATATAAACTATCATTTGAGGAGGGCAGTATGGAAGAGAATATTTCTGCTTTGGAGCAGGAAGACATACAGGCGGCGCTGGATGCCGGAAGGTTCATAGGCAGTGAGAATTCGAGGCGGGTGCTTTCGCAGACAGAGATCGACAAGATCGTCGATGCTTATAATGAGCTCGTAGAATCAAAGGAAAATCTCCAGGAGCTTATGGACATCGCCGAAGAGCTTAATAAATCTGATGAGACCAGGACATCCTTCACACAAAAATGCGCTGAATATCTTCCCGTGGTGCTTCGGACTATAGAAGCGCTTAGATAAAGCCGGAAAAGACGGGATTAATGAGGCTTCCGGCCTAAGATGCGGCATTCTTAGGCCGGAGGTTTTATTATTGCGGATATTACTTAGGATATGAGAGAGGGCTTTACCACAGGGAGCTGCGCTGCAGCGGCGGCGAAGGCCGCGGCATATATGCTCCTTACAGGGAATAAAATAGATGAAGTTGACATAACTGTGCCGAGAGGGGATCTGTTCCGCTGCGAGCTGCGTGAAGTTCTGTTAACTGCGAATGAGGCCGGCTGCTGTGTGAAGAAGGACGGAGGAGATGATCCCGACGTGACCAGCGGCATGATGATATATGCAACTGCAAGATGCGGAAACGGGGCTCCGGGAGTCAGGATACGGGGTGGTGAAGGTATCGGACGCGTCACGAAGCCGGGACTTGACCAGCCCGTCGGGGAGGCGGCCATTAATTCTGTTCCGAGAAGAATGATCACAGAAGCAGTGATGGAAGTCTGTGAAAAAACAGGGTATGAAGGAGAAGTTGACATAACTATATCGGCTCCCGAAGGCTCGGAGGTCGCGAAGCGTACCTTCAATCCCAGACTCGGGATAGAGGGAGGAATATCGATAATAGGAACTACCGGCATCGTAGAGCCTATGAGCAATAAAGCGCTGAAGGATACCATATTTCTCGAGCTAAAGCAGCGCAGAGAGCTTGGATATACGGGCGTTGTGATCTCGCCGGGAAACTACGGAAGACAGTTCCTTTTGGAAAAATACAGTTATGATATAGACAGATCCGTAAAGTGTTCTAATTATATCGGTGAAACCGTAGATATGTGCAGGGAGCTTGGTTTTGAAAGCCTCATCCTTGCTGGACATACAGGAAAGCTGATAAAGACGGCAGGAGGGATCATGAATACCCACAGCAGGGAATCGGACTGCAGGATGGAGGTCATAGCTGCTGCAGGTATAAGGGCAGGACTTCCGAATGATATCCTGATGCGGATACTTGATTCGGTCTCAACCCCGGAAGCGCTGGGGATAATTAAAGAATATGATGCAGCGGATCCCGGAGCGGATACATTGCAGAGAGTTATGTCAACCATAGTCCGAAGGGTCAAATATTATCTTGAGCGGAGGGCAGGGGAAGGTATGAGGATTGAGACCACAATATATTGTGGCGAGATTGCACTTGTGAGTGAGACTCCCCATATGAGAGAGCTTCTCAGTGAGATCATAAATGAGGATAATAAGTATAACAGCTGAGGGACAAAGGGAAACAGGAGTATACCGATGGTTCATTTCGTAGGTGCCGGAAGCGGGGCAGCGGATCTTATCACTGTGAGAGGTCAGAGGCTGCTGTCGGAGGCGGATATTGTGATATATGCCGGCTCACTTATAAACACGGAGCTTCTGGACAATTGCAGAAAGGATGCCAGGCTTTATGACAGCTCCGCTCTGACCCTTGAAAAAGTGACATCGATCATGAAGGATGCAGAGGACAAAGGACTCGATACTGTGCGCCTTCATACCGGCGATCCTTCTGTATTCGGAGCTGTAAGGGAACAGATAGATGAGTTATGTAAACTCGATATTGATTATGATATCACTCCCGGTGTGACAGCATCAATGGCCTGCGCGGCAAGCCTCGGGATAGAGTTTACCCTGCCCGGAGTCACGCAGAGCTTTGTGATCACAAGGATTCCCGGCAGGACGGATGTGCCGGAGACCGAAAGTATAGAAAACTTCGTAAGGACAGGGGCCTCCGTTGCGGTATATCTTTCCTCAGGACTTACACGGGAGCTCTCCGACAGGCTGATCAATGCGGGATTCCCGGGAGATATGCCCGTAGCAGCGGTCTACAAGGCATCCTGGCAGGATGAAAAAAAGCTTGTCTGTACCCTGGAAGCCCTGCCGGAAATGATGGAGAAAGAAGGAATAAAAGGACTTGCCGTGATATTACTGGGACCGGCCATAGGTCAGCTCACTAAGGAAGGGATATACAGGAGGTCGTCTCTGTATGATCCTTCATTTTCTACAGGATACAGGGCGGCGGAGGATAAAGGAAACAAAGCATGAATGCTGCTATCATCACATTTACCGATAACGGCCGGGATCTGTCGGACAGACTGGTAAGCAGGATCCCCGCGCTTGACGGAGCGAAAACCTACCATGCTCACGATAATAAGGACAGGCAGGCCCTGCGCGAATTTGTTAAGCAGAATTTCGTCCAGGACGGGCTGATTGTGTTTATAGGCGCCGCAGGGATCGCCGTAAGGCTTATCGCTCCCTTCGTTAAGGACAAGACTACGGATCCGGCTGTGCTTGTTCTGGATGAGAAGGGAAAATATGTGATACCGGTGCTTTCGGGGCACATAGGCAGGGCCAATGAGCTCAGTGGTAAAATAGCGACTGTGATCGATGCTGTTCCAGTAATAACAACTGCTACGGATATAAATGACAAGTTTTCCGTGGATATATTTGCAAAGGAGAACGGACTGGAGCTTCCTTCACGGGCGGATATAGTTGAGATATCTGCAAAAGTACTGGAAGGGGCCGGGGTAAGGATCAGAAACAGGGCAGAGGAAGATTCGGTTTACATAACTATTGATGATGCCGAATACCGGCTTTTAAGAAAACCCTATGTTCTTGGAATTGGCTGCAGGAAGGGGATAAGGAAGTCGCAGCTGGAGGGATATGTCAATGCCGTCCTGACAGACCATCGTCTGTCTCTAAGCGACATAGGGCTTGTGACCACAATAGATATCAAAAAGGAAGAGAAGGGGCTTCTCGACTGGTGCAGGTCAAATAAGAAAAAGCTTCTTACTTTTTCTGCCGCAGAGCTTATGAGGCAGAAGGGAGATTTTTCAGGCTCTGATTTTGTGAAAAAGAATACGGGGACTGATAATGTATGTGAAAGAGCCGTGGTGGCCGCAGGCTGCAGACTTGTGGCAAAAAAGATGACCGGAAGCGGTATCACCGTGGCGATCGGTATAAGGGAAAGAAAGGAAGGTTAGTAAGGATTTGAGCAGGATATTGGTATTTGCCGGAACTACCGAGGGGAGAAAGATCGCAGAAAAGATATCTCTGGCAGGGGTTTCGGCTCTGGTATGTGTAGCTTCGGAATATGGCGTGCAGGTAATGCCTGATCTAGAGGGCATAGAGGTGAAGCAGGGGAGACTCACTGAGTCCCAGATGGAAGAGCTTATGAGAAGCGAGGATTTCATCTGTGTGGTGGATGCCACCCACCCCTATGCGACAATAGCTTCTGAGAATATCCGGGGGGCTTCGGAGGCTACAGGAAGGCTTTATTTAAGGCTTAAAAGGCCTACGGGTTCCAACTCTGACTATACCAAACCCGGAGTTCATTATTTTGATGATAACGAATCCTGCGCGATAGCGCTCGAAGGTACCAGGGGAAACGTTCTCCTGACGATAGGGACCAAAGAGCTGCATATATACACCAGAAGAGGATCGCTGAAGGGAAGACTGATAGCCAGGGTCCTGCCCGGCATGGAGAGCCTTAAGGTCTGTGATAACTTAGGGCTCGGAGGCAGGGACATCATAGCCATGCAGGGGCCCTTCAGCACCAAAATGAACGTCGCCCAGATAGAAGATTACAGGGTTACCGTGCTCGTTACCAAGATGACGGGTCAGGCCGGAGGCTTCTTCGAAAAAGCCCTGGCTGCGGATGAAGCCGGCATCAGCCTTTTCGTGGTGGGAAATCCGGATACCGAGGAGGGAATGAGCTTTGACGAGGTCTGCGCGAGGCTTACAGCCCTTACCGAAGTCAGGATAGGCCGTGACAGGCAGTTTGAGGTCTCGGTTGTGGGCTGCGGCATGGGCAATGAGGGAAGTCTTACCGGAGATGCCAGAACTGCCATAGAAAGCGCATCTTATCTCTTCGGCTCCAAGCGTCTGGTGGAGATCTACGGTAAGGAGAAGCAGAGCTTCCCGTTTTACAAGCCGGTTGACATAATTCAATATCTCGACCGTCTCTCTTCTTCGCTTAAGGACGATACGATAAAGGCGGCTGTATTATACTCCGGAGATTCAGGGTTTTACAGCGGGACTAAGGAGCTTATCCCGGCTCTGGATGAATGGAAGAATGAACAGAAGGGAAGAGGTACTACAGTTTACATAAAGCAGATCCCCGGAGTTTCATCCATAGCGGCTCTATCGTCGATAATGGGTATAGCATATGAAAACAGCCGGATCATGACCATGCATGGAGTCGATCCGGATGATGAATCAAACATGAATATAATAACGGCCGTGCGGAATAGTGAGAAAGTATTTCTTCTGCTGTCAAAGCCCTCGGATTTCATATATTACGGCCAGGTGCTTACTGATGCGGGGCTCGGTGATGTAAAGATGGTGATGGGCATCAATATCGGTGCTCCAGATATGAAGCTCTACGGCAGGATCGCATCGGATGCTGCAGATATGGCGGAGGAAATGCCGGAGGGACTGGCAACTCTTTATATCTTCAATGAAGATCCGCTGGATACAATGGGCTTTGCCCTCAGGGACGATGACTATATCAGAAGTGCCGATATACCGATGACAAAGGAAGAGATAAGATTCGTCATCCTCGGAAAGCTGGGGCTCAGGAAGAGGGATGTCTTTTATGATGTCGGATGCGGCACAGGGTCCATAGCGGTCGCCGCGGCCGGCATTTCAAGTGACATCCACGTCTATGCCATAGACGTAAAGAAGGAAGCGGCGGAGCTTACGGAAAAGAATAAGGAAAAGTACGGACGTGACAACATAACGGTAATACACGGCTCGGCTCCTGAGGAATTTGATGTGCTTCCCAAGCCGGATGCTGCCTTTGTCGGTGGAGGAGACGGAAGGATGCGCGAGATCCTGAGAGGACTCAGGGACAAGAACAGGTCGGTCAGGGTTGTAGCCGTTGCAGTGACGATGGAGACAATTTTTGAGATAATGCAGGCAATGGGAGAAATACCGGGAGGAGAGGTTGACATAATTCAGCTGAACATAGCCAAAACCCGTACCATACAGGAGTATCACATCATCGGTGCGCTGAATCCCATATTCCTTGCCACCATAAGATTTGACGGGAAGATAGCATAAAATGGGAAATAAAAACGATATTCTTAAGAATAAGATATACCTTTATATCACTGAGTTTTTTGCAGGAATGGGTGTAATGGCCGTGGAGCTTGGGGCGTCAAGACTGTTGGCGCCCTATTTCTCTTCCAGCCAGATAGTCTGGACCATCATCATAGGTACGATAATGATAGCCATGGCCCTTGGAAATATATATGGAGGAAGGAGCGCTGACCGTGATCCCTCGCCTGAGATCCTGTACCGCAGGCTCCTTATTGCGGCAGTATGGATAGCTGCCATCCCTGTGGTGGGAAAATATCTGATAATACTGATATCCGGAGTGCTTGTGCTTACCGTAAGCACTAATTTTCTGATATTGGCGGCTTTCATATCCTGTATGCTGATCTTTGTGTTTCCGCTTTTCCTCCTGGGAACCGTGACCCCCTCGCTTGCCAAATATACTGTGGGCTCCCTCGACGACTCCGGCAAGGTCGTGGGAGGACTTGGCGCTGCAAATACCATAGGTTCCATCATAGGAACCTTCATGCCTACCTTTGTGACGATACCGGCAGTCGGGACAGCCGTGACCTTCCTGATATTCTCAGGGATAATACTCGTGATCGGGCTTGTATACTTTATCACTGAAAGATCTCATATAAGGCTTTGCGTGATATGCACGGTTTTATTCATTCTGTGTTCGGTCTTCGGGAATTCCGACTCTTTTGCATTCTGGGAGGATGATCTGACGTATGAAGGAGAGTCTGTATACAATTACCTTCAGGTAGCAGAGGATGACAGATCCATATGGCTTTCGACAAATGTCCTCTTCGGAGTCCAGTCCATCACCATGAAGGATGACAGCCTTACAGGCCTGTATTATGACTATGCTCTTGCTGCTCCCATGATGGCCGGGATTAAAGCCAAAGGCACCGGCACGGATGATAAAGATAATAATAACGCTGAAAAGCGCGAAAATGCTGATATCCTGATACTCGGCATGGGAACGGGAACCTACGCCAGACAATGCGATAAATATTACAATAATATTAATATAACGGGCGTCGAGATAGATCAGAAGATCACGGATCTCTCCTATAAGTACTTTGACGCTCTTCCGGAGGTTCCCGTCTGTACCTATGACGGCAGAGCCTATCTCCAGACTGTGGACGGGAAATATGATGTTATCATGGTCGATGCCTATCAGGATATCTCAATCCCGTTTCAGATGTCCTCTGTCGAATTTTTCCGGGAAGTATATGATCACCTGAAGGATAACGGTGTCCTGGTGGTCAATATGAATATGCACTCTGATACCGAAGGAAATATAAACCAGTATCTTTCGGATACGGTGGCTGCGGTTTTTCCTTCTCTGGCTTATGCGGATGTGGCAGGCTCGACCAACAGAGAGCTCTTTGCGCTAAAGCCATCAGAGCCCTTCAAGGAGCGGGGGAATGTGGAAAGTGTAGAAAGCGTGGGAAGTGTCAGTTCTGTTGGTACTGGGGATATCCTTGCAAGATTTGATGCAGGACTGGATAACATAACCGTGAATGATGAACTCTTTCAACTGATGCTCAACATCAGGGGTGTTGCTAATGTGTATAAAGGCGGCCAAAATATCCTCACGGACGATAAAGCCCCGGTAGAGCTGCTGGGTATGAGGGAAATAGATCAGATGATAAGTGAGGAGCTTGGGTACTACAAAAACGTCTATAAGCAGGAAGGACTTGAGGGTATACTCAATAGGTTGACATAACACTATGTGGGCAGAGATAATCCTGACGGGGATCGGGCTATCCATGGATGCCTTTGCTGTGGCTGTATGCAAGGGCCTTGGAATGAGAAGGATCGATAAGGCAAAGGCCGTCATCATAGGCCTGTATTTCGGGACCTTTCAGGCAGTGATGCCGATAGCAGGGTGGCTCCTCGGAAGCCGGTTTATCAGATATATCGAGTCTGTGGATCATTGGATAGCCTTTGGTCTGCTCGCCTTTATCGGCATTAAGATGATAGTGGAGGCAGTCCGCGAGAGTGAGAATGATACCGGTGAGATCATAATGGACCAGCCTCTGGATCATAGGGAAATGCTTCTGCTGGCTGTTGCCACGAGCATTGATGCGCTAGCGGTAGGGATATCGTTTGCAGCCATAGGCACTCCCATCTTCCCGTCAGCTGAGATCATCGGCTTTATTACTTTTATTCTTTCGATCATAGGAGTTTATGTCGGAAACCGCTTCGGAAGGGTATATGAGAAAAGGGCATGCATACTTGGAGGCGTGATACTGACCGGGATCGGGATAAAGATACTCCTTGAGCATCTGCTGCTAAAACCCTGATCAGCTGATCTTTATATTTGTCAGAGCCACCTGATCTCCGCTGAGCACTGCATAGATATCCTTGGTATCATCTTCTCCGAGAGCCGTAACGTTTTTAATATATATGCCCATATTTTCTGTGACCGTGGTTATGGTGTTGCCCTTTCTCGTGAAGGTGACAGTGCAGTCTATTCCTTCTTTATTTCTCTTTTTCCAGTCATCCCAGCCTATAAAGGCATCCCTTTTACGGACTATTATTTCGTTCCTTACGGCTTCGTCCGTTTCCCAGTATTCGCCGTCTATACGTATCAGTGCGAATTCCCTGTAGCCTTCGCCGTTCACCTTTTTATCATCCGAATGGAAGAGGATGATGAAGGGACAGTGCCATATGAGGGTCGCTGTCGGCAGGCTCATTGAATGGAAGGTTATCTTCAGCCCGTTCGTGACAGGGATGACCTCAGTGGCATCAGTCCGATATCCGTCTATCTGTACATTGGGGATATCACCCGCCGGGACATTGATATAGGTTATTTCTTCTGCGATCCTTCTTATATAGCCCTCGCCTATTTCTTCCGCCGTCTTTTCGATGCTGACATCACTGATCCTGCAGTATTGTCCGGTAAGGCCGATATAGAGGAATCTGGAGCTGTCCGGAAGAGCCACGATGACCTCCAGTCTTTCCCCGTTGCCTTCTATATTAATAAGAGAATGATCCTTATATCTTACGGCTTCTATGACATATTCCGTATATTCCGCCTTTTTCAGGTGATGCTTTTTATGTCCGGGTTCATCGATCTTTGACGTTTCAACCTGCATATCCCTTGCGCCTGCTGTTACCGTATGCCCGTCAAATCTGATCTCTCCGTATTCGAAGTAGTGCAGATCCTTTCTCTTTCTCTCGTCGTTGTAGGCATGTCCGTCATTGGAATCAAAAAGAAGCAGGGCCGGCATGCTCTTTTCGGGAGCATCCTCCTCGGGAGTATATTTAAGGGAGATCCTTACCTTCTTTGGCGTGATATGAATACCGTCGGATACGCTGTGTCTGTATTCCAGACAGTGAAGCTCATTGCGTCCTCCGAATTCCCTGGCCTCGCTGCGCTCCCTCAGCTCATATTCCTCATCAAGATCGATGAGATGCTGCATGATGCGCGCAAATGTGGGATCAAACTGGCTGCCAGAGCCCTTGATGATCTCTTCTCTGACCTTTGACTGTGGTATGGAATCTCTGTAGCTTCGCTTGGAGGTCATTGCGTCATAGGCATCTGCGACTGCCACTATCCTTGCGATCAGCGGGATATCCTCACCCTTAAGCCTGTCGGGATAGCCTTTGCCGTCATATCTTTCATGATGATGGTGGGCGCCTATGCCAAGACTCGGATATTCGCTTATGCTTGAAAGGATATTCTCACCGATCTGCGGATGATGCTTGATAGCGTCGTACTCTTCATCCGTAAGCCGTCCGTCCTTATTAATGATACTGTCCGCAACTCCGATCTTGCCGACATCATGCAGCAGGGCAGAGAAATAAACCTCATTGCATTCTTCCTCGCTGAGTCCGTATTCCTCCGCTATACGTCTGGAGTATTCGGCTACCCTTGAAGAATGGCCATGGGTATATTTATCCTTTGCATCTATCGCGTTTACAAGCGCTGTGGCCGTCTGCTCAAAAAGCCGCTGTACGCTTTGCTGCTGATCTTTCAGGTATTCGATCTCCAGCCTGTGTGAACGCCATACCGTAACATTCATATCCAAAAGGACCAAGGCGAAAAGGATGACCGCCATACCCACTATGGACATATTGATCAGGGATATCCCGTATGTGAAAAACTGGATAAATGCTGCGATCAAAGGAACCGTAAGAAAAAGGATCAGCGGATATGCCACAAGCTTTCTCAGGGAACTTTGGTATTGTATTATAAGAGAAAGCTGTATGAGCATAATGACCGTCGGAATGATATAGCTTATCAGGAAGAGCGGAGATCTTACGTAATGGTTTGTCTCATCAAAGCTGTAATATAATCCGGTGAACTGGGATATGATAAGAAGGACCTGTCCGATAAAGAAAAGGACTTCCGAGAATCTGGTCCTTGCAGGAGTCTTTTTCAGTCCTCCCTCATTCATCAGGATATCGTAGGTATAGAGATTTATCGCATGTGTTATGGCAAGCGTCATGCAAAAAACCAGATAATTGCTTATGCGCACCATCCAGTAGCCCAGCTCGCTGGCATCACCTCTGAAGGTATAGGCGAAACGGTCGGATATCAGAAGGATCGTGGAATATAATTCTACGAGAAGCAGGGCTCTTTTTCTTGACCTGGAGAGTGTCCCCGAGATCATCACAAAGAAGGTAGTGATGCCGCAGATGCCTATGAGCACCAGCATTATATCCAGCTGATATTCTCTGATAAAATCTAACATAGCTTCAAGTCTGCCCTCTTTATAGTGATAAGATGCCAAACTATCTTGTAACCGCAAAAAACCATTGTGATTATATCACTAATTCTAAGGAAATAACAGATTATAACTGTCTGGGCAATTTCAAATTGATACGGTAAAGACCTTATTTGCCATATTGCGGCACGGTTTCGTATAATATGCAGTACAGGACGGACCGTTCATCCGGAAAATACAGTATTTCCGGATCCAAAGGGCATTTGATGAATACAGGGAGGGCAGATCAATGTATATAATGAAGAGAATGATACCGATAGTATTGAGTGTTATTATCGCCGGCGCAGCCGCGGGATGTGGAAATTCCGGCAGCGGAAAGGGTGATGAAAGCGCGGCAAAAGCTGACAGCGCGGAGACAAAGGACACAGCAGGGGAAAGTAATGAAGAGCAAAAGACCGGGATCGCGAATCCGTGGGTTGACATAACCCAGGAAGAGGCCGGTGAGATCATTCCTAAGCTTTTCGTGCCGCCTGCTGGAGCGGAAAATATCCTTTGGAAGAAATGCGAACCGCTGGCTGATGCTGATAAAGGAATAAGTCCTCTGGTGGAGCTCGACTTTACCCTGGACGGACTTGACTATACCGCAAGGGCTCAGACGGGGGCAGAAAACAATGCCGATATCGCCGGGATATATCTGGAATGGACTGTAGGACCCGAAGATACGACACTTGCAGGCTGGGGCGGAAGCGATCTTTCCGGAAAGACGTATCGCGCCATAAGCGATGATGAATATACAGACCTGATCACCTGGTATGATGATGAGAACGGTATTCTGTATTCGCTTTCGACTTCTTCGTCTGATCTTGATGGCTTTGATATCCAGGCGACAGCCGAGGCCATGGCACCGTGACATCAGTGGATCAGCATTTCCATTGAAGAGAGGATGATTGATCATAAAGCAGAAGGAGCAGAGGATGAAGCCTGAGACAGCGGAAGAACAGGAGCAGAATGTAGAGCCCGGCTCAGAGGAGCCTAAGGCGCAGGATAAAAAACGCAAAAAGATAAAGATAAAAGAAGTAGGTTATAGAAGGTTTGTCGCAGGAGCTGTCCTTGAGATGTGGCTTTTCAGGCTCGTGACCGGTCTGATCATCATCATACCGGCATGTATCCTGGGGGATGTAGCTGAATGGATCTCATCAGTAGAGGATTCGGTGCTTACGACAGCTAATCTCGGAAATATAATGAACTGGAGACTGCCGCTCATACTGGTCTCCGGACTTCTTTTTGTATTGATCTGTGTATGGATCGAGCTCTTCTCACAGATCTCCATGTGCTCAAAGATACTTAAGGGAGAGAAAGCAGGTGTGTTTGCCGAGCTTGGCAACGGCTTCAAGGCACTGCTGAGCTTTATCAGTCCTTCCGGCATCCTGCTCATTATCCTTGTGATCCTGCCTGTGCCGTTATGCGGACTTGGTTATGCATTAAGCGCCACCAAGGATTTCTATATCCCGGAATTCATTCAAAGCGTGATCAGGAAGAATCCTTTTTATTACGGGCTGGAGCTGACGCTCGGAGCGATGATACTGTTTTTCAACTTTCGTCTTTTATTTGCTTTCCATGCTGCAGTCATAGATCATAAAAAGGCAAAAGAAGCGATCAGGGATTCCTGGCGCCTTACCGGCGAGCATTTCTGGAACTATACTTTAAGATTTCTCAGGGTGGTTCTTATTGCGGTCGTAGTCTCTACGGCATCATATTGTTTCCTCGAATTTTTCAAGGCGGGTCTGAGTGAGATCTCTGAGGAGTACAGGACAGATCAGGTCATAGATTTTTTTGAAGAAGACGGAGACCTTGATGATGAGGAGCTTGAGCTCTTGGGATTCAGGGTTGTGGGAGCGTCGGTGGTCTTTGTCGGGGGTTATCTTGTATATATCATCAGTGCCCTGTGCAGCAGTACCATAATGATCTTTTTCACAAAAGCTTATTATGAATATACCGGAAGAAAGTTTGATACCTTCTATAAACAGGGGGGAGTAGGGAGGATCCTGCGTAATACGGCATTTGTACTGGGATCTTTGACGTTATTTGTTATCGTTTCAATCTTTGTCGGACTGTTTTTTGATCAGGTGTTTGAAAGAAGGGAGCCTGTCAGGCTCATCGCGCACCGCACCGGCGGAATGCTCGCATCGGAGAATTCGCTTGAGGGAATAGACGAGGCGACAAAGCGTGGCTGCTATGGCAGTGAGACAGATATCCAGAGGACGAAGGACGGATATTATGTAATAAATCATGATAAGAGCTTCAAACGACTGACAGGGGTCAATAAAAAGCCCGGGGAAATGACGCTTGATGAGATAAAAGAGCTCAGTATACACGATACCACCGGAAACGGTAAGCTTTTGCCGGTGCCGACACTTGAGGAGCTTCTGGATCGGGGCAGTGAGGACGGGATAGTATTATTCCTTGAGCTCAAGGGGGAGAGCGCAGACAGAAAGATGGCGGATGACATCGTACGTGCAGTCCGGGAAAAGGACATGACTGACCAGGTGGTGCTTATATCCCTTAATTATGACACCATACAATATGCTGAACGCACTTATCCCGAGTTCAGGACGGGAATTCTAATATTCGGGACTCTGGGAGATGTGTCAAAGCTTGACTGCGATATATTGATAATGGAAGAGGAGATGTCAACAACTGACCGGATAGATAACATCCACGAAGCAGGCAAAGAGGTTATGGTCTGGACAGTTAACACGGAATATGAACTTCAAAAATATCTTGATATGGAAGTGGACGGTATCATTACCGATGAGATAGAGCTTGCGGTCGAGATTGAAGATGAATTGAAGAACCGTAATGATATGGAGCTTATGGAAGACCGTACGGAAGATCTGTTTGAAGGCTGGTCCTGATGATTAATACGCATATTATCAGGAAAATACCAGGTGTAAGGATAATGGCTGTAGCAGTATTGCTGACGGCAGCTGCTTTACTGCTTGGCGGCTGTTCCGCCGTGAAAAAAAGCCCCGTCGGCAGATCTAAGACGGCAGACAGCATCAGGGCATCTTTGACGGAAAGAAGGAATGAACCTGCAAAGACAGAGGCCGGGGAGGAAAATACTGCTCTCAGCGCGGGCCTTGGAAACAGGAACAGATCGGCCGGAGTGGAGGAGTCCGTCTCGGGCAATACGATAAAAGACGGAGATCCGGAAGGCACCAAGCTTACTCTCTGGACATTTAATGAGGCTCATGTAGCTTATTACCGTAAGCTTTTGAAAAAATGGAACGATGAGGATCCGGATTATACCCTTGAGATCACCTTCAGGGTGATGCCATATGAAGAGCTGCATGAATCCCTGCTCGAGGCTCTGCGATCCGGAAAAGGAGCTCCCGATATCTGCGATATAGATGCATACCGTTTTGCGGATGTCTCCGAAGGTAAGTCGGAATGGCTCTATCCCGTCGATGTCGCGGTCGCGCCCTACATATATGATATGCACCCTGCGAGGATAGATGTATATAAGGCTGGAGACAACAGGAGATATGCCGTGCCCTTCAGGATGGGTGCAGCCGTCCAGTATTGGAATATGGAGCTTATGGAAGAAGCCGGGATAACCCAAAAAGAGGTTGATGCCGTAAAGACGTGGGAGGATTACAGAGCCCTCGGGGAGAAATTCAAAGCTTCGGCCGGGAGCGGAAAATATTTTGCAGCTGTGAAGGCCGATGATCCGGTATGGCCTATGCTGGCGCTTGCGGAATACAGCGGGACTCCCGAGAATGCAGGCCATGCGGCGGATGATATGAAGGCTGCCTGTCAGGGCTGGATCAGCTCAGGTATCGCAAAAGAATCCGGGGATATGGTATCAGATATCGCGTCCGGAAATATTGCATCATTTACCGGAAGTCTTGCTTTCATGGATACCTTTGTGCAGGAGATCCATGATCAGTACGGAAAATGGTATATAACGAAATGTCCGGTATTTGAGGACGGGCAGCCCTGCTCTGTCTGTCTTGACGATATTCCGACCGTGATATCTGCAAAAAGCCGCTATGCCGGCCTTGCCGCTGATTTTATCTGCTACGCCAAGATGTATAATGATAATGCGAGAGCTGTCATATGGCCCGAGCTTTCTTATGATGTATGCAACCGCGTGCTTTGGGAGAATGAGGAATTCGCCCATGATGAGACGAATGAATATGATACCTTCTTCAGAAATTATCCCTATGATGTTCTGAATGAAATAAAGGACAGGATAGCGACGGTCAAGCCCTGATAATGGTCAGAATTCTTTTCCTGCATCTGAAAGACTTATCAGAGTCTTTCCGTCATCTGCATATGTAAAGAGTTCATTCCGGACAACCTGAAGCGCAAAAGCATTAAGCCTGGATCCGGCTCTTTCATATAAAGAGCTCATTATCAGATCCGGTCTGATATTATTCTCAGATCCGGCTGATACCGTAAAATGCACCGCCCCTTTATCATCTGCATACATATCGTAGATAAAAGGCTTTATATCGGTTTCCCTGTATTCCGCATCAGAAGCGTCGTCCCCCGGAATTGAGGGAGAGTTCATGGATTTTGTGTTGTAGGAGGCTTTTGAGATCCTCTGCTTTTTTTTATTCTTTTGTTTTACAGGCTTTTTGATGATAAAAGCATCCTGGTCCATGGCATCGGAAACGATTTTTTTAATATCAAATCCGGGCTCGTATCCCTTCCTGAAGCTTACCGTATATTCTGCTGCCCTTACGCTTGCCATTGCATTCCCGCATCCATCCGCAAGCTGTACGCAGCTTGTCACCTCTATCCCCTGTGTTTGCTCAGCATTGAGCCTCTCCACGATATCCTTTGAGGAGGAGGCTTCGCTCACCTCCAGATCATAATACTCCGCATCGGACTCATAACCTACTGAAAGCGGCATTGCAAATGACATTTTCTGATGGGGTGAGTAGCCCTCGGAATATACGACTTTGATGCCGGCCCTTCTGTTTACTCTCTGGAAATATCTCTGTATATCCAGATGTCCGATATAGCGCACTTTTCCGTGCTTTTTGAATTTGATCCTGAGTTTCAACTGCGTATTAAGGTCTCCTGTGTTAGTATGCGGTATTTCTGACCGGGACTGTCTGTACGGTAATTACCTATGAAGTATAGCACAGTTCATCCGATAATTGTGCGCAAGTTACAGCTGACTTGAGCGTCAATGACAAAAGGTGTATGTCTTACGGCATACACCTTTTAGTCCAGATTTACCAGTATCATATGGTAATCTCCTTTCCGGTCCTTATAGTGAGTTACGTTCCTTGTCGTGCCGCCCGGCCTGAAATCCAGTCTGACAGCAGAGTCTGCAGGATCCGCTTGCTCCGCAGGACTTTATGTATTTGTTAGTTTATATATCGGCAGGACGGATCTGTTTTTAAAGACCTTATTCATGGATAAAAGCAGCCGCTGCCGGCTGCTTTATCCATTGAATACCGGTCCTGCTGAAACGGCTTTTTATCAAAGGTCATAATACATCGCAAACTCCGCCGGGTGAGGGATGCGTGATATCTCCTCAAGCTCTTTCCTTTCGAGCGAGATAAGCTGCTTTATCAGCCTCTCAGGGAATACTCCGCCCGAAGTAAGGAAGTCATGATCCGTCTCAAGGGCATCCAAAGCCTCTCCCAGTGTCTTGGGCAGTCCGCTTATCTTTGCCTTTTCTTCATCCGAAAGATCATAGAGGTTGAAATCATAAGGCCCCCAGCCTTTTTCATGCGGGTCGATCTTCTTTTGTATACCGTCAAGTCCCGCCATAAGGATAGCGGCATAAGCATAATACGGGTTGCAGGTAGCGTCAGGGTTTCTGAGCTCAAATCGCTTGGTGTCCGGAGTCTTTGCATAAGCAGGGATCCTGACCACGGCGCTCCTGTTTGCCATGGCATAGCCGATGGTGACCGGAGCCTCGAAGCCCGGAACAAGTCTCTTGTATGAGTTAGTCGAGGGATTGGTGATGGCACACAGCGCTCCTGCGTGGGTAAGCATGCCTCCGATGAAGTAGAGCGCTTCATTGCTGAGCTGCGCATAATTATCCTTATCATAGAATACAGGCTTGCCGTCCTTGAATAAGAGCATATGCACATGCATACCGCTTCCGGCTTCCCCTGCAAGAGGCTTTGGCATGAAGGTTGCTGTGCAGCCTTCAAGCACAGCTTCATTCTTTATCACATATTTTGCAGACATGGTATCGTCGGCGAGCTTGAGCATATCTCCCAGCTCCACCTCTATCTCCATCTGGCCGCAGCCGCCTACTTCATGATGGTGGTATTTGACATCTATGCCCCATTCGTTCATTGCAAGGCACATTGATGAGCGCAGCGAGTTATGGATATCCTGAGGCAGAGAGGTATGATAGCCCTTGCCATGCATTACCTGAAATCCGTTGTTATTATCATCATATCCTCCGGCCCAGGGAGCCTGTCTTGTAAACACCTCAGAGGCCACAGTTCCGCCGTTAATCTCATAGTTAACCTGATCGAAAATATAAAACTCATATTCCGGTCCGATCTTCATCTCATCAGCGATGCCGAGCTCCTTCATATGTTCGAGAGCGCGGATCGCCACATTCCTCGGATACTGGTCGAAGGGACGGTTTTCGGGAAGATCGATGATCTTCACGTCTCCTATCATCGAAAGCGTGGGTACATCGGTATAATTGTCCACCACTGCGGAATCAAGTACAGGGACAAAGACCATGTCACTGTTCTCTATGGGAGCATAGCCGTAATTTGATCCGTCAAAGCCTATGCCATGCTCCATGATCTTTTCGTCAAGACGCTCGGCAGGTATGCTCAGATGTCTCCAGCGCCCGGTGATATCAGTAAGCTTGAAGTCGATGAATTTGATATCCTCTTCCTTTATCAAAGCGCGGATATCATCTAATGTTTTTGCCATAATCGTTCCCCCTAAAGAAAAATATACAATCAGTATATCATAGATTCTTGTTTTTTATCGAAAAAACAAGAATCGTACCGGACCAGGTCCTTGCGAAGCAAGGGGCGTGTTCGGGCGAAGCCCGAATTCTTGCGTGCATTTCCGATTTTGCACGCAAGAAGTCATAGATTATTGATTTTCATCAGAAAATCAATAATCTATACTTTTTTGTTACTAATATTATAGCTCTTCGGAACAAGATGTTTTCAGCTTGTAGTTTTTTCTCAGCTATGTTACTAAGAAAGTGCCTCTATGTAGTCCGAGAGTCACGGGGCCGCAGTTATTCACATCCTTGTTCAGGCGGAACATCCAGTGGATGTTTCGCGGGTGCGTTTTGATGTGCTATGCACATCAGCACCCCGGGGCCCCGGCACCAGACACGCATAGCGTGTCTAAACGGTGCTCAAAATATGCCAAAGGGCATATTTTGCGAAAAAGTACGGCGCTGAAAACATCTTGCCCCGAAGAGCATTAATTACGGTAACAAATAATGACTTTTTGCGGACAAAATCGGACTGCAACGATTTAATGCGATATAAAGTCACCATACCATTTCGCAAATCTGCCAAGACCGGTCCTTAGATCGATCTCCGGCTTGAAATGATAATCATTCTCAAGCGCAGAGCAGTCAGCATAGGTCACGGGAACATCTCCGGGCTGCATGGGGACAAGCTCCAGGCTATTGTCCACATTGAAACCGGCAGGGAGAACTCCTGCGGCCTCAAGCTCTTCAGCCAGGATATGCACGAAATCCATCAGGTTCTCGGGACGTCCGCCACCTATATTGTAAATGGAATAAGGGGGGACGGGCAGGCCGTCATCTCCCAAAGAGCGTGCAGGTGCACCCTTCATCACACGAACTACACCCTCCACGATATCATCCACATAGGTAAAGTCTCTCTTACAGTTACCATAGTTGAATATCTTTATCTTCTCACCTTTTCTAAGCTTCTCGGTAAAGCTGAAGTATGCCATATCAGGTCTTCCTGCAGGTCCGTATACCGTAAAGAATCTAAGTCCCGTGGCCGGGATATCGTAAAGCTTGGAATAGGCATGTGCCAGCAGCTCATTGCTTTTCTTTGTGGCCGCATAGAGGCTGACCGGTCTGTCCACATTGTCATCAGTACTGAAGGGGACCTTCACCGAGCCTCCGTACACAGAGGATGAGGAGGCATATACAAGGTGCTCTACTCCTTCTCCTTCAGCATCATATGAATGTCTGCACATTTCAAGGATGTTGTAAAAACCGATCAGATTGCTGTCGATATAGGCATCAGGGTTTTCTATGCTGTATCTGACTCCTGCCTGGGCTGCCAGATTGACCACTATTGAAGGGTGATATTTATCAAATATCCCTTTTACAAAATCCCTGTCAGATATGGATCCCCTCTCAAGTATCCATCTGCCGGGGATCACTGCCGCTGATGCCTCAATATCCCTGCACCGCCATTCTTTAAGGGAAACATCGTAGTAGTCAGTGAAATTATCAAGACCGATGACCACAATGTCCTTATGATCGTGAAGAAGCCTCTTTACCAGATGATATCCGATAAAGCCGGCTGCTCCTGTGACAAGTATTGTCTTATTATCCAATCCAAGCTCTGTTTTAGTTGTCATTTATACCTCTCCCCGCCCACGCTTCTTATTTCCTGTCATGATAACACATCCGGAGTTTGTAGGAAACTTTGCCGGTGTATATAATATTACAGTAACGGATCTTATCGGGAATGCTGTGAAGGATTATATTGCACAACTCCATAAGAGTGATCAATAGTGAATGGTCTGAAATAACAGATGAGAACAGGGAAGAACAACTGGATTTAGGGAAGAAAGGCTTGATCAGCAACAGTGAGTAAGACGGTAATCAAAAGAGTATCATTATTCGCAGCATATATGCTGATATATATGTGCACCAACGGCC
>JAEEGL012029843.1_pt1 | contig 25804 bp, 16 predicted proteins | sample 9134231 | NCBI WGS metagenome assembly JAEEGL01 (sample SAMN16246548, study PRJNA631951) | gut metagenome | biome: gut microbiome; feature: rumen; material: fiber-attached | host: Bos | place: Iran: Karaj | collected 2018-10 | reverse complement strand
CGCTTCGCTCCTCACTCCAAAAGGTGATTGCCAATTACTGCTAACAGCAAAGCAGCCTGCACAAATTGCACAGACTGCTTTTGGTCACTACATAGATTATTTTTGTTTTTTGCGCTGTCTACTTGACAGGGGGCGGGTCAGAACAGAAGTCATGGCTCTCAGTCTGTTTCAGAGTGCATCCAGAGGTGCATTTTGTGCAGTGCATGTGCGGGAACGTGCATCCATGCAGATGAAAACACCGTCTGCGGGATGCCCTGTGCCGCAGGGCTCAGAGTTGCTCCAGTGCTTTCTTCGCAAGGTCTCTTCTTCGGGCATATTCCGGCACTTCGGGGCATTGCTCGGCAAGCTGTGTCCAGATGCGCAGCGCTGCGGAGAAATGTGCTTTTTTTTCATCAACGCGCTGTGCAATGACGCCAAGATTATAGTGCGAAATCGCAAGATCATCATAAGCCTCAACCGTTCCGGTCTCATCCGCAAGCTGTTCCCGAATCTGCAGCGACTGTTCAAAATATGGCTGCGCTTCTGTCAGTCTGCCCTGTGCTTCGCAGATAACGCCGAGTTTTTCATAGCTGACTGACAGATCGCGCCGCGCCTCTACCGTTCCGGTCTCCTCTGCAAGCTGTTCATCAATCTGCAGCGACTGTTCATAATACTGCTGTGCCTCTGCCAGTCTGCCCTGTGCTTCGCAGATTTCGCCGAGCTTGTTATAGCTGACTGACAGATCGCGCCGTACCTGAACCGTTCCGGTCTCCTCTGCAAGCTGTTCCCGAATCTGCAGCGACTGTTCATAATACTGCTGCGCCTCAGTTACTCTGCCCTGTGCCTTGCAGATATCGCCAAGCCTGTCATAGCTGATTGACAGATCGCGCCGCATCTCAACCGTTCCGGTCTCCTCTGCAAGCTGTTCCCGAATCTGCAGCGACTGTTCATAATACTGCTGCGCCTCTTTCAGCCTGCCCTGTGCCTTGCAGATATCGCCGAGCTTTTCATAGCTGATTGACAGATCGCGCCGCGCCTCAACCGTTCCGGTCTCCTCTGCAAGCTGTTCAGCAATCTGCAGCAACTGTTCATAATAACACTGTGCCTCTGTCAGCCTGCCCTGTGCTTCGCAGATTTCGCCGAGCTTTTTATAGCTGACGGATAGATCGCGCCGCGCCTGAACCGTTCCGGTCTCCTCTGCAAGCTGTTCCCGAATCTGCAGCGACTGTTCATAATACCGCTGCGCCTCTGTCAGCCTGCCCTGTGCATTGTAGATATCGCCGAGCTTTTCATTGCTGATTGACAGATAGCGTCTAACAAAGGAAAAAAGGTATTCCTCACATCGTTCTGTTCCGTGAAGCATCTCCTCATAGACAACACCTGCTTCCTTCGGCTTTCCCACCGCTTGCAGCGCATCTCCGAGATGCCACAGCGCATTGAGCCAAACCAGCGCATTCTCCCACGTCGGGTCCGCATCAAACAGCTTCTTCCGCACATCCGCGAGCCTTCTCTGCCATTCGATCGCTTTGCGGTAATCCCGCTTGACGCCTTCGCCGCTGTTGTACATATCCACGAGCTTTTGCATCGCCTCAGGCAGCTCCTGCTCCGCCGAGCCTTCGATCAGCCGCAGCGCCATGTCATAGTCGGTTTCGACGTCGATGCCGCCCAAGTATGCCAGCCCGATGAAGAAATAGTGTGTCGGGTCATTGTCGTTGTCCGGCTTTGCGACATTTTCGAGCAGCACCGCAAGCGAATCCGCGAGCACAGCCTGATCGTGTGAATCCACACAAGGTGGGATATTGTCAAAGCGCCGTTCAAGCGTCGCGCGGTCGGTCGGCTGCAATTCGGCGGGCAGAATCTTCATGCCTGCAGAGTTGGCGTCGGGATATTCGTGCCGCATGACGTAGTTGCCCTGTTCGAGCAGGTTCGGCGTCACGACCAGCGCGAACAGCTCGCTCTTCTTGATTGCGTCCTGAATCGCCTGATTGAAGCGCTCGCCGGGCACGAGGAATTCGTCGTACCAGATCGCGATATCGCGGCAGAAGTCGTTTTTGTGGATCAGGCGCATCAGTTCCTGTGCGAAGCGGCGGTCCTTTTTGCGATAGCTGAGGAAGATGTAGGCATCGAAGGCATCGCGCACCTTCCGTGCGGTTTCGTCGCCGATCAGAACGGAGTTGAGATAGCGCGTCAGCTTGTCCTCGTAGGAGATCGCGGTCTCGTCGCGCGCGTTCAGATCGAGACACTGCAGATCGCCGCAGATGCGGTCAAATTCCGACGACAATCCCGATTCCACCAGAATCGGCAGTACGGGGATGTGCCGCTCCATCGCGAACGGGAACACGACGCGCCGCGCAAAGCAGTCACGGTAGAGAAACCGGCTGCTCACCGGAATCACGATCAGCTGCATGCGCGCAAGGTCCGATTCAAAGTTTTCTGCATCCGCTGGGCTTTCCGGGTCCTCCTCGTAGAACACGGCGCAGTTCTGCCGCTCTAAAATCTGTGCGGAGAGCGGCTCGAGCCACTGCGCAAAATCATCGGGATAGCCGGTGAGAAACACGCGCTGCAAGCCCTGCGGCGAGCGGTTGCTTCTGGTTTTATAGCGCATGGAATCCGTCCTTTCTGCGGTTTTTCACTATTATAGCATATTCTGCCAAGAAGTGCAATGGGTACATATTATTTCATTTAGCCATGCAGTAAAATGAGAGTGAAACCGGAGCCGGGCACTGTCCGGTTATAGCATCGGAAGTTGCGAAATGTCAAGGACGGAATTATCGTTCCTGCATAGAATCGAAATCCCGCGCATGCACTGCACCAAAAACAAACTGCGAGGTGCAATATGAAACAGTGCAGGGCACGGCGAATCAACTGAAACCAGTTTTGAAACGGCAGTCTTTTCAGCAGGGGAGCGGGTGCTTTATGATTCGCCTGCGTGACGGAAACCTCTCACAGATAACAATGACACAGGATATGGCGTTTTGCATGAGTGTGGAATCGACAAAGGAACGGTACATCGGGAAATGAATAGATAGGAAACCGCCGTCTGTGAAAAAACAGTAGACGACGGTTTTAGTGATCGGGCAGATGATGGATGCTTTGCGGTTGCGGCATTTTTCGCAGCAATCAAACCGGTTGCTTCATATCATCCAGCATTTCTGTAATTGTTTTTGAAAGGGAATCCGCCAGCTTGGAATCCAGCGATGTGAGGCAGCTTTTTCCGAATGTGAGCAGCTCTTCTGCCTTTTGATATTGCGCACGGCTGATTTTCACAAGGAAGCATGCAATTTCGTAGCATATCTGCGCACAGGCGAAAAGGTCTGTATTTTTCAGTTCGTTTACAAAGCGGGCAGCCATCGTAAAGCAGTGCATTGCATCGTCCTGTTTTCCGCAGGCATGATATGCTCTTCCGCAGTCAAACCAGCATTTTGCAGTAATGATTGAACCTTCGGTTTTCGCTTGAAGGACAGCGTCGAGATTCGTCTTGTAGTATGCAAGTGCTGTTTCGGGCTCTCCGATTGTCAGATAGGATGTGCCTAGCCTGCGTCTTGTTGTAATGACCTTCTCGTGGCAGTTCCCGAGCTCCTTCTCTCTTCCCGCGAGTGCCAGAAGATGATATTGGATCGCCTCTTCAAATCTGTTCATGTTGAAGCAGGTATTTGCCAGGTTGCTGTATGTTCTTGACAGCAGACTGATATTTTGCAGCTGCAGCTCGTGATAGAGATCAACAGCGCGTTTCAAATATGAATATGCCTTTTCGAGCTGTGTGATAAACTCATTATTGTTGTTATATGCCTGATACAAGAAAGAATAATTATATGTGTCCTTTGCGCCATAGAATTTCCAATAGTTATAGTCATCGACATATCTGCCGCAGAGCATGAGCAGGTAACAGACAGTTTCACTTTTGTCCTTTATCTGATCGGCAATACTGTATGCAATCAACTCTGCTTCGCTTCTTTCCGAAATCCCGTTGATTCTTTGAACATCAAGGTATTCTGCTGCATGAATGAGAAAATGCTTCATTGGCTCGATTGCATCAGGACGGCGGCTGTCCAGCATCGTATTGATAATCGGGTGCAGATTGATGATGCCCCGGTTGCTCTGAATCCAGCCCTTTTTTATCAGCTTGTCAACAATGCTCATACTGCCGTCTTCGTTCCAGCTTCGGAACAGCTTTTTCGAGATGCCTGTCAAAGGAAGCAGAGACAGCTCATAGAGGATATTGATCTCCTCCGCTGAAAGAGATGACATGGCGAACAGATTGGAAATGTGCTGAAGGATCGCTCCATAATTGTGATTGTATTCAATCTCGTCATACATCGTCAGATTGAGCTTGGCTGTTGATACCATTTCCTCGTACAATTCCCGAATGGACAGTCCGCTCACATTCAGAAAGGTAGACAGCAGCATGATGGTCAGCGTATGATAATCGACGAGACTGAGAATCTTGTCAATGTAGTAATTATCCTCCGCATTGGATTCATCATAATCCTCGTAATACGAAATGAATACCGCACGTTGCTCATCTTTTGAAAAGCCGTCAAGTACCAACTGCGGGAACTCGCGGAAATTGCATCTTGTTGTAATTATTACTTTGCATTGCAGTGTATTCAATATATCTATATCTTTGTCATCGTAATTGTCAAATCCGTCGATGACCAGCATGAAGTGATCAGGACATTTCTGCAGCATGGATAGTTTTTTTCGGAACAGTATTTCTGTGACGTCCTTTTCTGCTAATTCAGCGGCATTCCGGGAGAGGTACTGCTCTTCATCGAATCCTTCAAACTGCATCAAGGAGATTGTCAGCCTGAGATTGTCCTTATAATCGTTATACGAAACACAACTGACTTCTTTCTGATCCAGCTTATACTTGATATACAATCTGACAAGCTCCGTTTTCCCGATTCCGCCGATTCCGCTGACGCACACGATGCGGTTCAGTGACAGCGTTTCATCCAGCAGATCAATATAATGCTGTCTTTCGACAAGTGATTTTGTCGGGAGCTGCAGTTTCTGCGTCGGGTGTACTGATAGCGTCTCAGATGCGGAAAGGTTTTTTGATACCGATACGATAAAATCAATCAAGCTTTTCAGCGATTCTTCCACGGAGGAAGCAGCATGAATAATCTGAATATTACATAGATAGAACGCAAAGGTTTTCGTCAGCTTTCCTTCATCAATTTGAAACGGAAGAACAACCCTGCAGTTTGCGACAGCAAGGTCAAGCTCCTTCGACACATACACAGAATTCATTGACTGCTCTGAAAGAATCAGAATAAACACCCTGCAGTTTGCAATGGCATCAAAAATCTCTGTGGAATAGTTTGATCCCGCTGGAATAGAATACGGTGCCATCCAGCAGCTGATCCCGTTTTGCAGCAGTTCTGTCTTCACGGATTCAGCAATTTCAAGATTTTTAGTAGAATAGCTGATAAAGACATACGGATTCCCATTACTCATATTATCACTTCCATTTCTTTTGAGAAAACCTTCTTTTTGAAGTCCTGTAAACCGGTCTGCTATGACCCTCATTTGAATGTCAGAACCGAGAATCACTCGGTTTATCCGTTCTCGGAAACAAGTTGGATATTGCTGTATCAGACTATCAAGCGCCGTTTTGCACTCCGGAGGTGCACTTTGGAACCTTAAGATTGCTTAACAACTTTTATTATAGCATGAATCGCAGGAAAAAGCAAGGGAATCTCATCTTCAAGTTTTAATCAGTAAAATCAACAGATATTGTATCCATTAATGATTTGGCAGGGTGATCATCCCGAAAGAAATACGCAGAACGGTGCGATTGCAGGACGGCGCCCCTCACTGAAAACATTGACACAGGATATTCGGTTCTGCATGAGCGTGGAATCAGCGAAGGAACGGCACATCGGAAAGTGATCTGTATAGAGAAGCAGCCGCCCGCGGGCGCCTCCTCAGCCTGTCCGCAAAGCGCCTCTGCGAAAGCAAGCAGAAACGACATGTTCTATCCGGTAACCGCATTCATGCTCAAGACCGCAGACTATTTCGCACATGCCGTTCTTTTTTTCTTCGACCCCAGTGCAGCAGTTTTTTCAGTATGTGCAATCAAGGTTGAGCGTGGCTCGAGAACAATCAGATCAGAATAATTATCGACGGGCTTATGAATGATACGATCATACTTGTTCATATTCTGCCTCCTGATGTAATAAGGACCTGCAGCTGTCCTTTTATCATGCTCCTACAAAAGAGACGGTATAATGGATTCGGTTAATCATATTTTCCGGAAAATGCGGAATTATGTCAACAGTCTCATTTGCATATTTTGCGGGAGTCCCTCAATATCATTCCGTCGCGGCGGATCCCCACCAAGACACCTTTTTTTCAGACCAACAGAAACCGCCCGGCTTCGCGCCGGGCATTTCTGTTGTGATGCGTCATTCAACGCCGATCAGCTCTTCGCCGTTGTCATAGAGCGCCCCGTTGATTTCCGACAGATCATAGATTCCGCGGCTGATATAATACTCCACGACAATATCGAATCTGCTGCTGTGCGAAAAGGTAAAGCCGGCAGTCCGCAGCAGATCGTTTGTGTCAGACAGACTGAGCTGCAGGGCGATCGCAAACGCAAGCACGGTTTTCTTTTTCGGACGGTAATTCCGGTCTGCGCGGATTTTCGCAAAATGCTGGCGGGAAACACATGCCCGCTTATAGCACTCTGCATCGGAAAGACCCGCGCGGTCGATCAATCGAAGCAGCATTTCCGAGAAGGTTTCCGTCGGCTCTGCAAGGAGCTCTGCGAGCTGTGCTGTCGGCGAAACCTGCTTGATCCCTCCTGCAATACCGGGGATTACCTTTCCGATTGCGCGCTGCAGCCGCATAAAACGCCGCAGGTCTTCGGAACGGTCTGCCGCACCGGTCTTGGGCGTGATCAGATATACCAGCATCCGTTCAGCAAGCGGCTCGGAAAGCAACACCTCGCTGAATCCCGGAAGCAAATTCCGATCGCGCAGCGCAAATGCGACCCGTTTGCATCTGCGCTTTTTTGCGCCTTCAAGCTGATTCCTGACAAACAGCGCACAGTCCTCCGTCATATCGGTGCGAATGACCGTATCGCAGGCAAACTGCTCCGCATCTGTCTGAAGATAATACAGCGGCATGCGCCCGCCCCCCTTTCCGATTCATTCTTATTGTAGCATATCCGGCAAAGATTGTCAACGAAAAACGCTGACTGCAAAAATGTCACCTGCAGGTTGACCACCGCAGCGGACAGTTCGGGTATAATCATATCAATCACAGGGAACAGGAGGCGAACAGCATGACGGAGAACCGGTTTTATCGCGTGGAGTATCTGGGGAAAACATACGAATTTGCGTTCCGTTATGAGAGCGGCAGAGAGGACGGCTTCCGCGCCTATATTCTGAAAGCGCCGGGCTACGGGTTCCGCTCGTCCAGTCTCAGCGCGACACACCGCCGCAAGGATGACAGCGGACATTATATCTGCTGGAGCGAGCGCATCCGCTCAAAAAGCAGCATGGACGCCGTGACAGCGCTCTGGTGCAAAGCCACTGTCATGTATATCGTGCACGGCGGGAAATCGCTGGATGCCTATGCAGAAAAGCTGATGAAGGCGTGAAAACGGTCGTATCCGCATCTGCGGTATGATAAACCATCAAAAGGAGGAAGTGCTATGAAACAGATTTCGTATGCGGCATCCATGGGCGGCGAGTCTCTCCCGACGGGGACCTTCCACGGCGGTGAGTCTCTCCCGACCGGGACATTCCACGGCGGCGAATCGCTCCCGACCGGGACCTTCCACTTTCTCTCTCCGTCTGACCGCGGGGAGAAAAAGCACCGGAATGACAGCGCAGGCGAAACAGAGGGCGGCGATGCACCGCCCTCCGGCGCGCTTCCGCTCCGTGTCAGCAAAGAGGTGCTCGACCGGATTCTTCGGACGCTCGGCTCCATGCCGCCGGAACAGGGCGGTGCGCTGGGCGCTGACCGTCAGACCGGAATCATCACACAGTTCTATTTTGACCAGAGCAGCCGCCGCACCGCAGGCACCTATTCCCCGGACAGCGCCAAGGTGACAAAGATCATCGAACAATGGAAGTCGCAGGGAATCCGCTTCTGCGGCATGATCCATTCGCATCCAATCAGCGGCGGACCGAGCGAGGGAGACCGCAGCTATGCGGAGCGGATCCTCCGCGCCATGCCGGAAACGCTTGGCGGGAAAATGTTCCTCCCGATCGTGACGCGCGATACGGTCAGAAAAACGGTCTCGGTGCATGCGTTTCTCGCAAGACTGGGCAAAAAGGGGCGAGCGGAGATTCTCCCGACCGATTTTTATGCGGATGACCGGAAAATCGCAGAACCAATCAGTACGGTCGATCTCTTTCGCCCGGCAGCAGAAGCTCCGCAGCAGAAGCCGGTTGAAACGCCCGCGATCACCTGCGTTCCGGTCAGCAAGCCGGTTCCGGCGATCTTTCAGCGCAATGCGTCGATTCTTCCCTTTGAGGCGCTTTCCCGCCGCACGGTCGTTGTCATCGGCTGCGGCGGTGCGCGCGGCTTCTGCGAATCGCTCGCCAGGAGCGCGGTCGGACGCTTCGTGCTGGTGGACGGCGATACGGTCAGTGAATCGAATATTGCAACGCAGGGCACCTATACTGACGAGATTGGCAGATACAAGACAGAGGTGATCGCCGAGACCCTGCGCCGAATCAATCCCGATGTGCAGGTCACGGAACTGCGCCGCTTCCTTGACGATTCGCTCACGGACAGCGCACTGGAAGAAGCAATCGGAGCAGAACAGCTTCTGCACCGACCGGAGGAGATTTTGCTCTGCGGCTGCACGGACAATTTCGCGGCACAGGACAGAACGGTGAAGCTGGCGCTCAAATGGGGCGTGCCGTATCTTGCCGCGCAGCTCTATGCGGAGGGGCGCGGCGGTGAGGTGCTGTTCACCTATCCCGGACTGACGGCAGCCTGCCCGCGCTGTATGCTGTCCTCGCGCTATCAGGCGTATGCAGACGGCGCGGCAGAGACGGTCACAAGCGAGGGCGCGCCGATTTACGGCACGGAGCGTGTCAACGCGCTAAAATCGCATCTGGCGCTTTCCATGCTGCTCTGCGGAACAGAAAGCCGTATCGGCAAAGAGCTGACGCAGCTCTGCGACCGGAATCTCGTGCTTCTGTCGTTCACGGGAGACTGCGGGGAGCGGCTCGGCATCACGGCATTCCGCCGCAATCTGGAGGGGCTCGACGCAGAACAGCGCGCGGCATTCCCGACGGAACAGACGGTCTGGCTCGCACAGAAGCCGGACCGCCCCGAAAACGGCTATCCGTTCTGCCCGTACTGCGGCGGAACAGGCGACCTGCGCAATGTCAAAGGTCTGATCGCCGATACCCGTCAGCCGTACAGTCTGTCCGCGCTGATCGCGGCGGTGCAGCCGCGTACAGCACCCGCCGCAGAAAGGATGGGGACGCATGAAATTCACGGAGATTCTTGATCCGCAGCGGACGCCCGACGCAGAGTTTGCGTATCTCGAATCTGAACTGCAGCGCGGCACGGCAAAGCTGTTTTCGGTTGAGCTGCCGGATAGCTGTGAACCCGATCACACCGGATTCGCAGTCTGTTATGCGTGCGGGATGTACCGCATGCGCTTCACGGACGAAATACGCTATTCCGGCGCCGATGCGCAGTTCCGCGCGCTCTGCACCGGCGAAGAAAAGCGCTTCCCGACCATTGAGGAGATGATGGAATATCTGCGCGGCATCCGTCTTGCGGACGAAGACGGCGAATCGGAACCGCTTCCTCGCCGGGAAATGCCGGAGACGGAACGGGAGGCACTGACGCTTTCCGACCCTGCAAGGCGGTCGGTGCGCATGCTCGACCCGGAGCGGCTGCTCCGCGATGTCACGGCGGTTGTGCGCGGACAGGACAGCGCGGTCAGTGCCGTTGTGCGGTATGCCTGCGCGGCAGCTGCAAAATCCTGTCCGCTGCGGCCATGCAGCATTCTGATCGCGGGTGAAACGGGTCAGGGCAAGACGCTGCTCGGCAAAACGCTTGCGCAGGCGATGAACTGTCAGATCACAGACCGCGCAAAGCACTACGGAACGATCACGGTGCAGTGCAACGAGCTGACGGAGAATCACGATGTTTCCCGCCTGACCGGCGCATCGCCGAATTATGTCGGCTACGGGGACGAAAACCTGCTGTCGCCGGTCGCCGAAAATCCGTATCAGGTCATCGTGTTCGACGAGATCGAGAAGGCGGCGCCGCGTGTGCTGGATGTGCTGATGGGTGTGCTGGACTGCGGCGAGATCATGCTGTCAAAGCCGATCGACGGGCGTTCCGTATTGGATATGCGGCACTGCTTTCTGCTCTTCACGACCAATGTCAAGCTGGAAAGAGCGCAGCAGAAACCGGTGATCGGCTTTTGCAGCACAGCGCCCGACGCAAAGCAGGAGCCCGCCGATCTCAGCACGGTTTACCGGAATGCGCTGGTCGCCCGCGGCATGCGCAGAGAGATCGCGGCACGCTTCACGGATATTATCCGCTTTGAAAAGCTGAACGAGCAGTCGCTGATCGATATTATTCTGCAGGCGATTCAGAGCTGCGCGTCGGAATACGGCTTCCGGATCGGATATGTCTGCCCGGAGATCGTGCAGGCGCTGTATGATCAGATCGACGCGGACGGCTTCGGCGCACGCATGGTCAACCGCGCGGTCTCAGGTCGGTTTGATCTGTATTTTGCGTCGCATGAGGCTGCGGGGAGCGGCTTGCGCTGGAATCTGTCAGGCGCCCCGGAAGCACCGGTTTTGCAGAAGGCAGATGAATAGGATTCGGAGCGCTTTTATTGGCTGATACACCCAGTCACCGAATACGGCAAATCAGCAAAAACGGAGTCTGCGGGGCTCCGTTTTTGGTGTGGCTGATTCAGTGGAAGGTTTGGCTCTTTTTTAAGGAACCACTGATTAAATCCCGCCTGACGGCTTGGCACGCAATCTGCTTGCATATTTTCCGTCATCTTGCACGAAAACTCCTTGCTGGGCGCCAGCCCAGCGGCGTCGTTTTCATACAATCTGACGAATAATCTGACTGCGCATCTTGCGCACCAGATTTAATCAGTGATTCCTTAACTTATTGCATTTCCAGCGCTTTCTTCGCAAGGTCTCTTCTCTGGGCATATTCCGGCACCTCGGGGTACTGCTCCGCGGTCCCTGCGTCGATCTGTGTTTCCTTTGCGAGCAGATAATCACGCAGCAGTCTCACATCTGCGGCATCGACACTGCCGTCCGCGTTGACGTCGCCGGGCTCTGTCAGATGCGGCGTGCCGTAAAAGGCGAGCTCCGCGATATTGCAGCAGTATACATCATCGTGATTGACATTGTTCTGCGGCGCGCCGTCCGGCACGCTGCAGCGCACATAGCGCCCGACCGCCGAAACATCTGCAACATGCATTCCGAAGCCCGGAATTTCCGAAATCGTATAGACCGTCTGCCAGCTCACGCCGTCTGCCGACACCTCAAAGCGGGCATCGACACAGCGGTTTTCATAGCCCCTGCGCGGGCAAAAGGCAAATGCGGAAAAATCATAGACCACACCGAGATCAGCCATTGCGCAGCCGCTTCCGACTCCGTCAAAATAGGTATTGAGATTCCCGTCAAACGCATTGCGGTATGATACCGTCTCATCACCGCGCCACGCCTTTGAACCCGACAGCACCGCGCCGGAAAGATCGATCCGGTCTTCACGGTTCAGGTTGGAGCCGGCGCCGTCGATCAGATAGGTCGTGATCGAATTCGGCGCGAGCGAGGCGTTCAGCTTTCCGCCGGTGACAGCCGCCGTTCCTGCATCTGCCCAGTTTTCGGTCTGACTCGTGCGGATGATCTTCGCATCGGAAAAGCTGCCTGTAAATTCAGAAAGATCATATTGCAGCTCGGCTGTGCTGCCGGAGGTGTTGTAAGCGATAATGACAAGCTGCTTCTGCTCCGGATCATATGCCGCCAATGTGTTTCCTGCGGTATCGGGCATCAGCATTCCCGGTCGGATATGGCGCGTATACTGCCCGAACGCATAGTATTTCTTGGAGAGAATGATCGTATTCCGGTCGTGGTCGACGACTGCCGTGCCCCGGAAGTTGCCGTTGATATCCGGCATTCCGGAATTCTTTTTTCCGTTGTAACCCGCCGCGCAGACATGACTGTCGATCACCTGCCGGAGAATCCATGCGCTTGCCTGCATGTCACTGCGGTCTGCCGTGATATGCTCCGCGAGCCGGAGACCCGCGCCCATTGCGCCCGCATTGCTGCCGGAGGTCCCTTTTCCGTCAAATTCGCTCATCCAGAGATTTTTCCCGGCGGAAACTGCGGCATTTTTCAGCTCTGTCCGTTTCACGCCGCTGTAGCCATGCGTGTCGATGCGGGAAAGTGCAGCCTTTGCCTTAGGAGAAAACGCATTCCATTCGTCAAGCTGCAGGTCGATCGAGGTCTCGTCCGAGGCGCAGATGACCGTATTCTGCATGCCGCGCTCAGCGAGGGCTTTTTTTAGCTCGAGGACGATTCTGCTCTGCGAATCTCCCATGCTGAAGCGGCAGCCCTCCTGCTTGTTGCTCATCGCACGCCAGTAGAAGGTGTGCGGTTCGTTCATCGGCTCAACGCTTTGAATCTGGATGCCCCATGCATTCTGATAATGCGCGCAGACTTCCGCGAGATATGCCGCAAATGCCGGATAGCTGTCATCGCGCAGATTGTTTTTGCCCGGATCGTTCGCGCCGGACGAGCAGCCGCTGTTTGTCATGTAATACGGCGGCGAATTGGAGAACATCTCGACGATCGCATCATCTCCGGCAGCTTCCGCACATCGTTTCAGCACATTTCGCTGCGCGGCATCCGCGTTCCAGTCATAGACGGCTTTTCCGTTCTCGATGCGGGTATAGCCGGGCATATTGGAATCCGTCCGCGTGATGTGGTCGTGCGTCGGATCGTCACCGCCGCCGATGTTGAAGCGTGCGATATTCAGGCGCAGACCGTTCTCGCCGTAAAACGCATCTGCCGCCTGCTGCGAGAGCGAATCCGAATAGCCGATGCGGTTTGCCCACCAGCAGAGCGATGTGCCCCAGCCCTCAAACACACCGTCATTGACCGTGTGAACGCGGTACGGCGACAGCGTCACGGTATTTGCCGCATGCACCTGTGGCAGAACCGCACCGGCACTTTGCAGAAACACAGCACATGCCAGCGCTGCCGACACAAGCCCGGAAAAAACTGAATGTTTCATTTTTGCACCTCCGAATATGCAGGAACTGCATGGTTTTTCTGTATTCAGTATAGCACAGCGCGCGGCAGGATACAATCAAGGAAACCGACAATCTGTCTGCAATCGGAACAGCTTCGGCGTCGGTTTTTCCGCATTCGCAGATTTCTGTGAGACATGTATCAGAAATTCTGATATTCTGTCAGCAAACTGAACATCTGCTATTGACAAACGCTTTGCGACCTGTTATTCTGGATCTGACGGAGGTGGTGCAGCATGCGCAGAAAGCTGATCGGCGTGATCTCGACACAAACGGCTTTTTCCGAGCAGAGCGATATCATCCGCGGCATCATCGCGGAGGCATTTGTTCACAATACGGACATTGCCGTGATCTCAAATATCTATCACCCGGCATACGACGATTTTGCGCTGAATGCGGAAAACGACATCTACCGGCTGCTGCTTTCGCCCGATCTCGATGCGCTGATTCTGATCACGGAGCCCTTTGCAGACCCCGCACAGCGCAGCCGTATCGCAGAATTAATCCGCATCAGACCGGAGATACCGATGGTCGCGGTCGGCTCGGATGTGTCGCGCTTTGATCTTCCGAACTGCCTGATGCTCAATACCAGCGATGAAAACGACATTGCCGATGTGACCGCGCATCTGATTGCCGGACACGGCTTTACGGAGATCGACATTCTGACCGGTCCCGATACGATGACGGTTTCGCATCACCGCGTCGCCGGATACCGCAGAGCGTTGGAGCAGAACGGCATTCCGTTTGATGAATCGCGCGTGATCTACGGCGATTTCTGGCTGAATTCCGGTCAGATGCTTGCAGAACAGTATCTCAGCGGCAGACGCAGAATGCCGCAGGCGGTCGTCTGCACCAATGACTATATGGCATTCGGTCTGATTGACACGCTTTCCAAGGCGAATGTGCGCATCCCGGAGGAGCTGACCGTCATCGGCTACGAATATGCGCAGGCAAGGCATCTGCACAAACCGATTCTGACGACCTATCAGCGCAACCGTCCCGCGCTCGGCAAGGCGGCTGTGCAGATTCTGCTGCACAAGCTCAGAGAGGGCGTCTACAGCAGCTTTTCGCCGCCGCAGGGCACGGTCATCCCGGGCAATACCTGCGCCTGCGGCGTCTGCGCGCCGGCATTCACGGAGGAGCTCGAGGCGGTGCGCGCCCGCGCCGACAATGAATTACTGCATCTGCACAGCCGCCTCGAGCTGAGGCTGATCGAGGCAAAAAGCATGGAGGATTTCCGGCTCGCATTCATCGGACAGGAATTCCTGCTCCGCAATGTGCAGGAAATGCACCTGTGCCTGTATGCCAACTGGTATACGGAGGAGGAACCGCGTGAAAATGTGGTCTCGTATCCGGTGTATTCCGAAACGCACGAAAGCCAGTCGCGCATTTTTCCGTTTGCCGCTTTGCGGGAGATCATCGGGAAATGCAGACATCCGGCAGCATATTTTTATACGCCGCTGTTTTTCAGCGATCACCCGCGCGGCTATGTGGTGCTGCGCTATGACATCCCGACGACCTATGACCCGGTGTTCCGGAACTGGGTCAAGGCGGTGTATAACGCGCTCGAATTTCTGCGCATGAAAAACGATATCCAGTCGCTGCTTGCCTGTCAGAATCTCTCGGAATATCACGACACCCTGACCGGGCTCTTTAACCGCAAGGGCTTCTCTCACGCGCTGCATCTGGAAATCGGGGAGAAAAAGCCTTCGGTGTTCTGCATCTGCCTGCAAACCGGTCTGCGGCATGACCGCCTCGCACTGGAGAGCAAGCTGCCGGAATCCGCCGCGGCAAAATCGCTTGCGCAGATTCTGAATCTGATCGGCAGAGAACGGCTGGTGACGGCACGCATTTCCGATCAGCGCTATGTGCTCGCAGCAATCAATTTACCGAAGCAAATGCAGCGTGTCCTGACCGATCGCCTTCACGCTCTGCTTCTGCGTGACGCAGACTGCTTTCGGATGAACGGCGTCAGCGGCTATGCAGTCGTCACACATGAAACGCCGGTTTATCAGAGCAGCACGGCGCTGCTGCAGGCGGTCGAGCAGGCAATGGAGGAACAGCTCATTCGTCTGCACGGCATCAGCCAGAGTGCGCATTTCGAGGCGTTTTGTTCGGCGCGCGATCTGGTATACGCGCTCGGTCAACCGGTGCAGGATATTGCCGTGCTGTGCCGCAGCTTCACGTTTTCCGACGGACATTTCCGGCGCATGTATAAAGCGATGTTCGGGCTGAGCTTTCATCAGGATGTGATCCGGCGGCGCGTGCTGCATTCGATCGCACTGCTGATCACCACAGAGCTCGATCTTTCAGCGGTCTGTCAGCGCTGCGGGTATGAGAATTACAGCTATTTCATGAGCCAGTTTCACGCTTTCACAGGCATGACACCGAATCAGTACCGCAGAATCATCTCCGCGCATACATAAAAAGAAGCGGCACCGTTTGCGATGCCGCTTCTTCTGTTATTTCCCGAGCAGATAATCCCGGATGCCCTTTGCATCTGCCGCATTGAGATCGCCGTTTCCGTCGTAGTCTGCGTTGGAGCGCCCGAGCGGCGTCAGAATGCTCTCGTCGCCGATCAGCATCACACGCTTTGCGAGGGTCAGGTCGCGCGCGTCGATCTGTCCGTCGCAGTTTGCATCGCCCTTGATTCCAGTGAACACGAAGGAATCCACATTCAGCAGATAATCGCTGCCGCCCTTGAACACAAGGCAGATATCCTGTACATCACTGACGTCCCCCAGCTTGCAGGTGAAGGTTTCATATTCCTGCCAGCCGCCGGTATTCGGTATCTCACAGCTTCCGAGCAGTTTTCCGGTCGGCGATCCGATGCGGATTTCGATTGTTCCGCTTTCCGTGTTGCTTGCCTCCTGCACAGAAAAGCCCGCTGCACCGGATGCAAAATCCAGCGTGCGGTAAACCGCATAGGAGCCGTCGCGGATGAAGCCGAGATTTGCCGTGCCGTCGTCCTTTCGCTCGATCTGCGCATCGCTGACAAAGCTGTATGCCTCCGCCTGCTGCATCACAAATGCGCTTTTTTTCATCCGCATTGCAGGTCTTGGAATCAACATAATTCGTGCGTACAGTCGTCAGAATCAGAACCTCATCGGCGCCGCTGACCTGAATTCTGCCGTTTGCCGCGGACACTGTGCCGCCCTTCGGAATCAGCTTTGTCCGCGCCGAGAAATACACTGCGCCGGCAACGCCGCAGTCGCTGTCGCCGTGTCCGTTTGCAACAAGCGTGTCATTGCCGTCCGTGACGCCGCCTCCGCCGAGAATATCGGCATAATACGCGGAAAATGACACACTGCCGCCCGTATTGCAGCGAATGCGCGTCACCATGACCTGATCGGGATTGCTGATAAAGGTCTCGCGGGTAAACTGCTTTCCGCCGGTCGTGTAGGTCGAGGAGGCGACCGCATCGTTGAGGTCAAGCTGACGGGAATAGCCGGACACATCCTTATGCCCGAAATCGAGCTTGAGCATACCGACCTTCTGATATTTCGCCTGTCCGCCGCCGATCATGCTGTCATAGCGCATGACGAGGTCATCGTCGTGAAAGACGGCTGCCGCGCTGACCGGCGTATGCGGTGCATACGGTGCGGCGGAAAGCATCGGCAGCATGATCGCCGCCATGAATACGGCAAGCAGCTTCTGTTTGGTACGTTTTCGCATTTTCATAACCACCTGTATCTGATTCGGATTCCTGCCCGAAAGCGGAGAAGATTCCGCTATTCTGATTATAGAGTTCCGAACCGGAAAAAGCAATCAGCAAACCGGCTTTTCTGTCAGGAAAATGAACATCTGCCGCAGAGAAAACATGTTCATTTTTCAAACAGAATATGAGCATTCCTGATACATCCAAGTGGAACAGCATCAGCGCCAAGCAAAACGAATTCAATTCGCTGTATCCGGCGGAGTATAACGGAAACTGCTATGTCGGCAGAAATGACAACACATGGATCGCCTATAACAACAATAAAAACGGCAGCAACTGCGGGGCAGTCTTTGATCTGAAATACAATTCCTGCAAGAGTGTCGATGTCAATTTCAACGCCTACGGAAATGCGCTGATTCACGAGTATAACGACCGCATTGAGATCTACGCGAACAACTACGGCGAGAAGCACCCGACCGAGCTGCGGACGGACACCTTCAAAATCTCCGGCTGCTCCGGTGAGCCGTCCTTCACTGCAAAGGACAGAGGCGTCGGGCAGGTCAAGAGCCAGATTTCCGCTTCATACAGCAACGGAACATTCACGGTCACGCTGCGGCACAACCAGTTCTGACACGGCAGTGAAGGTGAGCAGGGGAGCGACTGCGGGACGGCATATCAGAAAACAGACCGAAAGAGAACCGCCGTCTGCGTTGCATTGCAGGCGGCGGTTTCATCTCGGTCATACCCATTCGTGATTGAATTTTATATAGATGCGCTTGAGAATCTGTGCGAGAACCGTATAAACGATCATGAGTCCGGCAAGCCAGAGCCCGAAGGACGGCACCATGACCGGCAGATCAAAGATGTTTGCGATCGCCGTGAAGCCGATCAGCAGCGTGACAATGACAACTGCCAGTGTCGAAAGACTGAGCTGTTTGGACGCCCGATCCTGAATAAACGGAATCTTCGGCGTGCGGATGGTGTGAATCACCACCGTTTGCGAAATCACGCCGAACATAAACCAGCCGTTCTGGAAGAATCCCGCTGCAGAATCATTGTTGAAGCGGTAAATGAACCACAGCACAAGGAAGCAGAGCACATCCAGCACGGTGCTGAGCAAGCCGAAAATCACCATGAACTTTTTGATTCCGGCGATGTTCCACTTTTTCGGCAGCCGGATGCTCTCCGCCTCGACATGGTCAAACGGCATACCGAGCTGTGCGAAATCGTTGAGGATATTCTGCACAAGAATGTGGATCGGCAGCAGCGGCAGGAACGGCAGGAAGATACTTGCAATCAGCACCGAGAACATATTTCCGAAATTGCCGCTGACCGACATTTTCAGATATTTCGTCATATTTGCGAAGGTGCGGCGCCCCTCGATCACGCCCTCATCGAGCACATTGAGGTCCTTTTCCAGCAGGATGATATCCGCGACCTCCTTTGCAATATCGACCGCCGTATCTACCGAAATGCCGACATCCGCCTGCTTGAGCGGCAGGCTGTCGTTGATGCCGTCGCCCATGTAGCCGACCGTGTGACCGTTTGTCTGGAATGCCTTGACGACGCGCTGCTTCTGATACGGCGACAGCTTGGAATAGATATGGCATTTCTCGGCGGAGACAAGTAATTCCTCGTCGGACATCGCTTCGACCTGTGCGCCGGTCAGCGTGTATTCGGTCGGAATGCCGAGCCGCCCGCAGATGTTGACTGCAACGCCCTCGGTATCGCCGGTCAGAACGACGGTGCGCACGCCGTTCTTCTGCAGTGCGGCGATCGCAGATTCCGCAGAGGGCTTCGGCGGGTCAAGGAATCCGACAAATCCGATCAGAACCATATCGCTTTCATCGTCCACGCCGAAATGCGCAATATCGTGAATTTCATTTTTCTGCGCAACTGCGATCACGCGGATGCCTTCGAGGTTGTTCTCTGTTGCGATCTTCTGTGCATTGTCGATCAGCTCCTGCGTGATCGGCTTGACCTCGCCGTCTATTTCGATATATCCGCAGATCGAGAGAATTTCCTCGACCGCGCCCTTTGTCACCAGCTGACGCTTGCCGTTTTTGTCATGCAGCACCACGCTCATGCGGCGGCGGCTGAAATCAAACGGAATCTCATCCTCGCGGACATAGGTCTCTTTCAGATAGGAAAGCTCCTCTTTTTCCGCGCGGCTGATGATCGCCACATCCATGAGATTTTTGAGTCCGGTCTGGAAATAGCTGTTCAGAAAGGCGTGGCGCAGCACGCGCTTGTCCTCGCGCCCGAGCACATCCATGTATTTTTCGAGCACGATCTCATCCTGCGTCAGTGTGCCGGTCTTGTCCGTGCAGAGAATGTCCATTTCGCCGAAGGTCTGGATCGCGCCGAGCCGCTTGACAATTGTCTGCTTTTTCGACATATTGACAGCGCCCTTTGCAAGCGACGAGGTCATGATGACCGGCAGCATTTCCGGCATCAGACCGACCGCGATCGTGATGCCGAACATCAGCGAATCGAGCCAGTTGCCCTTTGTGATGAAATTCGCGATAAAAATGACCGGCACCATGACGACCATGAATTTGATGAGCAGGCTGCTGATCGAATCAATGTTCCGGTCGAAGCTGCTCTTTTCCTGATAGGTATTCAGGCTTTTTGCCATGCTGCCGAGATAGGTCCGGTTTCCGGTCGTCAGAATGACCGCCTTTGCGCTTCCTGAAACAATATTGCTGCCCATGAAGCCGATGTTGTCCAGCTCGGTGATATCGTCGCCCTCCGGGTCGGGACCTGCAAATTTCTCGACCGGCTGACTTTCGCCGGTCAGCTGCGACTGGTCGGTGAACAGGTCTTTTGTCTCAATAAAGCGCACATCGCCGGGGAGCATGTCACCGGACGCGAGCTTGACCACATCACCCGGCACGACCTCCTCGATGCTGATTTCCATTGTACTGCCGTTGCGGATAACATCAATTTTGTTTGTGATCATGTTCTGCAGCTTTTGTGCGGCGCTGTTCGATTTTTCCTCCTGCACAAACGAGATGACCGCAGAAACGGCGACCACAAAAATCAGCATCAGAAATGTTGCCCAGCTCGGTTCGGGCGAAATGATCACATCCGTGACCAGCGTCACGCCTGCGACGATCATCAGCACAATATTGAACGGGTTGATGATCGCGCCCCAGATGCGCTTCAGGAGACTGTTGTCACTTCCGGTGTCGATGATGTTTCTGCCGTATTCCTCGAGACGGTCTGCGGCTTCGACCTGATTCAAGCCCTCCGCATCCGTATTGAGCATCTGGAACAGCGCTTCGTCGGAGAGCTTTGCGATGTCCGCAAGCTCTTTCTCCGCCGCGCGCTTCTTCTCGATGTTGTCTTTTGCCATCGTGTACCTCCTTGAATGCGTATGTATCAGCCATTTGTTCAGCACAAAGAAAACTGTTTAAATTATATCAAATATCTTTTGATATGTCAACATGGTATTTCGGCGGATTCGATTGGATCACTCGGAAGGACAACAGACAGCGACCGCCGCCCGCGTTGTATTGCAGGCGGCGCGTTCTGTCAATGGATCCGGTTTCTGTCACTGCAAACGCTGTCTGCCGGCAGTAAACCTGACTGGTATACGGTTTCCCGGACAATACCGCTTTGACCACCGCAGACGCGCCCGTGAGCTTTTTGCGGTCGTCTGCGCCGATTCTGTCCGACATTTCCGAATCGTTCAGAACCTCATCGGAAAGAAATCCGATGAATTGCTCCGTCGAGAGCCGCCAGCCGGCAGTGTCGCCGTTTTTGTATGTATAGAGCAGAGAAAGCTGCCGTGCCTGACCGGCATCCATGCCTGTCAGCTCAGCCAGACGCGCTTCATCCAGCGCTTTATCTGCCATAACCGCATCCGTGATGCTTTTCAGCAGACCGATCTTTTCCGGCATGGAAGCGTCTGCCAGTGCAGAAAGGCTTTTCTGATTGCTGCTCAGAAATGCGACGATCTCCGCCGGTGTAATTTCCCATTCTGCGTTCTGCGATTCCTTCAGCGCATAGAGCAGCTTCAACGTATCGGCATCCATGGAACAGGCTCTCATCCGGGTCAATATCCCGCTTTTTGCCGATGCTCATGCCGTCGGAGAGGTCGTTGATCGCATCGACCATATCAGCAGCAGTGTGCTGCTTTCCAACAGGTATTGTTCAGATCAAGACACTGCAGATTACTCCGCAGATGCGGCTGAATTCCGACGACAATCCCGATTCGGCCAGAATCGGAGGAACGCTGAACGGTGCGGCTGCGGGACGGCGACACTGTACAGAAAGCATTGACACGGGAATTGTTGTTTCTGCGTGGGCGTTGAATCTGCGAAGGAGCGGTACATCGGAAAGTGAACTGTATAGAGAAGCAGCCGTCCGCGGGCGGCTGTATCTCCATTGCATAGAATCCTACTCCCGCGCATACACTGCACCAAAAACAAACTGCGAGGTGCAATATGAAACAGTTTCTCAAAAAAAACACGCTTAAAGCGGCATTGGTCGCAGGTCTGCTCACGCTATCGGCGGGCGGCATGATGCTCTCCGCACATCTGACAAAAGCTCACGACCCTGACGTGGTACAGACCGTCGGTTACGCATCTGCGCCGGTGATCGTGCTCGATGCCGGGCATGGCGAATCATCTTAAACTAGTTTTTGAAACGGTAGTCAGGGCGAGCAGGGGAGCGGCTGGTGACCAGAATACCGAAACATGGATATATGAACACGAATGAGGGAGCCGAAGCTCCCTCATTCGTTTTGTGTTATTTGACAGTCAGCTGTGCCGCGTCGGAGGTAGCCTTCGCACCGTTTCCGTCGGTGATGATGCAGCGGTACTGCCAGTTGTTGTAGGTCGATTTTGCATTGATCGTCAGTGTATCGGTGGTCGCGCCGGATGCGCCGGAATTCTTCCAGCCGGAGCCGGAGTTGTACTGCCACTGATAGGTGAGATTCAGACCGGTCGCCTTCACGGTGAATTTCGCTGCGGTGCCGGACGCTGCCTCAATGTTTGCGGGCTGTGCGGTGATCTTTGTTTTGACCTTAAACTTTGCGACGGCGGAGGTTGTTGTTTTGCCGTTTGCATCGGTGATGACGCACCGGAACTGCCAGTTATTGTATGTTGTCTTGCCGTAGATTGTCAGCTCGGCGGTCTTATTGCCGGATGCGCCGCTGTTCTTCCAGCCGTCGCCGGAATTGTACTGCCACTGATATTTCAGCCCGACACCGGTCGCTTTGACGGTGAACTTCGCTGCTTCATTGATCGCTGCGGAGGTGTCGGCGGGCTGCGCGGTGATCGCGGTCCTGATCTTCAGCGTTGTAACAGAAGAGGTTGCTGTTGCGCCGTTCGCGTCGGTGATGACACAGCTGTACTTCCAGCCGTTGTAGGTCGTTTTTGCGTTGATGGAGAGCGTTGCGGTGGTTGCGCCGGACGCACCGGAATTTTTCCAGCCCTCGCCGGAATTGTACTGCCACTGATATTTCAGCCCTGCGCCGGTCGCCTTGACGGTGAACTTTGCGGCTTCGTTGATCGCGGCGGAAGTATCTGTCGGCTGTGCGGTAACGGTGGTGTTGACCGTGAGCTTTGCTGCGGAGGAGATCGTCTTTGCGCCGTTTGCGTCGGTGATGACGCAGCGGTACTGGTAGTTGTTGTAGCCGGCAGCCGTGTTGATCGTCAGGGTGTTGGTCTTGGAGCCGGTGCCGTTGGAGGTCTTCCAGCCTTCGCCCTTGTTGTACTGCCATTGGTAGGTGAGCCCTGCGCCGGTCGCGGTGACCGTGAACTTCGCCTGCTCTCCGATTGCCTTGCTGAGATTTGCGGGCTGTGCGGTGATCGTGGTTTTGACCTTGAGGGTCGCGGCTTCGGAGGTCAGAACGGTACCGTTTCCTGCGGTGACGATGCAGCGGTACTGATAGCCGTTGTAGTCAGCCGCGGTATTGATCGTGAGGGTATTGGTCTTCGATCCGGTACCGTTCGAGGTCTTCCAGCCGTCGCCCTTGTTGTACTGCCACTGATAAGTGAGACCGATGCCCGTTGCGGTCACGGTGAATTTCGCCTGTGTGCCGATTGCTTTGGTGAGGCTTGCGGGCTGTGCGGTGATGCCGGTTCTGACAAGAAGCACAGCCTCCACCGACGGGATTTCATTACCGTTGGCGGCGGTGAGCATGCAGCGGTATTTGCACCCGTTATTCGCTTCTGAGACAGTGACGCTCAGCGTATCGGTCTCAGCGCCGTTGTCGCCGGAGTTCTGCCAGCCGTCGCCTGCGTTGTACTGCCACTGATAGGTGTAGCCGGAGCCGGGCGATGTGACCTTAAAACTGACGGTGCTGCCGATCGTGCCGGTCACGGTTTCTGCAGCCAGACCGGGCAGGATCGAGAAGGTCGTTGTGACGTTGCCGGCATATCTGCCCTTGCCCTCAATGATCAGATAGGCGTTGTTCATGCTCAGATTGGTATTGTTTACATAGCGCGTTGTGTAATCGGTGCCGTTGACGAGCACATTCTCGCCGTCCTTGACGGTCAGATAGCTGTCCATGCTCACGGAGCTGCCCGTGTAGCCGGCTGCGGACTGCGTCAGTGTGACCATATCCGCAGTCAGGGCAATGGTGGTGTCGATCGTCAGCGAACTGAGCGTATTATAAGTCACATCCTGGATCTCGCCGTTGTTCAGGACTGCGCCGTTGGGATATGCCACGCGGCAGCCGGAAAGCGTGATGCCGCCGATGAAACCGGTGATTGCCGGCGTGTTTTCGGGGGCTGTGATCCTGAGCACGGAATCAATGAACTCCATGCTCGAATCCGTGTGCATGTAGGTCGAGCCGAGCAGGCAGCTTGCACCCGCTGTGCTGATTTCGACGTCCATACTCTGGAACTTCAGCTTGCTGCGGCTGACGCGGATGGCATTACCTCCGTCGGTGCTGGACTGTGTCAGCTTCAGCTTGCTGCTGCCCATGATCGTCGTGTCCGCATTTTCTGCCGTGATGATGTTCACCGGTTCGCTGCAGCTCAGCTCCGAATCCTGCGTAACGAGGATCGTCAGACCGGGTATTTGGTTTAAGATGATGCTGTCGCAGCCGGTGCTGCTGTAGCTGCCGTTGATCATCAGTGTGTTGGAGCTTGGATTATAGCTGAACACGCCATTGTTCAGGATATCGTTGTTTCCGAGAACATCTTCCTTGTTTTCTCCGGTCACCTGCACGCCCGCGACCCAGAGATCAAAGGTTATGAAATTGGCGTTTCCTTCGCCGTTCTTTGCCCGGAAGGCGGTGACAGGATTTCCGGAGGCATCGGTGAGTTGATGATCGGAACCGATCTGCACGCCGGGGGTGGTGATTTCGGTGAACGTAAACTTGGGAATGATATTGTCCAGCGCACTGTTCGCACCGGAGATGCCGGCGGCTTTTCTCCCGGAGGGTTATGATACAATAGATAGGTAACAGAGTGGATAGAAAAACAACTTCCAAAATGATATAATGTTAAGTACCACCCAAACATCAATATCAAAAAGGAAGTTGTCTATGAACAGTATAACACAAGAAGCGCACTTTCGTCAACGGGTTTTGAAATATTCCTTCAAAAAAGGTGTCAGTGAAGCAGCACGGCGGTATCATATAAGTCGGAAAACAATCTATGTGTGGAGAAAACGATATGACGGGACATGGAAAAGTCTGGTGGAGCGAAGCCATCGTCCGCATCATCATCCGAATGAGCATACAGCCGAAGAAAAAGAAATGATCCTGCGCCGCTATCCGCGATACAAGAATGACCTGATCCGACTGTGGGACAGTCTGCGCAAATGTGGATACACACGCAGTTATACCAGTATGCTGCGCGTGATCCGAAAGTGGGTAAAGCCGGAAATCAAAAAGCGTTCTGCCCGCAAAAATCAGCCGTATCAAAGAGCGGAATATCCCGGTCAGAAAGTACAGATTGATGTGAAGTATGTGCCAACCCGATGTGTAACAAATGGAAAAAAGTATTATCAGTATACTGCAATCGACGAATGTACGCGTTTTTGCTATCGGGAACTATATGAAGAACACAGTACATACAGCTCGGAAAAGTTTCTCAACAATCTGTTGAAAGTGTTTCCGTTTCCAATTCGGGAAATACAGACAGATAACGGCTCGGAATGGACGACCGCGCTGCGATCGAAAGATCAGCAAAGTCGAACACTGTTTGAGCAAGGGCTGGAAAGGCACGACATCATTTATCATAGAATTCGGATTGCGACACCGCGTCATAATGGGAAGGTAGAACGACAGCACAGAGCTGACGAAAGGCGCTTCTATGCAAAAATACGGATGTATTCTCTTGAAGACGGTCGTGAGCAGCTGCGCCGGTATAACTTGTTATCCAACAGCATACCGAAAGTATGCCTGCGGTACAAATCACCTAATGAAGTGCTGATGGAGTATCTGGCGGTCATGTGACCGCCGGAAAGCCCAGCCTGTTCCGGTCGCCTTCGGCTCCCTCCATAGGCTGGGCTTTCCAAATTTGGTGCTTCGTATTTTTTTGGAAGGAATCTGTCACCTATCATTGACATTCCTACAGATGCCGGCGGCTTTTCTCCCGGAGGGTATTGCAATTTTCGCGGAAGTGTGGTATAATAGGTCGGGCACGGAACGACCCGAAATGAAACCGCTCTAGAGGTAATGATTCCAATGGACATGAGAAAAGCATTCAAAATCTTCAACATTCTGATTCTGATCTACTACGGGATCCTCGGCATCGTCACGATCGTGAAGGCACTCGGCATCGGAAACGAGTTGGGCGACTCCGCACCGGAACTGACCTTCCTGACCGGCGCCGCGACGGTCATCGCGCTGATCCCGATCCTGCTGGTGATCTACATGGCGCGGGAGGGACTGCGCGAGAACTATGAGCTCTGCGCGAAGATCGCGCTTGTCG
>JAEEGL012829734.1_pt1 | contig 25806 bp, 17 predicted proteins | sample 9134231 | NCBI WGS metagenome assembly JAEEGL01 (sample SAMN16246548, study PRJNA631951) | gut metagenome | biome: gut microbiome; feature: rumen; material: fiber-attached | host: Bos | place: Iran: Karaj | collected 2018-10 | reverse complement strand
GTAACGTACGTGGTTCCACTATATTTTTACTCATTTATTTTTCAGCTCCCTCTTTTTCTTCTTCAAATCTTGGAGTTTTATTAAGCATTTCATAAGTAAGAATTCCAAGGAATATCATAAAGTAAGGTGATGTATAGAATGCAGAATTACCAAATAAAGATGAAATCATATATGATACAAATACTGCACTTCCAATATACTCAAATTTATTCCAATCGTGTATTCTTAATTTAATCTTTTTAATAAATACAATTGCATATAAGATTGCCCAAAGAGCAACTGTGCTCATACCAATAATAAACAATTTATTAGTAAACGATTTCATAATGACATTTAATATTATTGCAATAATAGCAAAGCTTGCAAGAATTATATATAATTGATTTTTGCTATATTCTCTAAGTTTAACATCAAATAACACTTTTAACCAAATAGAAATAGTAGCAATTAAATATAATGCAACTCCAACAATACCTGTTGTTGCGCCTAGTTGTAATACCAAATTATGAGTTCTACCTTCGTTAACACCAAATTGATTTACAAATTCTATAAGTACGTTTTCAAGTCCCCAGCCAAACAATGGTCTTTGATTCATAAGGTCTAGTGATCTCATCCAAACAGCTCCTCTTCCAGAGCCTGTTTTTGCTATTTCTTCATCAAGTTCGTCTTTTGATTCATTTTTTTCAGCATCATTTGATGAATTCACTAGTTTTAAATTACCGCTTCCATCTAGCAAATTATTTTCTGCTATAAAAGTATTAATCTCATTTTCAATCTTCTCTTGTCTTGCAGAATAATCATCAAAAGTTTCTCCTGATGCTTTTGGATATTTTGCAGTGATTTCTGCAACTTTACTATTAAATTCGGCTTGTGTTATAATCCTAGGTTCTTCAGTTTCATCAACTTTAGCTAGGCCTAGAAATTTTACAGCATCCTTACAAGTAACCTCAAACGTTCTTTGAACTAAAGGAGGAATCAACTCATCCATTTCTCTTATTTGATTTCCCCACTTAACCTTTGGTGATTCAGTAAGTCCAAGTTCTTTTGCTTTTTCCACTGAAATACTATTATGAGATAAATATAATGTATTTTTACCAGGTACATCTATTGTAATCGCACAATAAGAAAAATCCGTTTTTGGAGTTCTATATAGATTATTATTTATTCCTACAATAGTGTTCGAAAAGATTATAAACATAACAAGCACCACTGCATAAAGTACAAATTCAGTAACTTTCTTTCTAGTTAAAAGCCTTACCAAAGCTACTATTCCAATAAAAACTAATCCACATGCGACACCAATATATGCGCCATATGTATTATTAAATATTAAAACTGGAATATATAATAAGCAATTAATAAATGCAAGTCCTTTGAAATATAGATTATCTTCTAACATAAGCATGATAGCCGACATAGTCAGAACTACAGTAATGTAATATGCATAATGATTACTATTATTAAAAATATTTTTCTGATATTGTATTACTCCATAAAATTGCTCCGGTGCAAAAAATGATAACACATTCAAAATAACCATAATAAGCGAAGTAATTAGTAGAGCTCTTAAAAGCCATTTTTTATGATTCTCAGCATCTTTTCCAAGCATAAGAACATTTAGTAATACACTTGCATAAAACATAAATGATAAATATCCATCTTTAAGATTTTCGCATCCATTCCATGCTCTGCTCTTTGCGTTTTGATACATATCATTAAGATTAGACATTCTGTCACCAGATGACCAATTCGCTATCTTAATAATTCTTTCAGGTACTTCATCTATACTTGCTGACGTTTTAATTTTTATTTCAGCATCCATTTCCATACCAGCTTGAATACACCCTACAAGTGTCCAAGCCATAAAGACGGCCAGTAAAATACATGGCCAATTTCTTTTTAGTTTATCTTTAAGCGGAGCTTTTTTATTTTCTCCCCATTTAGTAGTAAAATATACTAAACTTGCAATCAAAGATACTCCAAGTAAGAAACAATTATATCTATATATTCCCATAGTTAAGGAAAATGGTTTTTTATCTTTTAACTCTTCCGCATCTTCACCAAGTTCATTAACCAAACTGTTATAATTATCAGCTGATATCTTGGCAATGGTAGTGAAAAGCGGAATTGTAATAATAGTAAGTGCTAACAAAATAGTAGCTATTCTTCTAAAAAGATTGTCAAATTCTTCATTTTTCATTATAAAAACTCCTTAAATAATTTACCGTTAAGACTTATACCTTAGTAAGTTCACTTTTTTCCTCGTCTATTAAAGATGTCTTATGAATCATATCAGCCGTTAACATACCGACAAAAATAATAAACAATGGAGATGTTACTAAACTTGAGTTACCAAAAATTGAAGAAACCATGTACGATACAAAAACACAACAAGATGTAAAAGCACAATTATCCCAAATCTTAACTCTAAGTTTTAACTTCTTAATGAAAACAACTGCGAATAATAATGTCCATAAGAACACATTTACAAAGCCTATTATCAATAATTTGTCTGTTATTTTAGTAGCAATAATATTGGCTAAAAAAGTAATTATAATATACAATGCAATAATAAACATAATTCCCTTTTTATCATATTTTCTGTACTTCACATCAAAAATGTTCTTTAAGAAGATTAATGTTACAGCAAACAAATACATGATAACACCAGGAACTCCACAAGTAGCCCCCATTTGCAAAACTAGGTTATGAGCTCTTCCTTCATTAAGGCCATACTGTTTAGTATACTCATTTCCTGTACTTTCAAGTCCCCATCCAAAAACAGGTCTTTGATTAATTAAGTCAAGTGACTTTATCCAAACGTCTCCTCTACCAGATCCTGTTTTAGAGATAGTTTCGCCAAGCCCACTCTTTTTATTAGCGACTTCACCACTATCTAATTCAGCACCAGAATAAAACTTGTTCCAAATTCCTATATCATTAAATAGTTTTCTGAAGTTTCTAGAAACTATGGTATTTGTCTTCTTTTCTATTTCTTCTTTTTGTACACCCCATTTAACTTGTGTACCATCAACTTTGTTTTTAGATATTCCTGCGCTTTTTGCTTCTTCTTCATTTAAAGAATTAAAAGTGTAAAAATATGACTTGTCTCCAAGATTAAGAATCATTCTAGCATAAGTGTATTTTGTACCTTTTGAAGTATAATTTGTACAAAATGCATAGTGAATACAATTTGAACAAATTACTAATACGATGATAGCACATACGTATCTAACTAATTCAAAAACTTTTTCCTTTGAATGATCTCCAATAACACGAATTAAAATAACAATTCCTGCAAAAACGATGCCAGCTAATATTCCTAAATAAGCTCCAAAAGTATTGTTGATAATTAAAACTGGAAAATGTAAAAGCATATTTAAAAATGCAAATACTCTAAAAAATCTATTCTTTTCCATAATAAACATACTAACAGTAAGCATAACAACAATAGATAAGTAATAACCATAATGATTTGAATTTAAGAATATTGCTCTGTTCCAGTAATATGTTCCATAAAAAGTCCATCTAAAGAAGAACGCAAGAAATGTACAAAGTCCAATAAAGAATGATGCCAACAAAAGAGAGCGCATAATCCATTCTTTAAGATTTCTGGAATCCATTCCTAACATAAGAACATTAAACAATACTGTTGCATAGACTAAAAACGATATATATCCATCTCTTGCAGTATCATATCCACGCCAAGTATATAACTTTGCATTTGAATGTCTATTTGTCGAGCCCCAATTTGCTATCTCTCTAATTCTCTCTGGAACATCTGCAATGTTCTTTGTGGTTTTTACTATCTTTTCAGCATCAACTTCCATAGATAACTGAATACAACCTACAATAGCCCATGCCATAAAAATTCCTAATATGATAAGAGGTAAAACTCTGTAAACACTCTTCCAAGTAACTTTTACGTTTTTAAATTTGAATAATCTAAATCCCCAATAAATTAAAAAACAAATAAGTGAAATAATTCCTAAACCATATTCAATTTTATAAATAAGTTCTAGTGGGCTAATAACACTATATCCTTTAGCTTCTTTGCTATCAGCACCAAATAATCCTATTAATGCTTGGCTATGCTCAAAAGAAGCTTTTCCTATAATACTAGCAATTGGCATTGCCAAAGTAATTAGTACTAAAATAATAAATGATATTCTTTTAAAAACCTTACTAAATTTATTAAAATCTTTCAAAAACTCTTTCATTTCAAAATCCTTCTTACATTATGTCTTTATTTTCTTTTTTCTACCTTTTTTATTTGTCTTAAGATCTGTAAGCTCTTCCGAAATACCACTCTCTGTTATTTCTGCATTTTCTTTACTTAAAACAACCATGATAGATTCTTTTATAATCATTAAATCATACTTTAAACCGAAATGATTAACATATTCTAAATCATATTCGATTTTTTGATGAACACTAATGCCATTTCTTCCTCGTACTTGAGCTAAGCCTGTAATACCTGGTCTAACATTAACTCTTCGCTTTTGAATAGGATTCATCCATTCATAATAAGAAAGTATCCATGGCCTTGGACCAATCAAAGACATATCACCTTTTATAACATTCCATAATTGTGGCAATTCATCTAAACTTGTTTTTCTAATAAATTTGCCAACCCCTGTAACCATGTCTTCATGAGACATTTTCCCTTCTAACTCCACTCTGTTTTGTTTCATAGTGCGGAATTTATACATCGTAAAAGGTTTTTCGCCTTTACCCATTCTAAGTTGAGTAAAAATTGGTGATCCTTTGTCTTCTTTCCAAATAAGGAAGGCTATAATTAGCATAGGAATAGCCATAACAATTAAAACAGCTATTGAAATCAATATATCTAGTATTCTTTTAATATACTTATACAATTGCTTTCTTACCTCGCTTTCTACTAAAAAATCGTAAGGGCGACTACCAGTCGCCTAAAAAAGCTCTAAACTCGGCTCCTCATTAAAACTCACAATTACCTGGTGTTCTTGGGAATGGTATAACGTCCCTAATATTTTCAACACCAGTTAAATATATAAGCAATCTTTCAAATCCCATACCAAATCCACCATGAATAGTAGTACCATATTTTCTAAGGTTTAGATACCATTCCAAACCTTCCTTCTTCATTCCAAGTTCATCCATACGTTTAACTAACTTATCGTAGTCTTCTTCTCTTTGACTTCCACCCATAAGTTCTCCAGCTCCAGGAACTTCTAGGTCGACTGCAGCTACGGTTTTACCATCCGGATTTTGTTTCATATAAAATGCCTTTATATCTTTTGGCCAGTTAGTAATAAAAACTGGGCCATTAAAATGCTCTGTAATATATTTTTCGTGTTCCTTTGCAATGTCTTGACCATATTCAGGTTCGAATTCCCATTTAACCTTAGCTTCTTTAAGAATAGTAATAACGTCTTCATGACTAATTCTAGTAAATTTACTATTTAAAAGCTTAGTTAATTTTTCTATAAGTCCTTTTGAAACAAATTTATCTAAGAACTCCATTTCCTCTTTGCAGTTATCTAGTACATAAGAAACTATAAACTTAAGCATATCTTCTTCGATATCCATAACTCCATCTAAATCGCAAAAACAAATTTCAGGTTCAATCATCCAAAATTCTGCAGCATGAGTTTTGGTATTTGAATTTTCCGCTCTAAATGTAGGACCGAAAGTATAGATTTTGCCAAATGCATGAGCATATGCTTCACCCTCTAATTGGCCAGTAACAGTAAGTCCAACTTTTTTACCAAAGAAGTCTTTATCATATTCAACTTTGCCACTTGAAGCTATTCTATCTAAGTCTAACGTTGTAACTTGGAACATCTCTCCAGCACCTTCTCCATCATTAGCAGTGATAAGTGGAGAATGAACATATACATATCCTCTATCTTGAAAGTATCTGTGAATAGCATAAGCTGCAACACTTCTTACTCTAAATACAGCATTGAATAAATTTGTACGAGGACGAAGATAAGCTTGTTCTCTTAAGAATTCTACACTATGACCTTTCTTTTGAAGTGGATAATCAGCATCAGATTTACCGAAAATACTTACTTTGCTAGCTTTAACTTCAAAAGGTTGTTTAGCTTCTGGCGTAAGTACAAGCGTACCTTCAACTTCAATACTAGAATAAATACTAACTTTGGTTATCTCATTGAAGTTTTCCAATTTATCTTCATATACTATTTGAACATTTTTGAAAAAAGTTCCATCATTTAATTCTATAAACCCAAATGTTTTAGAATCTCTAGCTGTTTTAACCCAGCCACTAATTTTTATTTCTTTTCCTGAATAATTCTCTGGTGATTTATATAATTCTCTTAATTCTACAGTTTCCATAAAAGATCTCCTTTTTACTCGTGTTTTAACCATAATATTATATACAATAGATATAGTATTTACAACAACTTTAGGATATATTTTGCACCGTAAAAGAATAAAAAAAACATCCCATTTTATGGGATGTCTAAAATCTCTTTAATTAAGCTCTAGGGTGAGATTTCATATACATAGTCTTGATTCTATCTTGCTCCATTTGAGCATAAACTTGTGTAGATGAAATATCTGAATGTCCAAGCATTTCTTGAATAGCTCTAAGCTCAGCACCATTTTCAAGAAGATGCATAGCAAAACTATGACGAAGAGTATGAGGTGTGATATCTACGTCAATATCAGCTTGGTTTTTATATTGTTTGATAATCTTCCAAAAGCCTTGACGAGTAAGCCTTTTGCCATTTACATTAACAAAAAGTGCTTCGTCTGTATCATCTTTAAGCATAGATTTTCTAGCCTTTGTAAGATATTCATTTAAAGCATTACTAGCAAGAGAACCAATCGGAATGATTCTTTCTTTGCCACGTGTAGAAGTCTTGATAGATCCAGCTTCTAAGTCAATATCATCAACGTCAAGAGAAATAAGTTCTGTAACACGAATACCTGTAGCATATACAAGCTCTAGCATTGCCTTATCTCTGTATCCCTTAAGATCAACACATTTAGGTTGGTTAAGAAGAAGTTCAACCTGCTCTGTAGTAAGTATCTTAGGTGGCTTTCTCGTAATCTTAGGAGACTCTATGTTTGTAGTAGGATCTTCTGTAACTACTTTGTTTTTATATAAATACTGATAAAACGAACGAAGTGATGCTAGGTTTCTAGAAATTGTTGAATCAGCTTTACCTTCATTTTTAAGCTCGCCAAAATAATCTTTAATAGATGCTTCATCTGTATCTACAGCGCTTAAACCGTGAGAATCAAGATAATTGCCATAAAGTTTAATGTCTCTATTGTATGATTGTAGTGTATTATCAGAAAGTTTTTTATCGTTTTGAAGGAAATCTAAAAAGTTCTCAACAAGATTATTATTCATCTTCATACTCCTTTATAAAAAATCTTAGTATCTTTAACTATAACGTAAAAGAACGAAATAGTATAAATTAATCTTAAGTACTTAATTTTTAATGCAAGCTACCTCACATTAAATCTTTTCATATTCGCAAGCATATTTTATTCTACTTTTAACATTTTTGCAATACTTTTTTATGTAAATTTTGTAATTTCCGTACTTCAATCAAAAACAAAGCCATTATATAAGGGAAATTGCGAAAAATCAATAGTTTAGTTGATTTTTATCAAATATTTTTATAAGCCTCTACAGCCAGTTTATCGCATAGATTATTGTATTCATTATCGCTATGTCCTTTGACCTTAATCCAAGTAATATCATGAATTTGAGTAAATTCATAGATTTGTTGCCATAATTCCCTATTCTTTACATCCTTCTTATTAGCGGTTTTCCAGCCGTTTTTCTGCCAATTATATATCCATCCTTGAGTGAAACCATTAATCAAATATGCGCTGTCGCTATATAAAACCACCTTGCAAGGCCTCTTAAGAAGCTTTAAAGCCTCTATTGGTCCGAGTTAGCTCCATTTTATTGTTTGTAGTGTTTTCCTCAGCTCCACTTATTTGCTTCTCTTTATTACCACATATAAGTACTGCTCCCCAGCCCCCTTTTCCGGGATTTCCAGAGCATGCACCATCTGTATATATTGTCACTTCATCCATATAATCACCCTTCGTAGTGGCGACTTCGTCGCCTTTTTAACATCACTTGTCTTTACTACACTTTTCACATATGATACCATAATTTCATAATAAAAAAAAGGAGTTTTTAAAATGAAACTTTGTGGGATAATTGCCGAATATAATCCATTTCATAATGGTCATAAATATCAAATAGAAGAATTAAAAAGAACCACAGATTGTGACACCGTAGTAGCTATTATGAGTGGAAATTTTTTACAACGAGGAATACCTGCATCATTTGACAAATTTACTCGTGCAAAAATGGCTATAGAAAACGGAGTCGATGTTGTAATTGAACTACCATCAATTTACGCAACATCATCTAGTGAATACTTTGCACTTGGCGGAGTTGGAATTTTAAATTCATTAAAATGTATAGATAGTATTTGTTTTGGAGCTGTTAATAATGATTTAGAATTATTAACATCACTTGCAAAACTATTATATGAAGAACCGGAAAATTATAAAAAAGAATTGCAAAAAAATTTAAACAAAGGAATATCATTTCCAAAAGCAAGATGTGAAGCAATTTGCGAATATATAAAACAGTCAAAAACAAATGCATATTCAAAAGAAGAATTAGAAGAAACTCTATTAGATCCAAATAATATATTAGCCATAGAATATATAAAAGCTCTAATGCACTTTAATTCATCAATAAAGCCAACTGTTATAAAAAGAATAGGCACATCTTATAATTCGTTAGAGATGAATAAAAGCATTGGCATATGCAGTAGCACTGCACTTCGTGAACAACTATCAAAAGATAATATTTCAAACATAAAATCCTTTGTACCCGAAAACGTGTATAAACAAATATCAAATGATTATTTATCAGGAAAGTCTCAAATAGTTATAGAAGATTTTGAAAAAGAAATACTATATGAGCTTAGAAAAAAATCTTTAGAAGAATTATCAAAAATCGCAGATATATCAGAAGGATTAGAAAATCTAATTTCGAAAACCATTTCATCTTCTTTCACAATTGATAAATTAATCGAAAACTTAAAAACCAAACGATACACAAGAACAAGAATTCAAAGAATTCTTATTCACACTTTATTAAATATTACACAAGAAAAATTAGACAAGTTTAAATATTCACCACAATATGCAAGAATACTTGCAGTATCTAAAAACGGCAAAAAGGCTTTATCAGAAATTAGTAAAAATTCACGCATTCCAGTAGTAACTAATATTAGTAAATTTATAAAAGATTGTTCTAGTGAGCAAAAAGAAATGATAGAGCTAGATATTTTAGCAACAAACATTTACACTCTTGGCTATAAAATTCCTGAATACAGAAAAATTAATTTAGATTACACAACATCTATTACCTAAAGGCGGCAACAGTCGCCTTTTTTATTTGGCAAAAAGCTATTATATCAAAAGTCGGCAAGCTTTATGCTTTCATATATTGTTGGCAAAAATATCTGCACGGATACATTTTCTAAGCTTGGCGAGAAAAGAAACTAGCGATGATGGAACTAAAGTAGAGCGTTGAGTTCGAGCAAAGCATAGAAAATGTCCGGAAGCCGTTTTTGCGACAATTATATGAAAGCAGAAAGCTTGCCGACTTAAAATAAGTTTTATATATCAATAAACTTTTGCCAAATAAAAAAGGATAGCTTTTGCTACCCTTAAGATAATATAAGTTCTTTTCTATGAATATTGTAATCTTCAATCAATTCTTCGCCCAATGCTTTTTTACAAGTTTGAACTAAAAAGTTTGGATTCAAATTATTTTTACTACCAGCTAAGCAATGACAAGTAATTTTGACAGAATCATAAATAGCTTGTTCAATATTAAAATCTAAAATCAATGGTTTAATATCAATCTGTTCTTCTTTTCCATTTTTGCCTTGCTTTTCACAAATAATTTCATTCCCTGAAAAAATATCATTTAATTTTTGAATTTCTTTTTCAATATCATCTGTATTTAAAATTAAAGACACTTCATAGATAGCTTCTGTGACTAAAGACATTAATCCTTTAGCTTTCTCTAGTTTTTCACAAGTCAAAACCTTAAAGCCATCTGGCAAAGCCGAATTCAACTCCTTAATAACATATTCACATTCAACATCACCATTTAGTTCTAAATCAAAATATTCACATTCCGAAGTAACTCCAACGGCAAGTGGCAAAGCAAATGCAAGTTGAACACGAGGGTTGAAACCACTTGAAAATTTGATCGGAAGATTTGTCTTTTTTATGCATCTTGTAAAAGTACGCATCGTATCCAAATGTCCTATATATTTAACTTCATCTCTTTTTTCATATTTCATTCTGTATATCATGCTTTTCTCCTCTTTTCATATTTGGTCGCCACATTATCGCCTCAGCTCGTCGCGAGGCAAACAATTTCTTCGTGGCCGAAGAAATGTTTCCTCGCTGCGCATCGGCTCTTCTGGCATCGCCTATACTATTCAATTAATGACGCAAAATACTACTCCTTAACGCAGACTCCACAACCGAATCTTGCAACTCCGCAACCTGCACATTTAGTTCTACAGTTAAGAGTAACTTTTTCTTGCATAGCATTATTATATTCTTTTTTAAAGAAATCTTTTGTTACCATTATATTAATATGTTCCCAAGGAAGTAATTCTTCTAATGACATTTCTCTTCTCGAATAAAAGAACGGATCTATTCCACATTCTTTAAAAGCTTCCATCCATTTATCATAATCAAAAAATTCTCCCCAACTATCAAACGAGCATCCTAATTCATGAGCTTTTAAAAGTACCTTATTTAATCTTCTATCACCTTTAGCAAGTATTGCCTCTAAAGTAGAAGTTTTAGAATCATGCCAATTATATTTTACATTTTTATTAGTAAGATTTGTTTTCAAAAATTCTTGTTTTGCATTAATAGTATCAATATCATCTTGTTTGCACCACTGAAAAGGTGTAAAAGGTTTTGGTACAAAAGTAGATGTACTAACGGTAACAACTAAACCTTTTGTTCTTTCTTGTTTAGGAATTGAGTAATAAACTTCTACAATCTTATTTGCTAAATCTATAATACCTTGTAAATCATCATAAGTCTCTGTAGGAAGTCCAATCATAAAATATAATTTAACATTATTCCAACCACTTCTAAAAGCAAGTTCACAGCCATTCAATATATCTTCTTCAGTAACACCTTTATTAATAACATCTCTTAATCTTTGTGTGCCTGCTTCAGGTGCAAATGTAAGTCCACTTTTTCTTACATTATTTACTTCCTCTAAAAGTTTTAGATTAACAGAGTCTATTCTTAAAGAAGGAAGTGATAAATTTACATTCTTAGGTTTAAATTCACAAATTAAGTCATCAGCAAGTTTATGAAAATTAGTATAATCCGAAGTAGAAAGTGAAGAAAGTGCTAATTCTTCATATCCAGTATTTTTAATTAGGTTTTTAGCATTTTGTTCTAAAACATCAACACTTTTTTCACGAACAGGTCTATATAAAAATCCCGCTTGGCAAAATCTACATCCTCTAATGCAACCTCTAAATATTTCAAGCATAGGTCTATCATGGACCACGCTTAAATATGGAACAAGCCATTTTTCAGGATATGTAACTTTATCTAAGTCTTTAATGATTCTTTTTGTTAAAACATCTTTTGCATTTTCATTATTCTTTTTTATGTCTTTTACAGTATTATCTTCGTTATAAGTGACATCATAAAATGAAGGAACATACACGCCTTCAATTCTGGCAATTCTTTCTAAAAATTTTGTTCTTGGTTCTTTTGCTTCTTTCCATTTAATCCATTCATCCGTTACTTCCATGTTAAGTTCTTCGCCTTCACCTAGAACTATGAAATCAAAGAAATCACAAATAGGTTCACTATTATATGCACAAGGACCACCCGCCATAATAAAAGGATCATTCTCTCCTCTATCTTTTGCAAGTAAAGGAATACGTGCTAAATCTAACATATTAATAATGTTTGTATAGCTAAGTTCATACTGTAGTGTAAAACCAATCATATCAAAATTATTTAGAGGAGTTTTTGTCTCAAGTGAAAAAAGAGGAATATCATTTTCACGCATAAGCTTTTCCATATCAACCCATGGAGCAAAAGCTCTTTCGCAATATGTATCTTCTCTTCTATTATATAAATCATATAAGATTCTAAGTCCAAGATGTGACATACCTATTTCATATACATCTGGGAAGCAAAAGCAATATCTAAAAGATACCTTGCTAGGATCTTTTTTACAGATATTAATTTCTTCGCCAGTATATCTAATAGGTTTCTCAACTTGCTTTAATAATTTGTCTAAATTCACTTTAATCCTCCAGCAACATATTTGAGAGAATTATATCATGAAAGTAGCCCGTTATCAATCATTGTGGAGTTCATAAATAATTGTAGCATATACCAGAATTGGCTGTAAGCATTGATTAAAGCCACTTTTCATGGTATAATGCACTCGAAAACAAACCGAAAGGACGATTAAAGTGAATCAAAAATCAATTGATACATTAGAATTTAATAAAATTAAAAATATACTTGAAAAATATGCTGTAACATTCTTGGGGAAAGAATTGGTTTCTAAACTTGTCCCATCTTCTGAAGAATTAGAAATTAGAAGATGGCAAGAGGAAACAACTCAGGCAACGTCTTATTTGTTAAAACAACACGATATCCCTCTAGTTCCAATATCAGATATTACACCTTTAATTCAAAAAATTAATTTAGGAGGAACATTAGGGATTAAAGATCTACTTCTTATATCAGATATACTAAGAGTATCTAGAAAGCTTAAGCAATCATTTTCAAATGGTTCCATAGATGAAGAAGACTATTCAATTTTGTCCGATTACTTTGATAGCTTATATACAAACCAAAAAGTAGAAGACGAAATTCAAAGATGTATTAAAAACGAAGAAGAACTAGATGATAGAGCAAGTTCTGACCTATATAAAATTAGAAAACAAATAATAGACCAAGAAGGAAAAATTAAAGAAAAATTAAATCAAATATTGAGAAGCCAATCAAAATTTTTGCAAGAAAATGTAATAACATTTAGAGATGATAGATATGTTATTCCTGTAAAATCAGAGTACAGAAATGAAGTACCCGGACTTATTCACGATCAATCAGCAACTGGTTCAACTATATTTATAGAGCCAACTAGTATCTTCAATATGAATAATGAAATAAAAGAACTAAAACTTAAAGAAGCCTTGGAAGTTGATCGTATTTTGAGCTTGCTTTCCCAGATGTGTCAACCAATTACAGAGCAGTTAAAAACTTCATTAAATAATATTGGAAATATAGATTTTGCTTTTGCAAAAGGAAAATACTCTATTGCAATTAACGCATTCTCACCAAATTTTTCAAATGAATATTTAGAATTAAAAAACGCTAGACACCCTCTTATAAAAGAAGATGTCGTTGTACCTATTAGTATTTGGATAGGAAAAGACTATACATCACTTATTATTACAGGACCAAATACTGGAGGAAAAACAGTAACATTAAAAACAGTTGGACTATTAAGTTTAATGGCTCAATCAGGACTTCATATACCTTGTGATGAATCATCTACTATAAAAATATTCAACGAAATATATACAGATATAGGTGACGAGCAAAGTATAGAGCAAAGTCTATCTACATTTTCTGCACACATGTCAAATTTGGTATCAATTTTAAATTCATATACAAAAGATGATTTAATTTTAATAGATGAAATAGGTTCTGGGACTGACCCCGTAGAAGGAGCAGCAATTGCAATGTCAATTTTGGAGCATCTTCATAAATCAAAAATATTTACCATCGCTACTACTCACGATAGTGAGCTTAAAACATTTGCGATGGAACAAGAAGGAGTAGAAAACGCATCTTGCGAATTGGATGTTGAAACATTAAAACCAACTTATAAACTATTAATAGGAATACCAGGAAAGAGCAATGCCTTTGCTATATCTAAAAAGCTGGGTTTAAATGAAGATATATTACAGAGTGCTCAAAACTATCTTTCAGAAGAAAATATTAAATTTGAAGACGTATTATCTTCGATGGAGCAAGATAGAAGAAAAGCTCAAGAAGAGCGAGAGCTTTCTAAAAAGCTTTTAGAGGAAGCTGAAAAAGCCAAAAAGTTAGTTGACGAACAAAAGCAAAAAATAGATAAGCAAAAAAATGAAATATTAAGCAAGGCAAAAGAAAAAGCAAGAGATTTATTAAAAGACGCTGAAGAAGAAGCAAATGACATAATAAAAGAGTTAACAAAGATTAAAAAAGAAGCAAAATCAGATAGCGGTAAAAAAGCTGAGCAAGAAAGACAAAAGTTAAAGAAAAGTCTTTCACAAATGCAAAAAGAATTAGTTACACCAGATGACACTCCACTTCAAAATGCGATTTCAGAAAAAGATATAAAACCAGGGATAAATGTATATATTCCAAGTATTGATCAAGAAGCAACAATAATAAAAGCACCAGATAAAAATGGAGACGTATTAGTTCAAAGCGGAATTGTAAAACTAAAGATTCATATGACTAAATTAGTTAAGATAAAAGAAAACGAAGCTAACAAGAAATCAAAAGTTAACTTAGCTTCCAAAACTGTTAATAAAACTATGGATATTTCTACGGAAATAAACTTGATTGGAATGACAGTAGATGAAGCAATTCCTGTATTAGAAAAATACATTGATGATGCATATTTATCCAACGTTGGAACAATTAGAATAGTTCATGGAAAAGGAACAGGAATATTAAGAAAAGCAATTCAAAATTACTTATCTAAACATCCACACATAAAATCATATAGACAAGGTTTATATGGTGAAGGTGATTTAGGAGTAACAATTGCAGAAATATTATAGTGCTATTATTGAACACAAAATAAGAGAGACGACTATTAATAAAGTCGTCTCTTTTAATACTATTTTAATAATCCATTCCTTGTACACGGTCAGTAGCTGCCGAGTAATTAGATTCATATAATGCAATTGCATCAGGTGGAACATTAGCATCCTTACCAGTCGGTAACTTAATTGGATTTGGTGTGTTTGTCGTCCAATCTGGTGTTGGAACACCATCATTTGTTGTTCCATCTGGAAGTTTGGTTTCAGGTCCATGATATAGTAAGTATTCTTCATTACCATTTCTATCTCTAGACTTAATACCAAACGATACTAAAATGTATCCATTCTTTTTGATATCTCCAGGATTTGTATTTGGATTGCTTCCAGGTCTAACAGCTACAGTAGTTTGTGGTAAAGTATATCCTGTATACCATCTACCAACACTACCTACTACTCTATCATCTCCATTTTCTTGACCAGCCAAAGTTGCATCAGAAATTATAGATGCCCTATCTTTCTTATATAGATTTCCTTTTCCAGCTACATATTCATCAAAATTATCAAAAACAAATCTCAATGTATGAGGTAAAAGCATCTTCTTGAATGTGCCAATTGCAACTTTGTTTGAATAGTTATATGGTACGTTGCCAATCCAATTAGCATATGCGCCTATTCTCTTTTCAATTGGATATATCTTTTGAGAGTTTTGTTTTTCAATAGGTAAAATTCTTAAATAATCGTCGTTTGGTGCAATCTTAAGATTTCCTATATTATTATCAATTTTAATATATGTGCTTGAGCCAGTTGGTTTATACCATAAATCAACTGTTTCTGCATTTCCTCCATCTTTAGAAACAAAACTAAATTTAGTTACATCGATTTGTATCTCACTACTCTTTCTACCTTTTGTCTTAAAGTTGAAAGAAAACGTATATCCAAGTTTTGGTGCATATTTATATGCTGAATTTGCATTTTGTGATCTTATACCAGCACCTGTATATGTATTACCAAATGGGAACTCAGAAGCAGTTACATATTTATTGTTATACTTGCTTCCCTGAACTTTTCCATTCCAGTCTACGTCAACACTTTCATGAACTTGTAGATCGTAGATTTTACCAATAATTTCTATAGAAATATCTTTCGTAGCGATATATTTGTTAGGGTCAGTATTTTTTTCTGGAACTGATATTGCATTAACATCGACTTTACCATTTGAGTCTGCCATACTTGCGTAGTTTTCGGCTACTACTTGAGTATTAATCGTATGCTTACCCTCTGGTGCCCATACTGGAATTAAAAATTCATATTCCCAGCAATTAGTATTAGTATTTATTTTTGCAACCTTATCGACATCAGCTACAGAATCACATAGCCAATCTCCTGAGCGAAGTAAAAATAGCTTATCAATTCCTCCATCTTTGTATTTCAAATATACATCAAAATCAAATTTAACATCCTTATACAATCCCCAATTTGTTAATTCTGCAGGAACAGCTTGTTTATACAAATAATCTCTCGTTTCATATCCATCTTCAGATATGTGTGTTCCTTTATTTGGGAATGCAACCTTAAAGCTCTTATCTAATTGAAGATAAGTCACATCCGGTTCTATATTTATTTTTTGATTAATAAATTCTTCCGTTTTCTCTGCATATGATTTATTAATTGTAGGTGTATGTACTTTAACGTGATTAGGGAAAAGACGTACTTCATCCAAAAAGCCTGGATAATTAACTATAGTCTCAGGTACATATTCTTTATTTTGATATGATGTCAAAATAAGTCTAGGACTATCTGATTCTTTTGTGATAGGACTAGTACCGCCACCTCTACTATTAACGCCCCCAGTATTAACATCTATACCTCTCCATTTAAATTCACCTGTTCCACTAGTAACTTTTTTTGTACCCGCATTATTAAGAATACTTTTAATCGTACTTTCTACAGGTCCAGTATCAACCCCCTGACTTAAAGCTTCTTTGGCCTTATTATACGGAGTCATATTATCTTCAAAAGTACCGTAATTTCTTCCTGAACCTGGAACATCTATTTCAAATCTTGTATCTCCTTGAGGATCTCCTGTATAGCTAGAACTAAATCCTTGAGGTGAATTTTTATCTGGTTCTAAATTAATAATAACATCTCCACCAACTGGTGCTTTTTTAAATATTGCTTTATCGACCCACCAAATACTTGGACTACAAGAATATGTTTTTTTCGTATTACCAGTATCTGTTACTGACTTAACATACTCATATATTGTATTCTCTTTAGGCTCATAATAAACTTGAGGCGGTACCGCTTCACGAATTATCTTATCTCCACTCTTTTTTTCTGGAATTCCTTCTGTGTAGCATTTAAGCGTATATTTGTATTCCATTTTTTTATAGATAGGAATATTAGAACACTTACCTGTATAAGTTGAATAAGAAATATTTATATTATATAGGCAGTCATCAAGATTTCTTACTTCAAACTTTAGGTTTTCACTTGTAGGAATAGCTCTTTCAACGTTATAATCCTTTTCACTAAAAATTCTTGCTTCTCCTGATGGGACTAAATGACTAATAGGCGGTTCCATTCCAGAACCATTTGTATGATAGTATCTTCCATTTGCTAAGAACTGAACAGGTGGTTCTTCAGGTTTATCTTTATCCCCTGGAGGATCTCCAGGAGTCTCACCATTATGTTCAAACTGAATGATTATATCATTAAGACCTCGGTATTGATCCGCATTAGCTCTTAAATAATCCATTGCTTCTGCAACAGTTGTTATTGAAGGAGGAAAAGGAATACCTGCAATGTCAGGTAAACTAACGCTACCATCTGGATTTGTAGTTGTTCCAATAACAGTGGCATATTGATAACTCATTCCATTATCAAGTTTTAATGCCACTCCCTCGTTTTGATTTAACAAAGGAACTACTAAATATGTCATTGCACCATCTGTAACTTGTTGAACAAAATCATTAATCTGACTTGGAGTTGCCCCTGGATTATTAAAAACATAATCACTAACTTGAACTCTTACATCTGCATATGCTGAGGAGTCAAATCGATTGTCACTACCATTGCAAGTACCATTGAATGCCAAAAGACAAGCCTGCTCACCTTGTTGCGCATGTACACTTGAATCATTACTAATAGGAACATACCCATCTGAAGTAGTATGACCTGGTACATCATTATAAAGCTCTCCTCCTGCTGGTGGCGTTTTATTTACATTTGAAACAAGGTTAGCCTGATTGAATTTTCCATTTTGTGCTGCATTATTATTAGCTGTTTGGATACTGTGCAAAGTATCACTTATAGCATAAGAATACTGTAGTGACAGAACGGTAAAAACAATAGCAACTATAAAAAAACTTTTAAGAATGTCTTTCATATTGTCTTATCCTCCTTACTTTACATTTGCAAATCTATATATAACAGTAGCACTTTCTGCCCTAGTTAAATTATTATCTGGTTTAAAAGAGCCATCTTCGTATCCATTAATAATTTTCAACTTAGCTATATTGGATATAGCAACCATTTCTCCATAACTTACATTATCTGTGTCAGAAAACAAACCTTCCTCAATAACGTCATATTTAATCGAGTCATCTTCCTTGGCTGGGCTTAGTTCATCATATCTTTCCCAAAAAATCACTGCTTGTTCTTCTTTCATATTATCAATTTTATTTACAATATCTTTTTCAGAAATATTCTTATTTGAGGTAAGATTCATTTCCAATAATATTTGTCTAAAGAATTCATATTGTTGGTCAATTTCTTCGGGAGTAATTGGTTCTGGCTCTGTATATGGAATAAAATAGTAGCCTTGATTCTTAGCAAACTTATCTAGAATATTGGCTGCTTCCGCCCTAGTTATTGGTTGATTTAGAGATTCATCATCGTATATATATGGATTGTATTCTTTAGCTAATTCAACATAACCATCATACCAATTTTTTCCTGTTTTTAATAGATAACTATACTCATCCATGCCTGGTAAAGTAAGAATCGTCTGGCTAACAATTAGTTTAATAAATTCTGCTCTAGTAACGTTTCCACTAGGCTTATAGATTCCACCATCATATCCATTGATTACTCCTGCTTCTGATAGCTTAGAAATATATTCATGAGCCCAATGCGAAGTTGGAACATCTGAAAATTCTTTCGCCATAGCAATTTGTGTGAAGCACAAAATACATATAGCTATTGCTAATAAACTTACAATTGTCTTTTTCATCTTAACCTCCATATATGTTTTATTCGATACAGCTTTCGCCAAATATAATAATTCTCTATATATTTTATCATTGGAGACCTTAAAATCATTTGTTCGAAATGATTATGACACCATATTTTAACATGCTTGTAACACTTGGTGATTAATAATTGTCACACGAATTATCACAACAAAAAAAGGGCGGATAAATATCCGCCCATATGATATTAGAAATCCATACCTGGTACCCTATCCATTTGCGCTGAGTAATCTGATTCATATAATGCAATTGAATCTGGTGGTACATCAGCATCTTTAGTAGTTGGTAACTTAATTGGATTTGGATCATTTTCAATCCAATTTGGTTTTGCTTTTCCTTGATCGAAGTCTGTTTCTGGTCCATGATACAACAAGTATTCATTACCATTATCTCTAGATTTAATACCGAATGACACCAAAATATATCCATTTTTTAGAATCTCTCCAGGCTTATTATTTGGATCAATATTCTTTGGAACTGCCACTGTCGTTTGTGGAAGAGTATAACCTGTATACCATCTTCCTACACTACCTAATACTCTATCGTCTCCATTTTCAACACCAGCAATGGCCGCATCATTACTAATAGAGTCTTTGTTTTTCTTATATAAATTACCTTTTCCTATTACATATTCATCAAAATTATCAAAAACAAATCTTAACGTATGTGGTAAAACCATTTGCTTAAACGTACCAATCGAAACCTTATTAGAATAGTTGTATGGTACATTACCAATCCATCTAGAATACATACTCATCTTTTTCTCTATTGGATACACTTTTTGAGAATCCTGTTTTTCTATAGGTGGGATTCTTAAATAATCATCATTTGGTGTAACCTTAAGATTTCCTACGTTTCCATCAATCTTTAAATAAGTAGTATAACCAGTTGGCTTATACCATAAGTCTACTTCTTGAGCTCCTCCACCATCTTTAGAAACAAAACTAAACTTTGTTATATCAATTTGTATTTCATTACTCTTTCTACCTTTAGTTTTAAAGTTGAAAGAGAATGTATATCCAAGCTTTGGTGCGTATTTATATGCTGGATTTGAATTTTGTGACTTAATACCAGAACCAATGTATGTATTTCCAAACGGAAATTCTGACGCAGTAACATAGTTATTATTTGTCTTGCTTCCTTGAATCTTTCCATTCCAGTCTACGTCAACACTTTCATGTACTTGCAAATCGTAAATCTTTCCTATTATTTCAACAGCTATATTTTTTGTAGCAGAATATTTATAATTGTCATCTTCTCCTCTATCTTTATTTGCCTCTAATTGAGAACGAGAAATCTTTGCTTCGCTTACAGCGTTTTCTGCTAAAACACGCGTGCTAATTTCACCATCTGTTTCAAGTGCCCAAACTGGCAACAAGAAAATTTGTGAGTTGTTAGAAAGATCAATAGTAGTTGATGAAATATCAGCTTCACTTAACCATTTTTCCGCCTTTAAAAGATATGTTTCGTAAGAACTTATCTTATTTAAATCAGTTGTTTCTCCATTGAATGTAACATTGTACAATACATATACATCAAAAGGAAACTTAAAGTCTTTTTTGGCTCCCCAATTAGTCTTTTCTCCTCCGTCCGAACGATATTTCAATCCTCTCGTATTATATCTTCTATTGCCATACCCTTGATCCGTTATGTGTTCTCCTTCATCAGGAATTGTTATTCTAAATATCTTATCAAGTTGAATATACTTCTTTGTACTTTCGTCTTTGTTTATTTTTTGATTAATAAAACGTTGAACTTCTATATTATCTTTCGTTACATAATTTACTACAGGAGTATGCACTACTACGTTGTTTGGAACCATACCACAAGATATTCCATTGCTCCATGAAGCAGAACCTTGACCTTTATATGTTCCATTTGGGTAACTAGAATCAATTGGAGTAGGAGGTGTATCATTTGTAGCATTTCCAACAACTGGTTTTTTATCGTTGCTACTAGTTGAAGTAACAGATAGTCCACCAAAATTATAGTTTACTGGATCACTTACCGTCACACTACACCCATTAATTTTTGCCTTTAGTTCATTTTCTTTTGCTGATATAGCATTTCTCAATTTATCCAATGCTCTAGCTTCAACATCTTGTTGGCTCTCATATCTATCGCCAGTAGTTTGAGAAACGGTTGCTTCGCAATCTTTAATGACAACAAAATTATAATTCAAGCCTATATGATCAGCTCCTGGGCCTCCAGCGCCTGGCCCTACCGACACATTTCCTACTGACTGTCCCTCGTTATGGACAGCACTAGCGCTTCCTCCTGTTAGAGGATAAATACTAGAAACCGGAACATCATAAAATGTACCATAACTTACCGGACCATAACTACAATGTTCTTTCTTGTCTGAAACTGACCCATATTGTGTTTCCCAATCTGTAACTGTTTTAGATTTCCAAATTCCTTCTCCGCTATCAAAATAATTAACTAATCTACTAACTTCCTTTTGCCATGTATAATTAGCCGTACCACTAATCGTTACGTCTTTATAGCAACCCGTCCATTCTTGATTCCTAACTACAACTGTGTACAACGAATTTTTGGCTTCAGCATGCGCTGTTAATTGCTCACTAGTCGGAATAGCACTAGAAACATTATAATAATCACCCGGATTACTAATACTAGCAGATGCATGTGGAATCATGTCGGTGAACGGCTTAAGATTAATCTTAGGTTCATAATATGCCTTACCATAAGGACTAGCCTTAGTTTTTCCACCACCGCCAAGTGATACGACTAAATCATTTTTTCCGCGTATCTGTTTTTAACGCTTCTAGTATGAGGTCTATTAATTCTTGAAAAGTCAATTTTGATATATCTATATCTTTAAAAATATCAGCGCAAATATCATATAATGCAACCTTTCCTTCTGGGTTATCTGTAATTCCTAATATGGCCAAAATTGAACCTGTAGAATCAGCATCATCAAATAGAATATATACATTTGTATTATCCTTACCAACTTCACATACCTGATAACTAGCTGCTCCATCTGTAGCCGCTTCAACAACCGCATTTATTTCTGCTGGTGTTGCATCTGGATGTTCAGCTACATATGCATTAACTATAATTCTAACGGCCGCATATGCAACAGAATCAAAGTTTCCGTTTTCACCGACAAAAGCATCACTATTACAAACTATTACAGCTGCATATGCAGTTTCTGGAAGGCTTGTCCCCTCATTTACTTCACCAACATAAACTTTGTTCCCATCAACTTGTGCCGTACCTGGAATTGAACTAAATACATCACCATCATGATTGTTAATATTTTCTACTGTATTAGCTGGTGGTTTTTCTCCTCCTTGTGCTATGCTTGAATTACTTCCAGTAAGCTCATTCATTATTTCACTACTTCTTGAACCTTGAGGTTCAATCGGTGTAGAAGAACCTCCGCCAACATCTTCCGAATTAGACACATCCTCTTCAGCAAAAGTAAAAGCATTCATGGAAAAAACAACAACAAGGATAATCAAAAGTAGACTAATTTTCTTTATCATCTTTTACCTCCTAAACTTTGCGTATATCTATAAATGATTGTCGCAACTTCTGCTCTCGTCATTAAATTACTCGGTTTAAAACCGCCTTCTGTATAGCCTATCATAAGTCCAACTCTAGAGATGTTTGAAATCGCAATTTGATCTTCTTCTATTAAATCTAATGTATCGTTAAATGTATTAACAATAGCATCATATGGTTGGTCTCCACTATTCAATTTCGATGAATAGAAGCTATCTACACGCGCAAATCTATTTAAAATGTTAACAACTTCCAACCTAGTTATAGGTTCATTTATACTCTCGTCATCATACGTATAAGGATTATAATCTTTTGCTAATTCTACAAATAGACTATACCATTTTTCTCCTTTAGCCATAAGTGTTGGTAAATTGTCTGTTATGATTTCATATCCTGGTCTTGTTAGTATTGACGAACTTACTATAAGCTTTAAAAACTCTGCTCTTGTTACATTTCCACTTGGCTTATATACTCCACCTTCATACCCATTAATAATACCTTGTTCAGATAGTTCATTTATATACTGATAAGCCCAATGCGACGTTGGAACATCTGAAAATTCTTTCGCCAAAGCAATCTGTGAGAAGCACAAAATGCAAATAGCAATTGCTAATATACTTACAATTGTCTTTTTCATCTTAACCTCCATATTTGTTTTATTTGACATAGCATCCGCCAAATAGAATAATTCATTATATATTTTATCATTGCAAAGCTTATAACCTTTTATTTGAAATAATTCTGTTGCTATTATTTAATATGCTTGTAACACTCTTAGTGATATAATTTAAATGAAAAGATTGGGAGGTTTTGATATGGATTCATCTCTTATGGAAATACTAGATTTTATTTTGGGATTTGTCCCTTTTACTTTTTTTGTTGTTTTTTTCCTTTTTATTTTTGGGATAATTAGAAAAGTTCCAAAAAACACAATTCTAGTTATAGATAGAAAATCACATTATCTTAAAACAAAACGTCGTGGATTTTACTTTTTCAATCCTGTCACCGACGTCATCACAAGTAAAGTTTCTACTATGCCTACATATAGCCTTTATAGGAATGTGTTTGAAAATCACAATTCTACTTTCTATGAAATCGATTTTTCAGTAACATATAAAGCTGAAGATGCAGAAAGAGTTATTCAAGCCCTTGCTGATAGTAGAAGAAGTATAGATGATATCGTCAATTGTGCCATGGAAGTTTTAGTTACATCTTGTGATAATAGCGAGATGAAAAACAGTATAGATTTAGGTAAAAAGTATAGATTACAAGTAGAATCAATGATAGAGCCATTTTATTTAGATCTTACAGATGCTACTGTATTTTATATTCAAGTTATTCCCGCTGAAATTGGTAAATACAGAAAGTTTCAGAGACATATTTCAGGTAGTGATCCATCAAGAGATTCATTTGTTGATGATAATCCAATACACTAAAAAAAGGATGCCAGATTTTTTGGCATCCTTTTTGAATAATCACGATATTTTCCACTGAATATTTTCTCTACCAATTTTTTCTACTAATTCTTGCATAATAGTCGAATCTGTATATAAGTTTAATTCTTTAGATACATCTCCATTTACTATTTCCACTTTTGTATTTCCGTTCTTTTTGCCCATAGATTTAATAAATTCTCGAAGGTCTTTTAATCGTTCTTCATCAAAATTTTGAGGAATATATATAATCAATTTCTTATTTAACTTTTCTTTGACGTTATCTGATGTAACTATATTCAAGTTACTATTTTTTAACTTTTTTCCACCTTCGCCATATACCATTGTATCTAAATCTTCTTTAGAATCAACCAGCTTAAATTTAGTAGCAATTAGGTTAGGTTCTTCGTCTTCTTTTATACTAGTTCTTGCTTCTAGATATACTATTGCATCTTCATATAAAAGTGCCTTATAAAGCGAATAAGTTTTAGCAAAAACTATTACACTTACTTCTCCATTCATATCTTCTATCGTTAAAAATGCCATAATATCGTTGTTTCGAGTTACTTTTGTGCGAACATCTGAAATAAGTCCAACCATTTTTACATACTCGCCATCTTTTACTCGATCTTTCATAAGTTCATTTGACATTGAATCGTCATCTTCCAAAGTGCCAGCAAAGTCTAAACTTGAGAAATTTGATATTTTAGCTATCTCATTTTTATATTCTTCAAGCGGATGACCAGATACATAGAAGCCTAACATTTCTTTTTCCATTGCTAACTTTTCAAGCTTTGGCATTTCGTTTGTTTCTATATAGTTGTAAATGTTAGTTCCCAAACTATTCCCATTTTCAATACTAAAGATATTAATTTGCCCTGACATCCCTTTTCGCTTATCCGAATTAATAGAATCTAATATAAACTCAAAAGACGCAAGAAGTGTTGCTCTATTATGACTATCCACTTCATCAAAAGCACCAGCTTTGATTAAACTTTCTATACACTTTTTATTTACTTGCTCGGAACTTATTCTTTCACAAAAGTCTATTAAATCTTTGTACTCTCCATTTTTCTCACGTTCATCTGTTATTGCATTTATTGCTGATTCTCCAACATTTTTAATAGCTGCAAGTCCAAATACAATGCTATCATTATCTATAGTAAATCTTGCAAAACTTCTATTAATATTTGGTCTGACAAGTTTTATCTCTCTTAATTTACATTCATTTAAATAATATGCAACCTTTGATTGATTTCCTATTATTGAGTTAAGCATGCTTGCATAAAACTCCATAGGATAATAACACTTTAAATATGCCGTTCTATAAGCAACAACTGCATAGCACGCTGCATGAGATTTGTTAAATGCATATTTAGCAAATTCTGCCATTTCGTCGTAGATTTTATTTGCGGAAATTTCATCTACTCCATTTCTAATACAACCCGGAACTAAAACTTCTCCCTTCTCATCTTCTATACCATAAATAAAGTTTTGTCTTTCTTTGGCCATTACATCTAGTTTTTTCTTACTCATTGCACGTCGAACTAAGTCTGCTCTTCCTAAACTATAACCTGCCAAATCTCTTACTATCTGCATAACTTGTTCTTGATAAACCATACAACCATAAGTGACATTTAATATTGGTTCCAACTTTGGGTGAGTATATTTAATCTTAGAAGGATTGTT
>JAEEGL010159959.1_pt1 | contig 25807 bp, 9 predicted proteins | sample 9134231 | NCBI WGS metagenome assembly JAEEGL01 (sample SAMN16246548, study PRJNA631951) | gut metagenome | biome: gut microbiome; feature: rumen; material: fiber-attached | host: Bos | place: Iran: Karaj | collected 2018-10 | reverse complement strand
TTTTCCCGGATTATGCAGGAAATCGACCACTTCCTGAAGGGATTCCTTGGCCTCATCCTGTCCGGCCACATCCTTAAACGTGATACCGGTCTCCTTCTGCACATAGACCTTGGCATTACTGCGGCCCACGCCCATAATGCCGCCGCCCTTGCTCATACGTCTCATGAAAAAGCTTATGAGCACCCATACGAAGATGAGCGGGACACCGTATACGAGGATCGCCGATATCAGCGTATCGGTTATCGAAACCTCCTTCTGTTCGAACTTGACTCCCGCCTTCAGAAGACGGTCGGTAAGCCCTTCGTCATACACGGGAGCAGTATAGAAGGTATTCTTTACGTATTTATCCTCCTGCTTCTTAGGTGTGATCTCGATCTTGCTCGAATCGATCACCACCTTTTCGATCTCACCGTTATCAACCTTCTCTATGAATTCATCATAGCTTATCTTCTTGTTCGTACCTGCGGTTATCGACGAGCGCATATATGAAACCATGAGCAGGGTCATGAGCGTTGCTATGACCAGGATCAGCAATGTCTGCCTGTTCTTCGGCGGCCGGTTATTGTTCCCGCCGTTATTTCCCTGATTGTTTTCGTTCTCTCCCATTATGTCTCTCCAAGTATGTTAGTGTTGTGTTTTTTTGTACTAATATTCAGAACAGTTAATGTCATAAGGACTCCACCACTTCGTGGTACCCCTCATGACGAATCCTCAAAATGCTTCGCATGAATATACACATTATATAAGCAGTTTACCCATAAATCAATGCAAGTATTATGAAGATTGTGTGTTCTCAGTGGAAGCACTGCTCATAATCGTACGTGACCGCAAAATTGTACATATCAAGCAGGACATCGTAGTATGTATCGGAAGTGATCTCATGTGTGCCGTCACGCATGGCTTCATACATATAATAGTTCACATCCTGCTTATAATGCGAGTAATCCCTGTAATTTGCAAGTTCCGTGATCACATCCTTATCATCCTGAAAATAGAACAGGCGCACATTTTCACATTCAAGCAGCTTCTTATATTCCCGTTCCTGCACGCAGATCGTAGCCGTCGCATTCCCGCGGAGCACCACATCATCCCAGAACAGCATGCTGTAGGGCGGTGCATATAACCAGAAGGTCACATCGGGATGAGACTTTATCTGTTCAATGAACGGATCGGTAAACGCATCTGCATTTGCAAAATACGCATCGTACGGTTTCTCGGCCTGGGGCGTTAAAAGGCGTTCCGACATATAGGCAAGCCTTGCCGCATATTTTGAATACTGATAATCATCGGACCACACGTAGGCATTGTCATTGTCGTATCCCTCGCGCACGTTCGTTATAAGGAACTTTGGAAGATAATCAAACACCACAGACTTGTTCAGAAGATAATGTATGTCCGACAGGCCGACATCCGCCACATAATAATCCTCTATCGTCTGAGGATAAGCATCCGCCGCATCGGCAAACAGATAAGTATCAAGGCAGAAGACGACATTTTTCGTTCCCGGATGTTTTAAGACCTCGTCAAGAACCGGCCTGTAGTCACCGTAATGGGCTCCCTGAAGTGACAGCTTCACGCATTTGTTCCCGAACACGCCGTCTTCAAACCAGGAGCGTTTGAAATTTTCGCTCATGGAAGAACCTATGAGCGCCGTGTCATATTCAAGATTACGTGCTATACCTATCGCCGAAGTCCTCTCATCCGTTTCCACTGCCGCAAGGCCGAACCATGGTGCATGATAGCGCGAAAAAGGATCGATCACCGCGACGATCACAGCGATCAGGACAAGGGTCAGAAACGTATATGCGATTGTGCGCTGTATGAATTTCTTTGGTTCCATTTTTCCCTGATATCTTAAAAATTCGTATATATAAATTCAGTCACTCCCGATAATGACAATATCGAAAGCACCAAAAGCACGACAATGGTCACAACACTCCTTGTGCCGAACTTAACTGGTCCCGCATCTTCCTGCTTATCCGCGCCGGCATTTGTCTTTTTTGCGCCCGATATACCAAGCGCCGTGAGCCTCTCTGTCGAATTTTTACAATATACGGAAATAAACGATGCGATGAGCAAAAATCCGATGATCACTATGCATCCGCTCATATATGGAGCTTCACCCTTTGATGTCAGCACCAGCCACTGAAGGAACTGCATTTCATCCGGAGTCGCCTTCGCCACCAGTTCTATATTCACCGGAAGGAATTTAAACGAGAACAGCTGCCTGTAAAATTCAATGGCGTAAACAAGCTTTTCCGAACGGAAAACTATCCATGACAGATCCACAAACATGAAGGTCCCGGCGCACCTTAAGAACTTCGGCAGCTTCTCCGTCTTATCCTTGAGAAGCTTGCTCAGGGATATACCGATGCCATGGATAAGACCCCAGACAACAAAGGTATAGGCAGCACCGTGCCACAGTCCGCTAAGAAAAAATATGATGAACATGTTGACATAGGTCCGCACCTTCCCCTTGCGGTTGCCTCCGAGCGGGATATAGACATATCTTGTAAAAAAGTTCGTGAGCGTCATATGCCATCTTTTCCAGAAATCAGCTACGGACACTGCCCTGTAGGGTGACAGGAAGTTATCCGGCAGGTCTATGTTCAGCATAAGACAGATTCCCTTTGCCATATCGCAGTAACCGCTGAAATCAAAATAGATCTGCATCATATAGGCAAGAGAAACTATCAGGGCATTGGTCGTTCCAAGATCGTTTATATGGGAAAATCCCCAGTCCGCGTATGGATCGAGGTTATCGGCAAGCAGGACCTTTTTTGCAAGCCCGGCCGCAAATATAAGTATACCGCCTGCGATATTTTCATAGTTTACTTTTTTACGGTCCGTATCATTAAACTGCGGTATCATGTCCTTCGCAAGCGCTATCGGACCTACCGATATCTTAGGGAAAAACGTCACGAACAGTGCGTAGTCAAACAGGCTGTACTTAGTCTCCGGATCCCTGTAGCCGTCAATAAGGAACGCTATCTGCGAGAAGGTGTAATAACTGATACCAAGAGGAAGCAGGACTTCACGAACAGGCAGTCCCGTTTTAAACAGTGAATCGAGGATGTCCGCAAAAAAGCCCAGATATTTAAAATACACCAAAAGACCGATATTAAGGATCACTCCGATGCCCAGAAATACTTTTCTTATCCCGTCACCGGAACCTGCCCTGAGAAGATACCTGAATATGCAGTAATTAACGATAAGACTTGCCGCCAGGATAAAGAACGCATTAACTCCCGCGCAGCAATAAAACAGGACCGAACCACCAAGCAGCAAAACCTTAGCTGCCCTGTAGTGTCCGCTCCTGTTTATGAGATGATACGATATGACGAAAACCGGTAAAAATACCAGTACGAATGAATACGAATTAAACAGCATCGGATACCCCTCTTATCCCCTGAGACCTGTCACAAATACAATTATAATGTATAAAAAGAATAAACGCCATCACTTTTTTTACAAAGATCACCTGCTTATCGCCTGTGTTACTCATATAACAAGGGAGATCCACGGTCATGCCGTGAATCTCCCGATGATCGCAATGCTGTAACAGGATAAGACAGCCCTAAAGGACCGGCTTCGCGTCGAAGAACCGTTCCCGTGTCTTATTTGGCGGCCGGGATGACAGTTACCCTGACCGACCTGCTGATACCGGCGCATTCAACCCTGATATAAGTGGTACCGGGTGATATGCCGGTGATCTTTCCGGTATTTCCTTCCTTTCTGAAATTTATAATGCCTGAAGAGCAGTACATATTTATGTCTCCCAATGTGGCTATCCCGCCGCCGTTACGTACGGGCTTGGCGGAAAATTCGGTGTATTCCCCGGCTCTTACCGTGATATTATCGTTTGATAACTCAATCCTGCTCGGAAGAGAGGCTGTTATCGTCGTATATCCGCTGACAGCCTCATTGCTGCCTTTTAAGTATCTTGTACGTATCACATAAGTCCGTTCATCACCTCTTGTAAGACCATAATCAGTAAACTCCGTTGCCCTGCCCCTGTCAATCCAGTTATAACCGCCGTCAAGGCTTATCTGTGCACGGATATAGTCCTTGTTCTTGTTGTCTCTGCCATTAAAATTCCATCGTATTCTAATGCCGGATCCTGAACCGGCATATTCCGCCCTGACGTTCTCAACCGGAAGAGGAACATTCTGTATGCGCGAGGTATATGTGAATATCTGTCCCGCCGTACCGGGTTTATCCGGATCTTCCGAATTCCTTGTTGAAAACTGGATAAGGTAGAAATAGTATTCGCCAACCGTAGCAGCATTGTCCACCGTGCGTGTCTTTGTGGTCTTTCCGTCTCCCTTTATATAATCATACGTTATTCCATTTTCTGTAAGCCTGGCTCTTTCCCATTTGTTATCCGGCGTCCCGTACAGATTGAAGAATTTTGTATCCCAGTCACTTTCTTCCCATCTGTCTATCATATCTTTGAATTCAGAATAATCCATTTTGTCTTCATACTTCTTATGATAAAGCTTATCGAGATCCGGTTTCATATCTTCCGTCAGCTTCCTGGTATCCTTATTAACCTTCAGCCTGTATATCCTGTATCTGGTAGGCGTATATCCCCCACTGCCGCTTGTATTGGTCTTTATCTGACTGAAGCTTAACCTTATGGTCTCTGCCGCATAATTGGATGCTTTGAAATTCTTGACCTGTGCATAAGCAGCCGAAGCCTTGCCTTCCACCTCCTTGGAACACTTATCCATATTGTAGGTACGGTATGTCGGATCCTTAAGATTGGAAGGGATCTTCGTATTATATATGGGACGCACAAAATAGTAATACTTCACATCAGTCCTGACCTTCTTATCATAATAGATATGATACCTGATCACTTCCTTTTTCCCGTCATCATCCACATCGTATTCCGTCTTCTTAAAAGAACCTCCTGAAATCTTGGCGAGCGGGCAGGGCTTTAAATAATTGCTCTTGGTCGGATCTTCCTATACCGGTGCATTTTCCATATCGGGAAACGGTTTTTCACTTCTGTAGATCCAGTACTGTTTAACGCAGTCATCATGCTCCCAGACAAGTGCTATTGTTGTCTGGTTACTGTCAACTGTGGCAAGTCCCTGGACCTTATCCATATCAGCCCTGTTGTACTCGCCGTTACCGTATCCTCCGAGGTAACCTCCCTTCTTCGTCTTAGCCCGTACAGTATAATAATAGTCCTTCTCCAATGGAAATGAAGTATACTGCATTGCATAAAAATTGTAATCCTTCAGGTATTCCGAAGTGATCTTAAGCTTGAGCAGCATATTATTATTAAGGGCATAATTCTTTATACTCTTATATGGTCCGTTTTCATTTTCACTGCGGAGAAGCTCATAGGACTGGATATTGCTCTCATCATCCTCACCGATAAAGAAGATCATGCCGCTCTTAAGATCGGTGCCCTTATTGTCCTCATGTATATAAATACCGTTATGCGAGATCATCTCGATCCCATCCAGAAAACCGTTTATATGTGCACTTGCACGTTCTATGTTCCTGGCATTCCTGCCCTGTTCGGGCTTTAACCTCGCATCATTGACATCATAATAAACGCCTGCGATATCGATCACATAGCATCTGTTCGGACCTGCCTTTACATTCAATACATTCGAAGGCGCGGATATGACCTTTAGTCCGCCTATATAAGCCACTGTCTGTATCCTGCCGTAATAGGTCCTGCCAAGCACGGCCTCAGGCGCTTTCTTACTGTAGGTCATGGATACCGCACGGGGCTGATTATTCTTTGCGATCATATAATCGCCTATCGAATATATATCGAGGCTCTCCCCGTTTATATCAACGCTCCATTCTTCATGATAACCCGTTGGATTCCTGTCATCCGCTTCCCTGTTCTTCTCGGCAACCTCCAGTCTGTAGAATCTTGCGCTGTTGTTCTTATCCTGCGTAAATTTATATTCAAATTCTCCTGTTTCATTTCCGCTCTGCATCTGCAGGAAATACGGTGCAACGGTAGTAACGTATTCCTTTATTACCGTCTTGCCTTCCTTGTCATAACATTTAAGCAGATAGATCATCGAACTGTTCAGGATATGACTGTCCTTATCGTTCTCCCATCCCGGCTTGAGAGTGGCGGATCTGCTCCCCGAAGGCTCCTTTGCCGAATTATCCTTATTAAGAGGCCAGCGCTGTATCTCTTTATAACCGCCGGGATAACCGCTGTCTTCGACCAGTTCAAAGAGTGCATACTTTTTAAAAGTCTTCTGAACATCATCCTTTCCGTTCGGAGACCACGTGAATTTTACCGACATATTCTTCTGTACCGCTGCCTTTAGGTTTATCCCCGAGTAACCGTCTGCCCACGATGTATCTTTTTCAGGATCTATCTTATCTGATCCAAGTTTTTTTTCGTATAAGATATTGTATTTTGTATATTTGGTATCGCCTTCCTCAATGTATCTTCCGAGGAAACCAAAATCCTCGACTTCACCGGAACCGAACGAATAGCCCCTTCCAAGCCAGAGCATATAATCAGCAGACTCGTTGATCGGTATTTCCCCGCCCTCTTTATTATGAGAGTGATAGATCGACAATGTCTTACCGGGTTGTATCCTTCCGCCCCAAAGCAGCTGATCCGGCTGATCGGCCTCATTTGCGGATACGATGACCGCATACAGATCATTTTCATTCCCACTGACCGTTGAATTATTGCTCACTATGATACGGTTGGGGTATCTGGCGGCACTGAAATCACTTTCAGTGATACTCTTTGGCTCAGCATTTTCGGGCAGTTCTCCTTCCGCACCCAACACACGTTCAAGAAACTGTTCCGGGGTCTCATCCTCAAGAATGTTCACATCCCGGGCAGCATCCGGATTTTCTGCCATATTATCGGAAACCATTGAAATATCAGGATCTGCAGGATCCGCAGTAAGTTCCTCCGCTCCTCTTTCATTCTCAGGCTGAGCAAGGATATCCCCGCTCTCCTCAGCCCCGGCAGTCTTCTCATCAAAGAGCGCCTCTGCAATATCCTCCTGCGAAAAACCATTTTCTCCGCTTATATTACCGTTATCTTCCAGATCTTCATACAGTTCCGTTTCTCCGGACTGCCCATCCGTCATGACCGGTATATCCTCCGGCTGCATATCCGCCATGACCGGTACCGTTCCCGGGAAGACGGTCGATGATATGACCGCAAATACACATATCCTTGCAAGTATCTTCCTTATCCTGTTACTCATCAAAATCCTCCTGAATTACGTAAATCCTGTTTTTCCCTCATCTGTCAACAATGAAACAGGGGGGAACCCCTGTTTCACTGTTATTATATCGGCATCCGGGAAATAATACTTTATATCCCTGTCTTATAACACTCCGATGAAATTCTTACCGGTATGACGTATTATCTTAAAGTATACGATCCTGGTCCCGCCGTATGTACCCTTACCCCTCAGGATGACCCCGGCGGTTCCCGTATTAACATTGTTCTTATAAGACTCTATGTAGAAATCCTCATCAAAATTCAGAAAAGTTCCCGGATTACTGCTTGTCCTTTCAACGACCAGAAATTCACTCATCTCTTCTTTGGTGATCGTTATCTCCCTGCCTGTATAGGTTTTCGGTGTGACAGGCTTCCAGATCCCGGCCTTGCTCAGATCATGGTTTTTATCATAATACATATACTCCGCAGTTCCTTTTCCGAAATAGTTGCCCATACCTTCGATCGTAATACGTATCATCCCCGGCGTCTGATCGTCTCTTTTAACCGGAACACCGTCTGTGCCTAAGGTCTCATATCCGTTATCCGCTATCTTGTAATCCTTATCCTTAACAAGCTTCTTTCCCTTCGCATCAGTCACCGTGATCACCGGATCCTCATATCTGTATGTGGCTCCCCTGGACAGATTCTTAGGGATCATCTTGTCTTTGACTCTGATATTGAGCCTGGCTATGTTGGCAGTTATGACATCATACTCTTTGGTGACTGTTCCCTTGTACTTACCCTTGCCCTTTATTATGAGCTTTGCCTTAAGGTTTTCGGTTGAGCACTTCCTGTGATCCTTATAGCTTACGGAATAATCCTTACCCATGATAAGTTCTTTATTGCCGTCCCTAACCTCGATCCATGAAGGGATCGCTCCGCTCTTGGCATAGGAAACACAGTTCTCGAAATTATAAGAAAAATTATCTTTATCCGGACCGTTTAGATCTCTTCCCTTTTTTATAGTAATGGATCCCGTTACACTTCCCACAAGCCCCTTTGGATTTCCGGGTTTTGCCGTAAATACTATCTGTGCTTTGCCGGGTTCGACATTATTTCTGCTGAGGCTTACCTCAAAATCCGTATTCTCACTGAGCGTTGAATACTTCCTGCCATCAAGCTTGAGTTTAAGGGTGTACGTTCCCGTCTGCGGATGGATTTCTTTTCCGGTATACACATAGGATCCGGGATTGAATTCTACCTTCGCATTCTTCAGCAGGCGGTTTTTATCATTAATGACCTTAAGCGTTGTTGTCATCCTGCCTGTAAAGTAAGATCCTTCATTCTTCGGCTCGATGGTGATCCTGTATTCACCCGGCTCCTTGACTGAATCCGACGATACCGCTTTTTCTCCGGTGACAGTGCTGCCGTTTATATCCTTTACCATGTTATAGGTAAACCTGAAGTTATTTTTGTTTATGACTTTCTGAGCGCCGGATGAATATCTGATTTCGGGAACAGGCTTCTGTTTCCTTCCCGTATATGCGGCATCGGCACCCGTAACGAGCACATCCGGATCATTCTGCGGATATGTGTCCATCAGCCTTGTCTTGCCGATCTTAAATGTCTCTGTTATCTTCTTTGTGTTAACATATTCGCCCTTGAATACGACGGTGAGGACCGCATCCTTTCCGCTTACCGACGTAGGCTTACCGTTTCCGCTGTAGGTTATCCTGTAATCCTTATCAGGTGTTAGAAGATCCGTACCGTCATACACTTTTATCTCAGGCTTTACGGGCTCTCCCATATAGATGTATTCGTCAGCAAGGCCATTTATCCAGATATTCGATGATACGGTAGTTATCTTATTTTCACTGGTGATGACCTTCTGTGCAACTTCAACACCGCCTACCTTCTCGGTGATCTTCCTTCCGCCATTACCGTCATCCCTGCATTCTTCCTCAAAATCATTTTTATAAAAACCTTCAGGGATCGCACTCACCGGTATATCCGCATAACTGTAACCGTTGTGCACGATCACATCCGCATCCGAATCCATCGAGTCCATCCCGGGTATAAGATAAAGCCACAGATAATGCCCCGGTCTTACCGTATATACGGTCGGCAGCATATGGATGGTATAATCATAATATGTATTCGCCGATATACTGCCTTTCACCGCCGTACGCGGTTCATAACCCGCTTTCGGTGATCCCAGGTCTATCATGCCCTTGGTTATCAGCTTCTTTTTAACATTGGTCTGCTTAAGGATCTCCAGATCAAATGAATCTAAATCCTGTCCTCTGTATATGAAGTTCTCCACATATACTTCCCTTTCAACCATGTTTTCGTCATCGGGCTTTCTCTCATAAGCAGCAAAGGATCCCTCCGAAATATCATAGAGCATTGCACCGAGCACCATCTTTCCCGATGACGGGATCTGTGGCACAGCAGCCGTCACATGGACCTCCGCCTTACCCTGTATCGTGATCTCCTCAGGTACACGCTTTATCCATGTCTCCGTAAACTTCCGGCTCCCGTCTTCCGATACGCCCTCCTCATTACAGTCAAGACCACTTAAGAAATCGTCTATATCATAATAAGGATCATCGCCTGACTTCATGATATCCGTTTTTGAAGGCACTCTTATTTTTTCATCTGTATCTGTCGTTCCCGTATCCGTTTCCGCAACGGCTTTATCCGCAGGATGATCTATCGTGATCTCATTTGCATTTCCGGATGACAGAGTAATGCTCTGACTGCCATACCAGCTGTCATATTTTGAAAAGCTTCCGTCGATGTTGCTTTGGACATACACGTTCGGCAGCGTATCCTCAATGCCATTATCAACACCCAGCAGATAACGGCAGTACCATTTATTAAGTATGTCCTCATAAAACATGCCGTCTATGTCTATTCTTTCGAGCGTAGTATGGCTGTCCTGGTGAAGGATCATCCTGACATCCCGGTGGTTTCTCTCAAACGCCATTCTCATAAGATCCGCCTGCTTCGTACGGACATTGTAGTCGTTAAGGCCCTGTACTATAAGAGCCGAAGCCTTGATCCTGCCCGCTTCCACATCCGAGTATTCCCGTCTGCTCCAGTAATTGCCGAAATGCCCTTTCAGTTCCTGCTGCTCTTTATCAAAATAGCCGAACAGCCTGGAGCATAATGTCCTCAATTCATTATCCGAAACTCCCTTCGGATCGGCACCGAAAAATCTGCTCGAGTTTCCTCTTGCCAGGCTTGTCGTATATTTGTTGTCCGTAAAATGCGATACTCCCTGGGTATTTGAGTACTCATACCAGCTGGCTATGCCCTCTTCGGGTACTATCGTCTCAAGGCCTTCTACTCCCGTCGCGGCTACTTCATATGCCATCGTTGCATTATAAGAGCAGCCTCTCATGGCCACCCTGCCGTTTGACCAGTCCGCTTCTATCGGAACAGTTCCTTCCCTGTCTGCAAAAGCATGTCTGCCATTCTTATGGTTTATCCACTCCACGATATTCTTAAAGGCATCTGCCTCGGCAATACTGCCGCAGGTCTCAAGGCCATCGGAACCGTTGGTGCCAAGACCTGCCGATACAACGACCGCAAAGCCGCGTATAAGGAAATAGTCGTGGTTATATACTCCCTGAAGAAAGTATGTGTTGCTGTAAGGTACATCTTTATACGTATAATACCAATTATCCTTGGAATAAGCCGGTTCGCCTTCCTTATCCGCGAGCTCAACGGACGTGAGTTTTTTCTCCTCATCATAATCACGTGCAGGTTTATCGTCTCCGCATTTAACATACAGGCTTTCCTCGGTAAAGTCACCGACCTCACTTGCCTTAGCTGCCTTGGGAACCCGCCCTTTCGGATCATCTGTACCAATTCCAGTACTGCTTTCCGTGCCTGCATAATACGGACTTGCCTCAAATACCGTCGGTGCATCATATTTCTGCTCCGCTGCCGCCCGAGGTACCTGCACGACTGCCTGAACCAGATCTCTTTTACCGTCGTTATCCGTATCGTAATCCGTCTCGACATATACGGCAAACCTTAGAATCTCACTGCCTTTATTTGTGTAATTTTCAGATATCACCGAATATCTGACAAAAGGCTGCGCCATACCGTCTGCTATGTTCATGCTTACGCCGGCCGAAGCGTTTTCCGGCGTCATATTAATCACATCTTCATATGCGGCAACGGCTGTTTCATCCTCAATCGGTCCGACAGCTTCTTCATCATTCCCGCTTATTGTTTCAGCCTTAAGCTCATCACCTGTATCGATATCAGATATATCGCCGGACCCGTCAGAGAGTTCATCGGTAAGTCCCTCGGTTTCACCGGTATCATCAAGAATGTCTTCCTCCGGTATTTCGGTATATTCCCCGACAACATCAGCCGCCCATACATTTACGGCAAGCCCCGCCTGCCCCGATATAAGCATTGCAAACACAAGCATTACCGATATTTTTCTCTTAAGTTCCGCGGTATATCTCATGATCTCTCCTTATCTATTCCGCCAGTTCCTGAAGTTTACCCGATATATTGGTCATTATATCGATCGCTTCCTCTATCTTATCCATGTTATTCCGGCTTATCCTTATGGTTTCCTGGGTACTTGCAGTGAATTCCTCACTGGTAGCCAACAGCCTGGTCGTTGAATTGACAACTTCATCATTTGAATCCTTGATCCTTGCCATATCACCGCTCACTGTCTTAAGGGTATCACCCAGTTTGACCGAATATTCCCTTGACTCGTTTATAACACCCTTTACCTGCTCGACCAGATCCTTCTGTGCATTTGCCATCTCAACGGTGCTCACTGCCTTCTCCGAAACCTCTCCTGCATTCTCCGCAAGTTCTTTAAGTATATTGGCGATCTGTTCCGTTGATTTCTGTGTCTGATCTGCAAGATGACTTATCTCCGATGCAACCACGGCAAAACCTCGTCCGGCCTCTCCGGCTCTTGCCGCCTCTATCGAAGCATTGAGTGCTAACAGATTAGTCTCTTCCGATATACTGAAGATCATCTCCGTAATGTTCTTAGCCTCATCCGAAGCCTTCTGCTGTCTCTCGGCAGCGGATTTCATCTGGTTTCCCACTTCCGTTGTTTCTATTGACTGGACAACGAGGCTCTCCATATCATTAAGGCTCCTGCCGAGCATATCCGTCATCTGTCCGGATACTTCGACTGCCTCTGCCGTTATTTCATCCGTCTCATTAAGAAGCGACTGGATCTCACCCGTCATATTTGTCTGCAGTTCTACAGCACTCAGGTTCTCTTCATTTCCCTGTCCTATCTGATCTATGGAATCACATACAAGCCTTGAGGTTTCACCAACCTCATCAAGTCCGCTCTTAAGCGTTTTGAAATCTGCCGTCACCTGATCGGTCACATTAAGGATGTTCTCGGATACTCTTGCCCGTTCTTTCGCTGCTTCTTCAACATTGGCCATATTTTCACCGATGAACCTGATAAGGAGTCGCGTACCCAATACCGTAGCCAGCATGGTAAGGATAGAAATGATGATCGATATCATCGAGATCTCGATAACATCATCAAGCACCATAGTCGTAACGTTTATGATTACCCTGATGACATTCAGTACTATAAACGCTATACCAAGGCCGAGACTTGCCGTCCTGTCAAGATAAAGGATCGTCATTATCATGATAGGGATAAGATAGGGAAATGTGGTCCCGTTCATTGATAAGAGCAGCATTGCCGCGTATACGACCAGATATCCAACAGCTACATATTTATGGAAGAACTCCGGCTCCGATACCTTATATACCACGATTGATATTATCAGGTTGATAACGCCAAGAACCGCCGGTACCACACTCTTGTACGGAGCCATGTCGGCACTGGTAAGCTGTGACAATACTCCGGCAACTCCGAAAAATGATGTGATGATAAGCACCACCAAAAGAAGCTTATTGATCTGCCTGACCTGTTCTGTTTCAAGAATAGTTTCCTTCATTTTCATTCCTCCTTTAGACTATCTGATAACAACCTTAAAGCTGCCCGAAGCACCGCTGCCGTCATTTCGTTTATACCTTATCGTGGCATTGCCCTTCTTAAGGGGATTAATGACCAACATCCCGTTAGATACATATGCTGTTAAAACCTTTGTATTGCTTACCGTTGTCGTTATCTTGCCGGGACCGCAGTTTTTCAGTGGCACTGTATACATTGTATTAAGCGGATCTGTCTTTGAATTAAATATTATACCCGGTATATTACCCGGTACATACATCCTGCCAAGCTTGGGAACTGCATAGAAGTAAGCACTCGATGTAAGATTGGTTCCGTCGGTTGTTTTTGCTGTGACCATTACTGCCGGACAGAAACTGTAATAAGTCGAATTTATGTAGGCCTGCGTGACACTGACTTTACCGTTACTCATCTTCATGAGTTTAAAACTACTTACTGCTTCTTTCACTGTTTTATTCGGTGGACCGAATCCCTCTCCGGTGGACGGTGAAAACTTACTATCTACAGGCACCGGTGCAAAATCCCACGTAACCTTGTTTATCGACGGCTTGCCGTACAGATCTCCGATAATGTTCTTACATGCTGCACTGCAGCCTCCCGCGATAACAGCCTGGTCATTTACCGGGATGACCTTAAGATCCGAAGCGGGCACGATGACCTTTATCGTGACAACTGCCTTCTTTCCGCTTCCGTCATCCGCCATGCAGGTGATCCTGGCCGTCCCTGCTTTGTGTGCCTTAACGGACGTCGATGTGCCGGAGGCTGTGATCACCTCAACAACATCCGGATTACTGCTTGTGAACAGCACCTGACCTCCTGCAGTACCGGTCGATGCACTTACCTTGGCATTAAGTGTAAGACTTGATTCATCATTACCGCCCTGGGCATTTACCGTATACATCCTTGCACTTTTAAGCGAACCTGCTTTATCATATTCAGGTATCATGGCATCTTTACTGTAAGAGATCGTGGGTGTTACCTTGACTGATGCTGCCCGTGACGCTGTTGTCACAGTGAATTCGCCCTTAACTTTCCCGTTATCCGTCGATGTCGCAATAATCTTAAAGCTCTTTCCTGAAGCTGCTGTCCTGTCTGCTGTGAGCTTACCTGTCTTTGTATCTACTTTGACACCTGCGGGTGCACCGGACAGAGACCATGTTACCTTCTTATCATTCGCTTCCGCCGGCTGAACCATTGCTTTATAACCTGCCGTTGTGCCCGGTGCTATATATTTCTGTCCTTCTACCCTGATAAGAACGGCAAGCTGCGTAACAGTGATATTACATACTGCGGTTACATTGCTTCCGTCCATTGCCATGCAGGTGATCTTAGCCCTTCCCTTGCCTTCGGCTCTTACAGTTACGCTTTTGTTGCTGACCTCACTGCTCGTTATGCTGACTACATTCTCATCACTGCTCACCCATTTATACATATAAGAATCAGGCTTTAAGCCGGCTGTATTTAACGCATCCTCAACTTTCTGGACGCTTATCGTGCCGGTTTTCCCCGACGTTCCGAAATCAATCGTAAGATTTGGTTTGTTTAGTGTAAGCTTTTTAAGCTTTGCCTTGTCCGTTATATTTATGAACCCGGTTGTCTGAGAAGGCTTGCCTCCCGACTGCGCGGTACATTTTATCTTAAGTTTTCCGGTCTGCCCTGCCTTAGTGGTAAGCACACCTGTGGACGCATTTATCTTAGCACCTGTAAGCTTTGCATCCTTTTGCACGATCTCCCAGAGTGCCTTTTGGGAAGATCCTTCGGGCGTCATGGTCGCACTGAATTTATAACTTCCACCGGCAGCAATACTTTCGGGATACGCATCTATGCTCACACCCGTTGCCGCATCGGATACCTTGAACGATACCGACTTCACATTACTGAGAACGCCCATCCCGCTGACTGTTGCGGCCTTGATCGTCACAGTCTGTCCTGCCTTGATCCCGTATTTCCTGACAAGACCTCCGGCAGTCAGAGCCGATGTGTATATTTCACCGTTTACAACTTCACCGTTAAGGATAGTGGGATTTTTTCCATTGACCGTATATATTATCTTACCTCCAAGTCCCGTGATCCCACTGCTTTTTGTTATCCCGTCACCTGCTTTTATCGTGATCTTGGCGTCATACGTTACTGTACCTTTATTATCTGTATATGTGATGACCGGTGCCGTCCTGTCTTTTGAAAACATCTTCGCAAGATCTATGATACCCGCTCCGGTACCGTTTGTGGCAGCCTTATTGGTGCTGCTCAAAAGCACCTTCTCCATTGTATCCGGATCAACATGGCCTACGGCACTCATATACAGAGCGCATGCTCCCGCGATCACCGGGGCTGCCTGTGATGTTCCGTTCATCTGCCCGTATTCACTGTGTGAAGACGTGTCGGACTTAGGATACATTACATCCTCCTCATGGGCCTCAGTCCTGTTCCATGTTGAAAACATATTGTATCCGGGTGCTGCTATATCCACATACGGAGACGGATTTGAGAAATCGGTCTTTGCCCCGCGCTGGTCAACGGCCGCAACAGCTATAACATGATCATATCCCGCAGGCCATGCATACGCGTTAGATGCTTCGTTGCCGGCTGACGCTATTACAGTTACGCCTTTTTTATATGCATTTCCGATAACTGTCCCGTAAGAAGAATTAAATATTCGTCCTCCAAGACTCAGGTTTATGATATCGGCCCTTCTTGCAGCTGATCCTGTTCCGTTTGCCACGTAGTTGATAGCCTTTATCACATCCGTCTGATCGGCATAGCAGGCTTTTTCTTTTGAATCATATGTAAATACCGATATGCCAAGAACTTTGACCCCCGGAGCGACACCCGCTCCTCCCTTACTGTTTAAACCTGCCGCAGCTATGCCGGCAACATTGGTGCCGTGTCCCGAGTTATCCGCAGGGGTGGCCGGTACATGGTATCTCGTAAGTCTTGATCCGAAATCTTCATGATCCGAAACTCCGGTATCTATGACCGCAATGGTGATATTACTGCTCCCCGTGGTCACACCCCATGCCTCATATGTATTGATCATGTTGTGAAACCATTGATAGCTCTTATTTGCCGGATTAAGGAAGGGATCCTTAAGTTTTCCGGATTCATACAGACTCTCATATGACTGCATCACGGCGACATCCGTGGATGCGGCGCTTACGTCATATGACGGCATACTGAATGCAGATGGAGCATCCGTGATCAGATGCAATCTGTAGTTCGGTTCGACCGGAGGAAGGTTATTTTCAGGATCCATTCCCGCTCTGACAGCATCCGCAACACTTATACCGGCTTCCGAAAGATCGATAACAGCAACACCATCATCGAACGACTTAAGCGTTCCGTTATAAGCTGCAGCTGCAAGGTTGGCATATTCCTCATCCTCAGTCAGGAAAAAGACCTCATTGCTTTCATAATCCTCACCCGCTGACAATCCTTCCAGAGTACTGTCTATGTCATGCTCTCTGAGTTCGTCCTGCATTTCCAACTGTTCATCCGTAAGAGCATACCCTTCCGGCATTCCGGCAAGGCCATACGGAAGGCTGTCCCCTGACACGGTATTATCCTGCTTCGGGTCATCCTTTATCATGTTCCGGGATACACCTTCATCCGATATGTCTTCACCGGATATTGTCTCCACAGACATATCTTCATCCGATAAGCTGTCACCGGATGTTATCCCACCGGAAACATCTTCATCCGGTAAGGTTTCGTTTGATATTAACTCTACAGGATCAAATTCATCGTTTGAACCTTCATCTGTCCCGTATGCTTCCATGGAAATTATTTCTTCCTGTTGATGAAGCATTCCGGCACTTACGGTCACGGGATCAATGGCCGTTATCAGTAATGCCATTATCAGGCATATCGGCTTCATCATCTTTCTTCTGCGATTCATTCTGTCACTCCTTTCTGTCTCCTACCAGAGTTTCTCCGGATATTCACCCTTATCCCTGAGTTCCCTTATCGACTGCATTACAAATGGTTTGTCTTCTTTATAGGTTACTCCGAACCAGCGGTCCCCTGATCTTAACACTTTAACGCTTGCCTTGTCTGCCCTCAGTAATACATCCACAACTCCCGGCAGATAACACTCGGCCTTAAGCGGGTTTGAGGGAACAGTTTCCCTGAAGAATGTTTCGAAATTTTTCTCCGCCTCGTCTATAAAACTCCTCGAAAAGCCCCACATGTTCATGGACACGATGCTGTCCTGTGAAATATCTGTATATGTTTTTCCTTCATCCTCCGTATATACCGCGCCGTTATCCCTTTTCTCGATATGCGTGCGTTCGACTATATCCGTAAGATATCCGTTATCATCCGTGCTGCAAATGCCGCGTGACACATAACCGTTCTCGGTAAGTGTGTTCTTCAGTGCATAACCGACCATTGCATATCTGTACTTATCATCATCCTTCGTTGTCGACAGATGATCATAAATTACCCTGAAGGCTTCCCTTCCGTAAAAGTCATCCGCATTTATGACCGCAAAAGGCCCATTAATAAGCTTCCTTGCACTTAAGACCGCATGAGCAGTCCCCCACGGCTTAGCCCTTCCTTCGGGGATTGACTGTCCTGCGGGGATATCCGACAATTCCTGAAAAGCATACTCAACCTCAACATGACCCTTAACCATATCTCCGATGCAGCTTCTGAAGTCCTGCTCATTTTCCTTCTTTATCACGAAAATGACCTTCTTAAAACCTGCCCTTATCGCATCATATATGGAAAAATCAATTATTTTGTTGCCCTGCTCATCCACGGGATCTATCTGTTTTAAGCTGCCGTATCTTGAACCCATGCCCGCTGCCATTATTACAAGTACCGGTTTATCCATTTTTCTTACCTGTCCTTAGTGTTTTTTTTCCGAAATTATATCTTCGGATTCGATATATGTATTTATCTTAACAAAACAAAATCCATGCCGCAACATGGATTTTGTAAACAACTATTCAGCTGTTTTGCAGTGTTTTGTTGTCAGTTCTACAGTATCCACCAAAGGATCTTCTTTGTTCCGATGCGGAAGGTGGCTTCCTTCTCACCACCATATTCGCCTATTCCCCTTACAGTAAGCTTCGCTGTACCCTTACGGACGTTATTGCTGTATGAATCTATGACATAGTCAACGCCGTATATAAGTTTTTTGCCGTTCACAACAACTCTGACCTCATCCTTGGACGGATCGGGATGTATCTCACGTCCGGTATAATACATATCCTTTACTGCTACCCTCGCCTTCGAAATGCTGTATTTTACAATGGAGTACTCCTTTCTGACGGTACTTCCCGCATAATTACCCTTTCCTTCGATAATAGCAGCGATCACTGTTCCTATGCCCGGTATATCATCATCCTCGACCTTGTCTCCTGCTTTTCGTACAATATCTCCGTTGACCGTCGTATCCGCCGCGTAAACGTAAGTTATCTTCCTTTCATAATCATTTCCGGCAGCAAGCTTATTACCGTTAGTATCCGTAATGACCGGTACTGACACGTAAGCACCCTTTTTCTTGGAGTATCCCTTATCCTGGATGTTTACCGCTGTTTTTGCTATATCCTTGGTTGCTATGCGGAATGATGCTGTGATCTTACCCTTGTAATTCTTCTTACCCTTTACTACTACATAAGAAGGCTTGTCATCCTTCGTTACACCCTTGTTGTTTAAATAAGATACCGAATAATCCTTTCCTGCGACCAACTCATAATTATTGCTCTTATCGGTCACGCTTATGTCGGGAGTAACTCCACCCTTCGTGTATTCGAAGGCTGCATTCTGCGGCAGCGTCCTTCCCTGACTGTCATACAGCGTAACAACAATATCTGTGTTATCCTTCATATCGATACCCGTGATCTTGAAACTCTTCTTTATCTGACCCGTGTATCCGCCGTTTCCTTCGATCGTCACGGAAGCAGTTCCGACATTCCTGTTTTTATCGTATTTTAAGGTGTAATCAACATTTTCCGTAAGCTTCTTATCGCCTAGGGTCACTTCGGGCTTCGGCATGATGTTACTTCCGGTGAACCTGTAAGCCTTGATCTCCGAAACCAAAGCACCTTTGATCGGCGTCCCGACGATATTGAACTGTTTTGTTACCATACCCGCATAATTACCGGTTCCGGTCACTATCAGTTTTGCCTTTCCTGCATTAATGTTGTCTTCGTAGGAAAGCGTATAATCCACATCTTTGGTAAGCATCTTACCATTCAGCTTAACCTCTGCTTCGGGCTCTATAAGATTACCCGTGTATTTCTGATCCGGTATTTTACCTATCTTAGCCTTGCTTATCGGATCATTTGCGGAGATCCTGAAGTCAATACGACGCTCGCCTGTGAAGTTACCCTTTCCGGTCAGTTTTATAATGTATGATCCTTCCGACTTCGGAATAACAGACAGATTATTACTGTCAATATAATCTATTTCAAAATCCTTACCTTTGGCAAGTTTCTTACCATTGTAACGGATCATTGGTACAGGCATCTGATCCCTGCCATTTTCCTTGACTGCTATAATGCTGTCACATTCAAATGCCGCATTTGAAATATCCGCCGCAATGATGTCGAAGTAAACCACCAAGGTATCCGAATAATTACCCTGACCCTGTATCACTACCATCGGGGCATCATCATCATTCATACTTCCGACAGCTGTATTATTCTTATATGACAGTTTGTAATCAATTCCTTCAACAAGAAGCCTGTCATTATCCCTTATCTTAACCTTCGGGCATATAGCCTTGCCGGTGTATATCTGCTCCGGTATAACGGATACCGTAAGTCCCTTATCTTCCTGCTCCTCAGCAGTACTCTGTTTTGTTTCCTCTACCTCCTTGCCGTTTTTGTAGAACGAAACATCAACAATATCCTTGATCTCTACAGGAACAAATTCATCATCCGTTGTTTCCTTGGGAACATATCCGACTATGATCGGGTAGTTTACCGCATCCGAGCAATCCGAACAGTACAGCTTCACTCTGAACAGACGGCCGCCGCCTTCTATCGGGCCCTCACCGTTCCAGTATACCCTGATCAGTCCTTCCGTATAATCATCCATATCCGCGTACAGGAAACCGTTTCCATCAATGAGTTCCCCTGCTTCGATCTCGTAGTTATAATTCTCATCCAATCCCATAGCCATTACGGTCGGATCTATCCTGATCGTAAAGACTGCATTGTTAAGGTGGGTGCCTTCAGCTACGGACACGTCAACGTTCATTATGCTTCCGTCTGTCAGATTGACATACCTTGAACTGATTTCGGTTACATCTTCTTCGTAGTTCTCTGTTATGTTCCTTCCATCCTCATTGTAGAAAAGCTCTACCGTATCGCTGCTCTCGCAGCCTTCCTTAACTGCCCTGACATTAAGTAGCATATCACCGTCAACGCTGATCGGTCCGGAATAAACATAAGTGATCCCTCCATAGTATCCTTCCTCATCCTCACCGGACACACTTTCCGCATATTCCTCTCCCGTCATATGCTCTGCCTCGTTTTCGTCCTGTTCCACTCTGTCGGGCGACGGATAACTGCCATCTGTCGTATAATAGATAGTTGCTCCTTCTTCAGCTTCCAGTATGATACTGTCAGCCCTGCCCTCCTCTACATCCGAAATATTTGAGGTGGGTGCCGAAAGAACCTTATCATATACAACTATCGGGAATACATTGATATCAGACTGTACATCCCACCATGACTCATCATTGGACCAAGCAAGGAATTTTCTTCCTTCTCCTACACTGAGGTTCTCGGGAAGTACTGCGCTGCCTCCGAACTCAACCTCCTGTGTATCAATGATCTGTTCGTTATCATCAAAGAAATTAACTTTGAATTTATTTGCTTCCCATTTTGCCTCGACCACAGTGTCCTCAGTGATCGGCCCTTCAGGTATATCCCATCCTTTGAAGACATATCCCTCGCTTGTCAGCTCTGCTATTGAATCCGGGATCTGTATATTACTTCCCACATCCGTCCTTACCAACGTACATGTATGGTTCAGATAATCGGTAAATGCAACACAGTACTGAACCGGTACAAAAGTTGCCACCGAAACGGTATCATCTTCAACACAGGTAGTGTTCCTGCTCCATCCCGTGAAGACACATCCTTCTTTTACAGGCATCGAAGGTATGACTGCTGTCTCTCCATCGTCAACACTCTGACTGCTAACGGCTTCACCGTCTACTTCAAATGTCACCGTGTGCGATGGTCTGTCGTAACGGATAATACCAACATTGATCAGGTTGTCCGATCCCTCAACTCCAAGGGCGATCGTATAATCGCCTGTATTATAGGAGGGTTCTTCCTTGGTGATGAAATTGAAAGAGTAATTCCCGTTTTCTGTAAGTGTGGTCGCTCCGACATATTCAAGCTGTGATTCCGTCGGATCGGTATTCCTTGACTTGTATACAAGTATTGCTGCCTTCTTCGAATCCAGACCGGTTTCACTCAGGCTTCCTTCTATATGTCTGCTCTCTCCATCAATGTCAGTACTGAGTGTTGATGCATCATATACAACATATCTGTAGAGATTTCTGGTCTCAGTCTCGAATGCTCTGTCATTAAGATCATTATCAGTTATGACATCATCGTTCCAATCAGACCATGCCCCTTCAATCCATTTATAGTGTATATAACGTTTGTATAAGTCCCTATACCTGTAAAGAGTCCTGTAGTAACTGGTATCTACCCAATTGGTTTCTTCCCAGTAATAATAAGAATTATTGATCCTATATTCTGTCCAGTAATCCGTGCTTCCTATTCTGTTCGCGCCTACATGATTATCCGAAAAGTTCGAACAATACCCCCATTGAGGGCCTTTGATGGGATCATATCTCGTCGTGCTCCAATCCGTATATTTAAGTGTCCAGGTACCGCCATACCTTCTCTTTCCTTCACCCGGACAGAAATGCGACGTACCAGCCCCTACCCATTTTCCGTAACGATACTGGTTGTAGCCACTCGAAACCCTTTCCTGTGTTGTATCAATCTGTCTTGTGGAGGAAGCAGAATAAGCCGTAGTCGACCAGCCTGACCACGATCCCCAATAAGATTCATCTCCCTGATACATATAGCCCAAAGGCGGTGTAGATGATGAAGTAGTAGCAGTTACCTTCTGATTATTCCGCGACCGATACTGAACTTTTCTTTCAACATCAGCATCACTTATACTGTGTCCCTTTGCCGTAAGCTCCTCTTCAGTCATCCAGTCACTCCAGAATATGGAAGCCGCATCGGTTATATCATGATGCTTTGTTTCTGCGATCAAACCACCCGTCCGATCCATTCCCTCTATTGCAAACACCGATATTTCTATCCTGTCTGCCTTCCTTGAGCCGTCACATGTAATATCGGTATTCCAATCCTGATTACTAGCATTTGCAGTAATATGAACCGTATCCGTTTTGGCATTGATCATCTTGTATTCACCGTTGCCTGCATCCGTCAACATCGTTACGATCACCTTGGCTTTTATATCCTTCGTATCGGTTGAACTGAACTTACAGGTTACATGATACCCGTTGAATACATTACTGGTTCCTCCATAACTGATAGTTGCTCCTATATCATCTATCAGCACAGGAAGGTTCTCGTTATTCCATGCTGTTGAAGCTCTGACCTTCATATCCGAATCGACATGGGTGAGATCAAGGTTACTGTCATCCTCTTTCGCATAAATAATATTCCAGCCTGCAAATATCCTGCCTGAATTTATATAGGTGACCTTATCTTCCATGGAAGCCGAATCTATCGCTTCGTTATATGTTATAGACTGGGTTCCTATCAGTGTAGTTCCGTCTATATCATAGAATTTAACCGAGTATACATTGATCTCATACTCTGCGGTTATCGTCTCATCTTTAATAACCCTATTATATCCGCCGTTCCATCCCGAGAAGGTATATCCCCTACGCTTTGGTGTCGCGGGCTTAACGGCATTCCTTCCATATCGTACTTCCTGTTCCGAAATCAGTGTCCCGTCCCAGTCAACAAATTTGACTATAGACGGAGCATGTGCAGTCACATAGAGGTAATTGGATATTCCGCTCGTACCTATCCTGTTGGCAGCACAAACCTCAATCCTGTACTGCCCAACCTCATCCGCAATAAAGGTGTATTGCGTATTTGTGGTTGTTTCTTCCTTATACAAGGCATCATTACAATAAATCCTTACAGTGTAATCCTTTGCCTTTGCATCCCTGTTCCAATGCAGTGATGCCGCATCATCCTTCGCCATATCCGCCTGGGTATTCATATAGATCTTCGGTGTATCCGGCGCAGATACTGTGATGGACCTGCGCGGAATATCACTGGTAATGTAACCGGGATTCTGCGCATAAGCACTTACAGTACAGTTTGCATTGACCGTAAACGCCCCATAATAACGTGCATATCCACCCTGGTTTATCCTGTAATATATCTCACCCGATCCGCCTATTGACACTACACTTCCCTCGGTATTCTGGGAGAAGCTGATAAATGGTGTTCCCAGCCTGGTTACCGATACATTTCGCGAAGCCGTCGATGATCTCGTGTTTCCATTCTGTGAGTATGCATAAATAGTAGTAGAACTATGAATATCAACATCAACATATGATGAATTAGTCACAGCGTAGCTTCTACCACCGTCGATACTGTAATGCAACTGTGAACCGGATGAATTCTGAGTGATCCTCCATTTACTGCCCCCGTAAAACGAACTGACCGGAGATTCGCTGATCGACGGCGCATTCACAACGGGAGCATTGTTCTTCGGTGTTACAGTAAAATATCCACTATCTTTTAGAAAATCTATACCTCTATTAGTTCCAATTATAAGTCTTACCTTATATCTTCCGGGAGGCAGCTTGTCACACACCAGATTTATATCTACTTTGCTCCCCGCAATTTTATATCTGCTCTGATTTCCTACATTTATATTTGCAACATAACTTTCTCTTCCGCCATCATCAACAAAGCTCGATCGTATCGAGGTTATCGCACAGTTCTGGCATTGGAGTGTGCCCGTCACAGTATTTTTATCGCCTTGTTTTATGGACGATTTTGAAAGCCCGACATTTCCTGTAACGCTTGCTACGGGTTGCGGCGCGGGTACATCATATCTGTGATCATTGTAATCGGAGATATCTTTACACTTACGATTTCTATATATCTCTGTTTTACGATATTTAGTACCTTCATACTCAGGTTTTTCACCATAATGTACCTGATTTGTCATTTTCTTATTATCTACAGAGATACCATTAGCCTCATAATACTCTGCTTTTCCGTTGCTATTCTTTCTGACAAAAATAACAAAATGCCAACCACTGTCAGCATTATTTCTAGTGGCTACCCAGTCTCCCGGACGCGCATAGTTAACTACATCATCGAAATCACATGTCGCTATTAGATCTCTAGTATCAACATGTGATTGTCCATACAAATACGAGTAAACAAATGCTGCAAAGCCTAGACATGTCCATGCCTCACCCATCTTAGGCTTACCCTTCTCGTCTAAATAATCATAACCAATCCTTTTTGCTACGTTTTTATTATTGCAATTACTACATGAAGAGCTATTGCCATGAGAGCATTCCTTTCCATTCACTGAAAAATAGGATCCATTAGGAAAAACTGTTTTTATTTCTTCTATGCGGTTTGATATCTCGCTAATAGACTTAACCGGTTGCGAATGGTTATGAAATACAAATTGTGCTCCCTCCGGATTCTCATAAGTTTCAACTTTTTCATCTCGTTTAACTTCCGCATCCTTCAATACCGGTTCTTCCTCAGCATCAAAAAAAGGTTCAGTCCGCTCCGGTTCCAATACAGGTTCAACAGATTCCGTTTCCGTCTCTGCCTCTTCCGTCGCTGACTCAACCTCTGGTCTTGATTCTTCCTGATCCGTTTCCAACAGATCTTCTGTCTGTGCAGTGTCCGATACCACCGCGGGTGCCGCTTCTAATATGTCTCCCTCGTTTTGGATAAGATCTCCGGCAAACACCTCAGTTGCCGGCGAGCATATAACAATGCTCATGCACATCAAAGCGGCTAATATCCTTTTCGCTAGTCTCATGGCCTCTCTCCTTTGTTTAATATGTATGTCAATAAGGATGCAAATTTCCACCAATTTAAATTGTACAACCTTATTTTATAAAATTAAACAAAAAATTTATTCTTTTTTAAAATTTCTGTTAAGAACAGGCACTGACTATCCCATAAATACTTTTTATGCTTCCTTAACCTTATGTTTCTTTACGGGTTCGCTCGTAAGATCCACGCCCAGTCTCTTAAATGTCTTTATATCAACATCCGCCAGCATTACGGATGTGTGCACCTGACAGCCCTTCAATGCATGAAGCTGTTCCATTGCGGCCTTGGCATTCTTATCGTTTACGGCCGACATTGCAAGTGCGATGAGCACCTCATCGGTATGGAGCCTGGGATTGCTGCCTCCCAGATACTCTGTCTTAAGAGTCTGAATGGGCTCGATAGCCTCCCTCGATATAACATGCAGCTCGTGATCGATGCCCGCAAGTTCCTTAAGGGCATTAAGAAGGAGTGCCGCAGATGCTCCGAGAAGATCCGAGGTCTTGGATGTGATTATACGCCCGTCCTGCAATTCAATTGCGGCACACGGAACTCCCAGATCCTCAGCCCTCTTGT
>JAEEGL017455384.1_pt1 | contig 25808 bp, 20 predicted proteins | sample 9134231 | NCBI WGS metagenome assembly JAEEGL01 (sample SAMN16246548, study PRJNA631951) | gut metagenome | biome: gut microbiome; feature: rumen; material: fiber-attached | host: Bos | place: Iran: Karaj | collected 2018-10 | reverse complement strand
CCTCATGGAGGTCAGGTTCCTGGACCACATCATATTCACGGAGAACGGCTTCTTCAGTTTCTCCGAAGAGAAAACCTTTAACAGCTAAACAATCATGGAACAGTTGAATAGGATAGAGCTCCGAGGAACAGTCGGGAGCGTTTACGTCAAGGACTTCGGGAATACGAAGTGCGCGAATTTCAGCATGGCGACCAACTACGCCTTCAAGGACAGGGATGGTTGTCCCGTCATAGAGACCACATGGCATCGTGTCATAGCATGGCAGGAACACTGTCCTGATATGGGAATCATCCAGAAGGGGGCGCAGCTCCATGTCCAGGGAAGACTCCGTATGCGGAGATACGTCGATGCTGACGGGAAGGACAGGGATTATGTCGAGATTATCGCGAATAAGGTGGAAGCGATATGAAGTCATACACGTTCAATGGTGTCAGGGTACTCCTCCGAAGGGAAGAGTACCTTAACGGCACCGTCGCCGTCCTCATGGTTACGGAGGATGGGGAATACTATGCGGATGTGACGGTGAACCTCGACCATCCCATGCAATCAAGCCGGCTTGCCTTCCTGGACGAGAACAACCTCCCAGGTATAGGGGAATGGCTCAAAGCAAATGACCTCGGGATCTTCATGGGTGTCAAGGCCTGTTCAGGGTTCTGCGTATATCCGCTTTACATGCTATTGTAAGCCTTTGTAAATCGGCTGAATCTTTCTATATTTGTGTCTGTCAGGGGATGGTTTACAACCGACTCTGGCAGACATATTTGATGAAAGTGTTTTCGCTTTTATCCTTGGACAGAAATCTCGCAAGTTTCAATTGAATCAGGGGAGCAGACACTTCATCACCTGGTATGGCAATTCTGCTAATTCTTAGCACTTACCATACGGGTGTGGAGTATTGTTTATTTGATTCAAGGCTTTGCGAGAGCCTCTGTCCAGATAAACGGAATGCTCCACACTTTCTTTTATTTAGCTTAATGTCTGTTAATTACGAAATCATTTGTAATGCCTACAGCTAATACCTCATCTCAGATAATTGAAAACGAGAATGATTTTTCTCTTGAAGGGTTAAAACTGGATAGAGACAATCCTGAGTTTCTTTTAGCTCTTCAGTATGCTCTTGAATCTAACCGTAATATATATTTAACGGGAAAGGCCGGGGCTGGTAAGACAACGTTCCTAAAGTATCTTCTTAAAGTTACTAGCAAGAAAGCTGTTGTATTGGCCCCGACAGGTGTTGCAGCTATCAATGCTGGCGGTCAGACTATCAATTCATTTTTTCAGATTAGACCATCTCTATATGTCCCCGGTGATAAGCGGTTGCGTACAAAGGCCCCTGTTGATGATCCTGACCAATCCACTGTTTACGATATCTTCAGGTATAAAAGAGAGAAAGTACAAATCATCCGTAGTTTGGAACTGATGATCATAGACGAGGTGTCTATGGTCCGCGCAGATCTTTTGGATGTTGTTGATAATCTTCTGCGTATCTATAGGAAGAATAATCTTCCATTTGGAGGTGTCCAAGTGATACTAATTGGAGATGCGTTTCAATTGCCGCCTGTCGCAAAAAGAAGCGAGAAGGATTGGTTGTACAATTATTATGATAGTGAGTTCTTCTTTAGCGCTAAAGTAATCCCAAGGAGCGATCTTCTATATATTGAATTGAAGAAAATCTATCGGCAAAACGAGGAAGACTTTATCAATCTTCTTAACAGAGTCCGTGTTAATGGAATGATCGCTGATGATTTCAAGACTTTGAACGATAAACTCAATCCATCTTTTAAACCAAGAGAGGATGAGCAGTACATCATTCTTGCAACGATTACCGATCGAGTCAATGAGGTAAATGAAAGCAAGCTGGCAGAATTGATAACTCCGATAAAAACATATACGGCAGACATAGTTGGAGAATTCCCTGAAAACACAAGGCCAACGGAGACAGAGCTTCGTTTAAAAGAAGGGGCTCAAGTCATGTTCTTGAAAAACGACTGGAAGAAGCTCTATTACAACGGAATGATTGGGAAGGTAACAGCCGCTAATGATAATGAGATTAGAGTAGAAGTGGAAGATTCTCATGGTGAACGTAGAGAGATTGAAGTAAATCGTGTTACGTGGAGTAACGTTGTCTATCGCTGGGATGAGAAAGAACGATGCATCAAAGAAGATGTGATTGGTACTTTCACGCAGTATCCTTTGCGCCTGGCTTGGGCTATTACTGTTCATAAAAGTCAAGGTCTTACTTTTAATAAAGTAATTGCTGACATTGGTAACACCTTTGCTCCCGGTCAGGCCTATGTTGCCCTTAGCCGTTGCACTTCGATGAATGGCCTGGTTCTAACATCTCCCATCTATCCAGGGAGTGTGATAACAGATAGGCGTGTGATAGAGTTTGCCAAAAACGAGATGCCAGAAACACTGTTAACAGAGCAACTCTCCGGGAGTAAAGCAGATTATTATTATTCTCAAGCTCGCAAAGCATTCCGTAGTCACTCTGTTGATGAAATGCTAAACTACTTCTATAAAGCAATAAAGTATAGAAATGACATCTCAACAGATACATTCCGGCGTTACGTTTCAACCCGGATAGCAAAGTTTTTCGAAACCGAAAAGGATGCTACTGAACTTAGGAAGCAGGTTGAGGATAAGGCAAAAGAAGTCAACTCACAGAAATGTAAACTAGCAGTTCTTAGCAATCAAATTGATCAATTAAACCTTCTCGTCGACTCTAAAGAGTCCATAATCTCCCAGAACCAAAAGGTTATTAAGGCAGAACTATTAACTAAGGCATTAATGAAATCTGAAATTGCTAAGTTGCAATCAGAGATTAATAAAACTAAAGAAGTATTGGCTTCAAAAGAAAAAGAGGCGAAGGATTTAATTGAGGAGGTAGAACAATTGAAGGATTTAATTAATAATCAAGAGACTGCAATCCAAAATCAAAATAGAAAAATACAAGGTCTTGATAAAGAAATTGCTCGTATTTCCTCAATCACTTGGTATCAAAAGCTTTTTGGGAAGAAATAGTTTACAAATCCAATATTTGCATTATGAACACAAAGGAATATAATAGTCTTCTTATTAGTTTATTCGGTGAAGATATAATGGTCGACAACAAGCTAAATCAATATTCTAATGGCTTGCAGGCTTACGAGAGTTATTGTTTTGACGAAGCCGTGAGTATTTTTTCTGACCTCATTGACAAGTACCCGGAGCATCAGTTTTTTACTAGTAGAGGCACTGCATACGAAGATATGGGAGATGACATTAGAGCAAAAGCAGATTTTGAACAGGCGGTGCTTTTAAATCCTTCGAGCAGTGTTGCACTATATCGGCTTGGAATGGTTCATTGGCGTTCTAATGATATTAAGAAGGCAATTGAATGTCTTAAGAAATCATATGAGCAGAGCCCATCTTATGAGACACATATTATGGGGGGAGGCTATAATACAATCCTATTCGTTCATAAAAGAGTAATAGCTGCTAATCTAGGAATGTTTCTAATCCAAGACAACAAACATGAAGAAGGATGCTACTACCTAGATGAAGTAATTGCTAACTGTCCTGACTATGCTTTTCCATACTATGGGAAAGGCCTTTCTCTTGCTGAGAGAGGGATGGTAACTGAGGCAATCAATTACTTGAAAGAAGCCAAGGACTTAGGTTATTTACAAGCTGATGTGGCATTGAAAACTATCGTTTCAAAGCATCTATCAAGTGCAGACTTGTCTGTCAAAGATAGTCTTAACGATGAATGTGCAGAACTCGTTAAAACGGCTTTCTATAATCCTTTCAATATTTCGATTAAATTTGAGGATAATCAAAATCTTCGTTTTGGGGATATGACCGCTATCTTTCGAAAAGATATTCAACAACTCGAGGACAATTATGGTGAGACGGTTAACGAGAATCGCTTGCAAGTGATTGTGGACAATTATATCGTTCATTTGGTCAAATCTTATTATCAGAATGCAGGTATTGTCCCCAAGGTAATTCTTGATGCAATTCTTACACAGGTTTATAATGCTACTCTGTCGACAACAAAGGGGTATTTTTTTAGCGGCAATGATTTAAAGCAGTTTATGAGTAGACAGTATTTCCTTTTGACGCATTAAAAATGCTCTCTTCAAATAATGATCGGACATTTGAAACTATTATATTGCACAGCCGTATAATATCGACTAGCTCCTTTGAATACCATCTAGCAAAGAAGGCGGATACTATCTAAATGAATGCAGATAACTTCTGATGGACAAATTCATTTTCCTTGACTTTGACGGTGTCCTGAATACTGAAAGATACCAGGTGCAACTTCGCGCGGAGGGGAAGCCTGGTATGGATGGATATGGCCACATATTCGACCCTTCTGCTGTTGAGAACTTGAAAATGATTCTTGACACGGTACCTGATGCCCGAATAGTCGTGGAATCCAGTTGGAAACTAGAAGGACTGGACCGTTTGCGCAGGATGTGGAAGGAACGAAAGCTACCGAGAGTGCTGTTCGGTGCGACACCTGACCTGTTCCATGAAGATCTCCTCGAAATGAATCTGTCTGATCCGATGAGTTTCAGTATGATGGAAGCCATGGGTAAAGGCGGAGAAATCAGGACGTGGCTTAAGAAGAACGCAGATACTGAGTGCCGCTACGTAATCCTTGACGATATTCCCGAATTTACAGGAGAGTTGGCGGAACATCATATCCTGATTGACCCCTGGCCAGGCATTACCGAACAAGATGCGATTGCGGCTATTGAGTTACTGAGCAGGGTTTAGTCAAGCGAGGAGCAATCCTCGCTTTTGTTATTAATTTAACAACCAATAAACAACACAGTTATGACCATTTCAATTAAGGAAGACAACCTTACAGTCGCAATCGAACTGGAGGAAAATGATTTCGACAAGTCAGTCTCTTGCGAAGAGGCAATGATCGCTGCATTTGATGTTCTGGGGAGGATATTCCCAGAGGAATCAGTTACGAGAGCTTATTACCGGATAGATCCTGACAGTTTAGGATTGAGGAAGGAGGATGATCCGGTGAGGATGATTTATGAGAAGATGTATGAGAAATGATCATTTTATGAACAATAGGAAGATTCTTCAATAATAACCTAATCGGAGAAGGCTGGACTGTTTTTCGGGACACAGTTGCGATCATTTCATTATACAAATGAAATTTCGTAATTTTGTTTCTATTATAAGCAAGCATAATTCCATATACACTAAATTGATATGCCGACTGAGTTAGCATATAAAAGAGATAATCCAGTCCTTAATAATCCCTATGAGGAGCCGCGTTACCATTATGACACCTTCTCCAACGGGAATCTTGACTATAGCAAAGTGTTAGAAGGACGGAGGCCATACACATCCAACCTCTCCGTGACACCTTCTGGCCAACGGAATCCTGAGATATTCGGCGCCTCCGACCTGGATGACGGGTCTGATTCCAATGCCTGGTTCATCAACCACATCCGTGAGGTAGTCGGGGAATGGCGCAATAAATCCTATTTGGGTGCCACCCGCGTTACACGGGAATTGCTGAACTACTGGTTCAACAACCAGGAACGTGCATTCCGTCACCGTCTGTTCTTCTGCCAGAGAGAAGCTGTGGAAACCGCTGTCTATCTAAACGAAATAGCAGACCGTGACCCGAATATTGGACGCAGCATCCTCAACGAACTGGAAGAGCGCCGATGCTCAGTCTCTCAAGACTACGATTATGTACTGCCAAGAACTGCCTTCAAGATGGCTACCGGTACAGGTAAAACCGTCGTGATGGCTATGCTCATTTTATACAACTACCTCAATAAGAAGGAGTACCCCACCGATACCCGATTCGCCGACAACTTCCTTTTGGTGGCTCCAGGTATTACAATCCGTGACCGCCTAGGTGTTCTTTACATCGATGACACTAACAAGTGGATTACAGATAAGGAAGACTACTACCATGTCCGCCAGTTGATTCCTCCGATGTATGAGCATCAACTTGGAGGTCTTAATTCTGCTATAACCATTACCAACTACCACCAGTTTGAGCGCAAGGTGTTCTCTGGGAAGAAGGCCAGTCCACTGGATGGAAAGTTAGTATACAAGGATGGAGAAATGGTCAAGCAGACGGACAAGGAGGAATTCTCCACGGTTTTATCTCGAGTCGTGGGGCGCAATATGAAGGGCAAGCGCATCCTGATTATTAACGATGAGGCTCATCACTGCTATCTACCCAAGGCCACATTTGACAAGACTGCCAACGATGAAGAGACACAAGAGGGTAAGGAGGAGAACGAGAAGGCGATGGTCTGGTATGAAGGCCTTCGTCAAATGAAGCTGAATGGTTACAAGATTCAGCATGTTTACGATTTGTCTGCTACTCCATACTATCTGAAAGGATCAGGCTATCCGGAATACTCAATCTTCCCGTGGGTGGTCAGTGACTTTGGTCTGGTGGATGCCATCGAGAGCGGCTTGGTGAAGATTCCGTTCCTGCCCACCTTTGATGACACGCAGGATCTGGACGAACCAAAACTTCGCAATATATATGAGCATATCAGAAAGGAACTGCCAAAGAAGGGTGTCCGTGGTGCACGTAAAGCTGCAAAAGAAGAAGCAGAACGTACAGGTGTGTCTGTGATACCTATCGGAGAGCAGGCTCCAAACCTGCCAACGCTCCTTAATAGTGCCCTGGCCCAGTTCGTGAAAGATTACGAGGATTATGATAACGGTATGCGTCAGGCAGGTGAAGCCGGAATGGATGTATTCTCTACGCCTCCGGTTTTTATCGTTGTCTGCAACAACACCACCGTTTCCAAGGAAGTCTACAAGTACATCGCTGGTTACGAGAGTGTGGATGCAAATGGCAACACAATCTACGTAGAAGGCCATTTCCCAGTATTCTCCAATTACCAGAACAACCTCCCGTTAAAGAAGCAACCAACGCTCCTGATTGACAGTACAGCTATCGATGAAGCAGCCGCCACCATTGACGATGACTTCAAGGCTGTATTCAAGGATGAGATTGAGCAGTTCAAGCGTGAATACGCACAGATACATGGCGCTGGCAGCGCTGACAACCTTTCCGATGGAGACATTCTCCGTGAGGTTGTTAACAGCGTTGGTAAACCTGGGACCCTGGGCGCCCATATCCGCTGCGTGGTTTCTGTCTCAATGCTTACGGAAGGATGGGATGCCAATACAGTCACTCACGTTTGTGGAGTCCGCGCTTTTGGCTCCCAGCTCCTCTGTGAGCAGGTTGCTGGACGTGCCCTTCGACGCCGCAGTTACGAACTAGTGGCATACGATGCCCAGACAGGAGAGGAACTGGACAATAAGGATCTTAAACGTCTACGTAATAAGAAAGACGCTGTAGTATATAAGTTCCCACCGGAGTATGCTCACATCATTGGTGTTCCGTTCAAGACCTTCAAGGGGGGTACTGCTGCACCTCCACGCCCACCTAAACCACAGACCATCGTCAAGGCTCTTTCTGAGAGAAAAGAATTCGAGATTCGCTTCCCTAACATTACTGGATATCGTGTGGAAGCAAAAGACGGAAAGATTGTAGCGAACTACACAGGTCTTCCTAAATTCCATTTGGATCTTACGAAGATTCCCACGAGAACTATAATGATGACTGCTGTTACTGACGAGCAAATTGAGATGGAGCTGGATTATAGGGATGTCCGTGATGCGCAAGTCATATATGCTCTAACGCAGAGACTGATTTCCATTAAATACAACGATCCTCAGAATGGACGCATGTTCCAGTTCTTCACGCAATTAAAGAGCATAGTTGAAGAATGGTATGACACTCAAATAGATATTCTTGGCGGAGATGGAACACCTGAACAGCGTCGTCTCGTTCTGAATTGGGACATTAATAAAGTAGTATCGAATATCTATGAGGGCATCCGGATGGCTGGAACATCCACAGAAAGAATATCAGCCATTCTTAATTACTATAACCCTGAGGGAACTACAACACATGTACGCGGGACTACAACCAAGCCGGTGTACGCTACGGTGAAGAGTCACGTAAATTATGTTGTAGCCGATACAGCCAGTTGGGAGCAGATTGCTGCTGCAACATTAGAATTATTGCCTCAAGTGAGGTACTATGTTAAAAACCACTTCCTTGATTTCAAGATTCCGTATTCCGACGGTGCTATAGAACATGACTATGTGCCAGATTTTATCGCTGTTTGCAATACTCCTTCTGGTGATACCGTAAATCTTATCATAGAAATATCCGGAATGAGCAACGATATTACAGGGCTCAAGGATATAAAGAGACATTATACGCAAGACTATTGGATTCCTGCAGCTAATAATCTTGGCAAATATGGACGCTGGGAGTTCATAGAGATTAGTGATATCAATACCATTAAAGCAGACCTCATTGAAAAAATCAATAAGTTATGAGCACAATAGATAAACCCGTAAATGCAATCGTCCACACCGGGGAAAAGAGGGCGACTCTTCCTACGACAGAACTTGCAGGAGAGGAGACAGAGGTTGTCTCCCACGCACCCAAGGAAGCGGCATATCGGACTTTTAAGAACGAGTTTGTTCGAGGTCGTGATCCAGAACTCTATTGGCTCCGGAAATACGATAATGATGATGAGGAGACTCAGGCACCTGACCTAAAGGTGGATATCCGAAGTTTGTATGTGCATGAGGATATTCGGCCTGAAATGCTGATAAAGGGCCTTTATAGGATAAAGGAAGACAATAATACAGGTATGATGTCCCTATTTGGCTCCGATATTCCAAATACAATTATTGAGGATGAACTTGAAAGGGTGACGGAGTACTACCAGCATAATGCAGACTGGAAGAATCGTCTCATTCAAGGAGACAGCTTGCTGGTGATGAACTCGCTGTTAAAACGTGAGGGTATGGCTGGTAAGGTTCAATGTGTTTACATTGATCCTCCGTATGGTATTAAGTACGGTAGTAACTGGCAGATGAAACTGAACAATCGTGAAGTTAAGGATAATGATCAGAGTGTGTCTGGAGAGCCTGAGATGATAAAAGCATTCCGCGACACCTGGGAATTGGGGATTCATTCATATCTTACATACCTGCGTGATCGTTTAGTTCTCTCTCGCGACCTTCTTTCCCCGAGTGGCTCTTGTTTTGTTCAAATATCTGACGAAAATGTTCATCTGGTTAGGAACATAATGGACGAAGTATTTGGCAGTGAGAACTTTGTAAGTCAAATTATTTATACCAAGACAACTGGTTTTACTACAAATACTCTTGGTGGTGTTGTTGACTACATTATTTGGTATGCCAAGGATATTGAGAACATTAAAGTACGCAAACTCTTTGTTGAAAAAGACTATGCTGCAGATGGGAAATTATACAGCAGATTAGAAATGAAGGATGGTACGATCATCTCGGTTTCTGAGTATGAAAAGAACACGGGTATTCCGTTCAATTATACAAATCGTCCTAAAGGATCGAGAGCATACAGGATAGATAATCTTACCTCACAAGGAAATGCATCAACCGAACAACCATTTGAGTTCAACGGAAAGATTTATTATCCGACTCGGGGCAATCATTGGAAAGCTCAGTACCCTGAGGGGATGGAAAGACTCAAAGAGCTAAAAAGGTTGCAGGCAACTGATAAGGGATTATATTATGTGCGTTATTTTGATGATTTCCCTTGTACGGAGGTTAACAATCTATGGCAAGACACTGTTATTGGCGGATTTAATGAAGAAAAGCTCTATGTAGTCCAATCAAGCATTAAACCTATCCAGCGTTGTTTATTGATGACAACAGACCCTGGCGATTTGGTTCTTGATCCTACTTGTGGTAGTGGTACAACAGCTTTTGTTGCAGAACAATGGGGTAGGAGGTGGATTACTATAGATACTAGCCGTATTGCTTTGAATATTGCCAAGAAACGACTGACCACTGCAGTATTTCCGTATTATGAGCTTTTCGGGGAAAACATTCGACATGGTTTCAAATACAAGAAAGTTCCACATATCACGCTTAAATCATTGGCAAATAACGAACAAGCTGATGAAGAAGTCTTATACGATCAGCCGGAAGAGAATAAGAGGAAGATTCGTGTAAGTGGTCCGTTTACTGTCGAGACGCTTCAGAGTTTTAATGTAACAAGCCCTGAGGCAATTTATCATAGCTCAGATGAAGCGGAGGAGAATCGTCTTTTCCAAGAACGTATTTTCAGTCATCTCCAGACAAGTGGTATTCGGAATGGCGATAAAACTCAGCAGGCAATCTTCCACGGAGTCGAAGCTGTTTCCGATCCTTTCCTTAATGCAAAGGGATATTATAATGATGCTGATGGTCGTGAACGTTTGGTGTTTTTTCATATAGGTCCAAAATTCGGATCTGTTTCGAAACGAGCCGTAAACGAGGCTGTTCGCACATTTAGAGACACTCGATTGCAGGAAGGTGCATCCTGGCTAGTACTTCTTGGGTTCTCTTTCCAGGATAGTATTGAAGATAAGGACTATAATCTAGGACAGTTCACCGTATCAAAGGTTCGGATGCATGATGATTTGATGCAGGATGGTCTGCTCAAGAAAGACAAAGGCGCCGGCTCATTCATTACAATTGGTGAACCAGACATCGCTCTTGTTGTTGACTCTCCAGCCACTTGTCACATTGAAATCCGAGGTCTCGACATCTATGATCCTATTAAGGACGATGTCAAGGCACGTAGCATAGAGGATATTGCATACTGGGAAATCGACGATAACTATGATGGACGTCAGTTCATTGTTAAGAGCATGCATTTCTGCGGCGGTGACAAGAAGGAATTCGATGCTTGGAAGAAAGGGCTTAACTCCGTTGCCAGCCTTTCCACTAAGAAGAAGGCGGAGCATACCCTCCGAATTGAGCTTGATGACGAGATGTGGGATACACTCTATGGATTTGAATCGGAAACTCTCCAGTATGTGCCTGGAAGAAAGATTGCCGTTCGTGTCATTTCTCAGTTTGGGGAAGAGTCGTCTAAAGTCATTACGATGAAGTAAGTAAAGGATGAAACCAGAAGCCATTCAGAAAGCGATAAAAGAATTCGATTATTCTCCGCGTGAAAAGCAGATTGCCCGTCTGCTCACATTGAGGGATGAGTTCGTGACTTATTTCAACGAGGATTTCATCCGCCACATGAAGGTGGATGATTATGCCATAGGTAAAGGCATCAAGGACTGGCATGTGTTCAGTTACGGTATAGAGCGCACCTTCCACGACTTGGGAAGTATTGTCGGAGCCACCAGCTATAAGTTCGGGATCTTCTATTCTCCAGGAGATAAGACTTACAAATGGGTTTCCCGTTTCGGTGATACGAAGACAAAGGCCTTCAATCAGATTAAACGTTCTATTCTCAGTTTGTTGAAAGCAGGTAGGAAGGGCGATGTCGAAGGCATTGCGAATAATATGCTTTCTTCTATGGTAAAAGGCAAGATCCTGTCTCTATATTATCCTGAAGAGTATCTCAATATTTTCTCCGATGCCCATTTGGATGTTTACCTGGTGAAGCTGGGGCTGGATACGGAAGAATTGCTTGTCAGTAAGCCGGTCTATAAACGCCAGCGCCTGGTAGCATTCAAGAACGCAGACCCGGTGATGAAATCCTGGCCAATGGATAAATTCTCCAACTTCCTGTACAAGATGTTCCCGATGGGAAGTGGTGACGATAATTCGGAAGAGGATGAAGACGAAACGGATTTCAAGGATGGAAAGGTCGTCTATAATGTTAAGGAGAAGACAGTGGAAATGGACTTACTGCACAAGAGGATGCAGAAGGCCATTAAAGAGATTCTCCTAAAGGAAGGATACCACCGTGTCTATTTGGAGAACGAGCATGTTGACATCAAGGCCTTTACCACTGATGGTATTAAACATTTCTTTGAGTTAAAGACATACGACACAAAAGATTCTATCCGTGAAGCCTTGGGCCAAATATTGGAATACACGCATTATCCCAACATGAACAGGGCTGAAAGGATGTTCATCATCGGCCCGAATGCCCCAGATGAGAAAGACATTCAATATTTGAATTTGCTCCGGACAAAATACAGTATCCCTATCTGGTATCGATGGTATTCTGAGGAGGATAACACATTACACGATATAGTTTAAATCCTAATAATCAATGAGTGAAGTATCTTACAGCAATAAAGGAGAAGTTCTTGCGGCTATCAATACCCTCAGGTCCATTGGAATTGACCCACCGGCTACGCTTCTCCAGACCCTGAAAGACTTTGAAGACGCGGAGAATGCTGCCGCACTTATAAAGAATACTGAAACACCTATTTGGGATACCCTTAAGGCCCATTACCCATATGGTGTGATGCCACAAGAGAAGACTGATGCAGTGGAAAGTACTGTGGAACAGCTGATGGAAGAAGGCCCTCGTGCTGAGGAGCCCGGTCTGCTTTTGGGGAAGATCCAGTGCGGTAAGACTGACACCTTTGAGGACATTATCGGCCTCGCTTTTGACAAAGGAGTGGACATTGCTATTGTCATCACCAAGGGCACAAAAGCACTGGTGAACCAGACAATCAAGAGAATGAAGCACGACTATCGCTTCTTCAAACCCACCGATCGTCTAGACCAAGCTACGACTATCGAGGTCAAGGACATTATGAACCTGAAGAGTGGTATCGAGAAGGCTCAGGTTGAAAAAATGAAGTTTGTTATCGTATGTAAAAAGAATGCCCGTAACCTTGACCTTCTAACAGACTTGTTCGAGAACAAACGACCTTTCCTTAAGAAGAAAAAGGTACTCATTGTGGACGACGAGGCGGACTTTGCCAGCCGAAACTATCGGGCAATTAAACCGGAAGCAAAGGTAGATGAAAACGGAGACCCTATCCTGCAGGACCGTGAGTATAAAATGGCCAAGATTAGTGACCAGATTGATCAGTTCAGAAAAGTACCTGAGTTTTGTCGCTATCTCCAGGTGACCGCTACACCGTATTGCCTCTATCTCCAGCCGGATGGAGAACTGAATCTTAATGGTAAGTTCGTAAAGCCGTTCAAGCCTCGCTTCACTACTCTAGTGCCCGTGCACGACAAGTATATCGGTGGCCAGGAGTACTTCGTAGAGGCGATGAATCCGGATTCCATGTATAGCCATCTATATCACGCCATTGACCAGAAATGCATTGACGTGATGGGACATGCTGACAAGCGTTATTTGAACAGTGCAATTTCGTCTGGTAATATCTATGGCTTGACATATGCCCTGGTTGCATTCTTCATGTCAACAGCTGTTCGTCGTCTTCAGGAGAAAAATCTCCCGGAGCCCAAAGACTACAAAGCCAGTGCTGTCTTCCATGTGGAGATTGACAAGAAGAATCATGCTTGGCAAAAGGATATAATCAATCGACTTATCAAGGGAATAAGAGCCGCTATCGTGGATGAGGAGCAGATTGATCAGAGAATCTTTACCGCGATAGACAGTATCTATGAAGACTTTGTCCAGTCTAATCAGAAAGGAAGGGCACAAGGATTGATTTCTGTTGACCTCCCAAGTAAGGAAGATATTCTCGATGAAATCAGGGTTATTTTCAGCCCAGACTTGGAGAACTTTAAAGTACAACCAGTGAATTCAGACCAGGAAATGGCTGAACTATTGGACGAAGATACAGGGGAGCTCAAGCTTAAGACTGCAGCAAACATCTTCATTGGCGGTAATATCCTGGATCGTGGCGTTACCATTAAGAACATGCTTTGCTTCTTTTATGGTCGCGACCCGAAGGGGTTCCAGCAGGATACTGTCCTCCAGCATGCACGTATGTACGGTGCTCGTTCAAAGGAAGATATGGCTGTAACGCGCTTCCATACAACACAGCATCTCTACAAGATTTTGGCCCGTATGAACGAGCTGGATAATCAGCTCCGGGAATGGTTCATTGAGGGGAAGGACAAAGAGGAACCTAATGCTGTTTTCGTCGGATTTGATAAGGAGATTCGTCCATGTGCAATGCAGAAGATCCAGGTCTCTAATGCTCTTACTATCAAGAAGCAGAAAACTATGTATCCCATTGGTTTCTGGACAGGCGGGAAGACTGCTATCGGAAAGACTATACTTGAGATAGACAACCTTATTACAAGTGCGCCAGGTTATGCAGGTGACCAAGGGAATGCTTTTTTCGAGATGGATAAGGATGTGGTATTTGATATTCTCAAAAAGATTGAATCCACATACGTCTATAGCAAGGATTTCTTCAATATTGACTATAAGAACGATATCCGTGAGCTAATGTGCGGACTCCAGTATTGTTTGGATAAGTCCGGAGGTAAGGTTTTGGTACTGCACCGCACAGACCGTAATCTGAACCGCATCCGTGAAAACGGTGGTTTTATGGATGCACCGATGGATGGTCGTACAGACTTGAAGCCTTCGAGGGAAGTTGCTATCGACAAACCTGTTCTGATGCTGCTAAGGCAGAATGGAAAGAAGAACAGAGATGCTAATGGGCAGAATATCGGTTGGAATGATACTCCATTCTATTGGCCTGTCCTTCTCACCCAGGAGGGTATTGACCCTGTGATGTTTGCGATTGACCAACGTAAGGCAGGACAGGTTGCCGTAATTGATGCTGGCGATATCCTTGAGGGTATTGATCCCGCTGATGTTCTTAAATTGACATTCCGAGGTAATCTGGAAGAGTATTTCGGCAAAGAGGGTGATGATATCGATATGTTCGAGACACGCTCCCTGAAAGAAACAACAGCTAGTCGTTTTATAAAGAAGGATGAAGATGGTGATTGGATAATCAATCCTGACGTACCATTTGAAAAAGAGCATGATCATGGTTTGTATTCACTAAATAAGGGAGTCTTTCCGTTTGTTGTTCGTCCATACAAGTATATGCTCCTTTGCAACGGGCGTGACGCTAAGGCAGATCTGATTCTTCTTCAGTTGGGTGACCCTGCGACATGGCAGTTTGACCGGGAGACTAATTACCGGGACGATGGTGCTCTCATAGACCGTGATACTCTTGATCGCAAGGTGCCTGAAATACTGATTCATGCTCAAGATACGATTATGGACAAAGACATGAATACTAGGGTAGTACTGGATAACACGATTACCCAGTGGATTATCCTTTATCATGTGACAAAAGTCCTGAAGTTGCGCAAGAACATGGTGGACTGGGAGAGGCTTTTTGACGAAGAGGAAGTACCGCAGGAATAGATGAAGCCGACCATCAAATACGTACAGGATAAGTTTAGGGAGTACAACCAACTATTTTTCAAGGGCACACTCCAGGAGATTCCGATTGAGCTCAGTGACGCCAAAGGATTCATCGGAGTTTGTAGATACAAAAAGCGTGAATTGGAAGACGGGACAGTTGAGCTCTATGATTTCCGCCTGAGGATCAATGCTCGCATCGACTTGCCTGAGGAAGAAATTCAAGATACCATTATCCACGAGATGATTCACTATTTCATCGGCGTCAACCGATTGGAGGATTCCTCGTCTCATGGCCCTATGTTCCAGCACCTGATGAATACTATCAACCAGCAGTATTGCCGCCACATCACCATTTCCCATAAAGGGACAAAGGAAGAGGCGGAACAGGCAATCGACAAGAGGGCGAAATGGCATGTAATTGCTGTTGTAACATTCTTTGGCGGACGGCGAGGTATCAAGGTACTCCCGCGCATCATCCAACGGATTCTGGATTACAGGAAAGGAATGCTCTCCGCCCAAGGAGTGGATCATTTGGAATTCTATATGTCCAATGACCCCTTCTTTAATCGCTTCCCTAACTCCGCTGCTTTGAACATCTATGATGTTCCCACTGAGGACATCGACACTCATCTTGTAGGAGCAAAAAGAATAGTTGTCACAGTAGATAGTGTTGTTATTCATGAATATACAAATTCGTAGTGGCTTTAGCTTATGAAAAGGTATATATTATTTCTCTTCTTGGTTCTTTCCATTTTTTGTTTTAGTTCATGTCAAAAGAATCCCACGCTGAGTATTAAAGGGGATAGTAGCATCAAGTTCACTGAAGAAGGGGGGACGAGTGTTTTATCCTTTTCGTGCAACCGTGATTGGTTCATCTCTTCTTCGTGTTCATGGTGTTCAATTTCTCCGTCATCTGGAGAATCTAGTGAGGATGGGACTATTATTACGATAACATGTGAACCCAATTTAACATATGATGATAGATCATGTGAGCTGACTATTAACTGTCAGGGTATAACAAAGAGTGTAATTATTGAACAGGATGCTGCAAAAGGACTTTATTTGTCTCAATCATTATTTGAGATTCCAAACTCCCCTCAGACCTTTGATGTTACAGTATTGTCCAATGTCGAGTATACTGTCACCATTGATCCAGATTGTGAAAAATGGATCACAAGAGTAATATCAAAGTCATTAACTTCCGACATTCTTACATTCAATGTTTTTGAGAATCAAGGGTATGAAGAACGGGTCGGACACATTATTATCGCTCAGAATAATGGGAGTTTAAAAGAAGTAATAACAGTTAGGCAGGAGCAGAAAGATGGTTTATTTCTCAACACACAAGAGTATGTGGTCACTGAAGTAGCCCAGTCTTTAATGATTGAAGTAAGTTCAAATGTTGATTACGAGATTCTGCCAGATGTTGAGTGGATAAAAAGTATTGAGACCAAAGCCCTTAATTCAACTACTGCTGTTTTATCTATAGAAGCTAATGAAAGCACATTCAGTCGGTTCGGGAAAGTATATTTCAAGGAGGCTTGTGGTAGTCTTTGTCAGGTTGTTTCAATAACCCAGCAAGCAAAGCCTGATTTAAAAACCGAGAGGGCGGATAATATTTCTTTATTCGGAGCTTCACTTAATGGCTCCCTGGTAGTGGAGTCAGCAGCAGAAAGCGTGGAAGATGTATGGTTTCTATATAGTTCCAACGTGTCTTCAATTGACGAATTAAAAACTTCTGGCACAAAGGTATTCTCATCGCTAACAGATAGTGGTCGTTTCTCAAAAGAGCTCTCGGGTCTAAGTGTCGCCACGAGGTATTTTTATGTTGCATGTGCTAAGGTGAATGGACGCGAGTATTACGGGGAAATGAAGTCTTTTGATACTCTAGATTATTTTGCAACAATCAATACAGGCAAAGCAACTGACATTGGCTTCTTTGCATGCCAGTTACATGGAACTCTGAGTTTTATGAATGCAGAGGGCTTATCAAAAGAGGTGTGGTTCCTCTTTAGCCCTTCATGTACCACTTTAGAAGAACTTAATAAAGAAGGGATAATGGTCCTATCAACGCTCAGTGATGATGGGCAATTCCATGCTTCACTTACCGAATTGAACTATGCCACACAATACTATTATGTTGCATGTGCAAAGATTCACGACCGAATCTTCTACGGAGATGTTAAATCCTTCACTACAAGTAGTTTCTATGCTAATGTTACAACTTTAGAAGCCTCAAGCGACTTATTGTATATGGCAACGTTAAGGGGTGGTGTGGCACTAGAAAATGCTGCGAGTTTTACAAAGAGTGCCGGTTTCCTTTATGGAGAAGGAGATAATATGTCGACTCTTGAGAATCTTAAAGAAAGTGGTGTTTCAGTAGATGCCGGCATTAACTTGGATTATAACTTCAGCATCGATTTGAAAGGACTTAAGTGTAACACTTTATACTATTATGTTGCTTGGGTGAAAGTCTATGACAGGGTATTTTATGGGGAGGTTATTTCGTTTTTAACATATGCTCTTCCAGATGGTGCTGTTGATATGGGTTTATCTGTCGCATGGGCATCATGTAACATAGACGCCTTGGCGCCAGAGGAGATAGGAGGCTTGTATGCTTGGGCCGAAACTGAAACAAAGTCAGAATACAGTTGGGGAAACTATAAGTGGGGTAGTCCAAATCATTTTATAAAATATCCGACAGATAATTACGTTGTAATCGAGCCAGAAGATGACGTCGCTCATGTTAAACTCGGGGGACGTTGGCGCATACCAACTAAAGAAGAATACGAGGAACTTATTAATAATTGCACATGGTGTTGGCTGGAGTATAAAGGCTCTTTGGGCTATACGGTAACGAGCAGAGTTACGGGCAATATGATTTTCTTTCCGGTATCGAATCAGAATTCAGGAGAGTATTGGACATCGTCTCATAAACTTCGGGAATTATCTACAGTTCTGTATATAAATGAAATGCGAAAGACTGTTGATTTTGGGAGTCAACGTTATCTAGGGCTCCCAGTAAGAGCAGTAACTAATTAGCGTGGATACAGAACTAAGGGGTATTTCCTCTAATTCCTTCCCCGAGATGACTGGCACAAGTCGGGGATCCTTTTGTATTATTATCTAGAATTCATCTATCCAATCCCAGCATTCTATTCCTTCTAGGCTTTTATAGCTCTCCGATTCTTTGGAATCCTTTAGGGTTTTACGATTCTGAATCTCTTCGGAAGTAGAGCCATCTTCATTTTTGATCCAGATGTATCGATTGATGTTGAAGTAATGACTTTTCAGATAGCTTAGCATAGATTCTTTCAACTTGAAATGTTGGCAGGATTTTGCATCCTCTTTTGGCTTGCATGGGATAAGTCCTTTTGTGCCAAGTTCTCGTCTACAGCCACTGGGAAGGTCAGAGGTGAAGATGTTATAATTATGGTCGGATTGATCCCGATTATCAATTCCGAATAATTGACATAGATAACAATTGCGGATACTATATCCTCTGTCAATTGCAATTGCATTGCAGTAGTTTCGGAATTTCTGGAAAGGGATTTCATCTTTACTACATACAATTTCAAAGATGGATTTCACATAATGATTATTGCGGTAGTTACAACAATTAACATGTTTGTCATCTACGAAAGAGTTAAGGGTAGCCGCATATAGCGTATAACGCATAAGGGCGGGTCCATCATCTTTAGTTGGAGGTTTATTAATTGTTTTGAAATGGCTGAATGTAACAGTATCCGACTCTGTGATAGGATGTTTGGGCAATTCTTCCAAATCTTTTATTGTTTTTAGACGAATCTCAATTATCCTGTACTTAGACTGAGCCTTTTTCTCGGAGTTCTTGTGCTTGCTCCAAATCTCAATGAATATTGGTTCATGCTTTCCCGAATCATCCACGAGACAAAGATCAGGGACAAACTCACCGACCTTCTTTTCGACGACACACCTGGTGAACTGTTTCTTAAGATCGTAAGTCTGCATTTCCTCTTTAACACAACCATAACCTTTCTCCTGATGAAAGACACAGGTGTTAAATTCTTTGCATTCCGTGCGAACTTTCATTGTGATTTCAAAAGGCTCATCTCGATCCCATTTTTCCTTCAGCAAACGCTCTGCTGTCTTATGGATGTATCGATCTAACTCGCAGCTTTCATTGGGTTTATGTGCGAAACAATGATTTTTTTTACTGCCGAGACGCGGGCGAAGCCCCTTTTTGCAGTATGGGCATGTGTATGTGAATGTACGGCGATTCTCCTGAGTAACTTCACTAATATGTAATAGTTCAGCCGCTCCAACATCAGCAAATGGATACTGGACATCTCCTTCATAGAACTTGTGTATGCCGTCGGTTGTCTGCATTATTAATCCTTGGCTACATAGATATCTCCCTGTTCACCCCGGGACTTGCGATGCCAAGCACTCCATACAATGAAGGCGACAAACAGTGTAATAACTGCTATCAGTATGAGAGAGAAGTGATCCAACATAAATCAGCAATTAAATCCCTTAATCACAAATATAGTTTTTTCGAGGCTAAGTTGCTACAGGAATACGAAAAACCTCTTTCACAGTTGCCGCTGCCGGAAATACAATCCGGTTTGGACTCCTAAAGAGGTTAAGGGGAACAGTGGGTTCCTTTTGGAAGTCCTTCCGCACTGCGAAGAAAGTCATTCTTAAGATATAGCAACATATCTCTCCACCAATCTTCCATTCCTGTAAATCACGAATCCCTTCCTTCCATCTGGCAGGGTGATTCCCATGTATTCGCAACCAGGCTGTTTGCCTGCTTTCTTTGCTTTCTTCAAAGCTTCCTCGTTAGTACGGCAGTAATGAGTGATCATGCTGCGAAGATAGAGGGAGGATGTGCCAAAACACGTACAATTGTATTCTCATCGGGCGTATCGCTTGTATCGCTCGTATCGGTGTGAAACAGTCGATACAAACGATACAGTCCAGATCAAAGTCTGGACTGTATGAAGTTTGATATGACAAAGTGTTACTTATTATTGTCATGGTAGCAGTTGACCAGATAATGGATCTTGTCAATTCTTGAGTATCCAACGAATCAAGATGTCTGCGATATCGGCTCCCATCTCTTTATCTTTTTCTGTAGCATGTTTCAATATTATGTCGGAAACTCTAATGTTCAGATAAGGCCGTTCCTTGGTTTTCTCTGCCCATGTCTGATAGCCATCGTAGTCGGGGAAAGCAATGACTTGGCGTCCCCTTAGGACCTCAATCTTGTCTCCAAGTTGACTTTTACCTCCGACTGCGATCCAAATCACATCTGGGAATACAGCACTGCCAATGACGGCGGTCTTCTCTGCCTCGACAAGGAATACCGGTTTGCTCGGGTATTTCTGAAGCAAATGCTCGCCGAAAAGGCACTGCGTGAGTTCCCACTCCTCAGGTAGTATACCTTGCTCCTTGAGTTTGGTATGTACCCAAGTTATTGCTCCAGGTCTGGTTGAATCCTTGATCCGATGTCCTGTTTTCCGGTCATACTTCATCACTTTACCTGTCCGACAACGATTCTCCTTGTCAATCTGATAATAGATGATGTCACCTTCATCCGTTACACCAAGAAGATACTCGACTATTATTCGTTCAATGCTTTTAACATCAAAAATACTCAGCAGGAAATAGTGGAAGTCACTGAGCGGTTGGGTCCGTACCGTATTAAGGTAAATAGCCCTTGGAATGGTCCAGATTCTGCCTGGCGGTTCCTCTTTCTTTTCAAGATGCGAGATAATCCGCTTCTTTGACTTGCCAATCGGCTTTTGGTATTCGGAAATAGATCCACGCAAATCTCTTATGGAAGGCGGATACTTGTTATATCCGCAGGATGACTCATGATCGCAACGACCATATTCATTGCCGATGATCCGATCATCGTCATCTACATAAGGGACAAAGCAGTGGGATCTTCCGCAGCTGGGGCAGGTGAGGCGAGAGGTTGGACCTGAGTATTTGAGGAGGTGATAACGGTATCTCATGTCAACTGTCCTCCTCATTTATCGTCAGGGCCTGGCTAATAACAATTATTGGTTTTTCCGGCGGAACACTATCCGATCCGTCCGATACAATCGATACATAGTTATCATAATCATCTTCTTCATCTAAGGTAATATTCAGTTCATTAGCCTTTTGCAGTCGTCGTTGGACTTTGCTTGTGGACATCATGAGATTATTTGCAATTTCGCGGAATGAGTAGCCCTGTTTCTTAAGGCGGAGGCACTCCTGAATCTCTTCCCTTTCTTCTGAAGGTTTACCCTGTTTCAGGTGCTCGTATTCCTTGGCATATCCTTGGATTTCAAAGTGAAGATATCCGGATGTTTTTACAAGGTCCAGAACAATGACATTGTCACTGTCGTACAGGTACTTGCCAGTGCGAACCTTTACCTGCTTCAAATATCGGAGGTTGCTGTCTATCGCACTGAGTGCAAGGGCGATAGCTGCGTCGAAGAAGTTGATAAGTCTAGAACTGCCAGCAAGGTCGTTATGAGTAATGGGCTTATCTCCACGTCGTTTAGGAGTGTGTGCGATTATTATGGTTGTCAGCCCGTACTCCTTCTTCAACCTGATCAGCTTCATCATGAAATCGCTTGCTACTTTACTGTTTTCAGCGTCAGAGCAAATGAACGTTATGTTATCGATGATGATGAACTTTGCACCATTCATTGCTGCAGTCTCAACTGAGTCGATAATCTCTTGTTCCAGGTCAACACCACCGATTAATTCTGGAGCAATCTCTGCTCGTCTGAATTGTGGTGGGAAGATATGTTTATCTCCTGTTTCAGAGTCGGAGTATCTTAGTTGGAACTGTTTGTCGGAAAGCTCGAGATCAACATAGTAAACAGTTGCAGTCTTGGCAATATCCTCAGCTATCTGGACAGCAAGAATGGACTTTCCGACATTGGCAGAAGCGAAGAGGACCGTGTTTTCGTTTTCTGTGATGAGACCGTAGAAATATGACTTTGGATCAGGGCGTTTTGAGGCATCCTCAATCCAATCATTGGCGGACTTGACAGTAAGAATACCTTCCTTCTGCCCCATGTGAATTGCCTGCTCGAGCTCTGCCTTTAACCACTCAATAGGATTAAGCTCGCGCGAATTGTTATCATTGTTAAGTTCTTCATTCATTTCTTGTTCCTCCGTTGGTTAAATAATTTAAGTGCTAAGTCTGCATCGACCACGATCTTCCGTCCGTTCTGACTGACAGCCTCCTGGATTACATGTTCCTTATAATAATGAGCCTGCTTATGGCTGCATCCAAAGAGGTCTTGGATGCCGCGCAGTCCATATACGAGGCGACCATGCGGAGGAGGGGGCGTATCCGCAGAGTTATAGCTGCCAACATTTAAGTTGTAGTGCTGGTCAAGTATTTTTAAAAGGTCCCCAACAGTTAAGGTGATTAGGGCGATGTCACCATTATATACTTCCATATCAATATGTTTATATGTTACAGCTCGCCGGGAAACCGGGGAATGAGTCTCAACGAACCTATATGCTCTCCACATCGGTTTGGTTCCCGTCCTCCCCGAAGGATCGCGTCAGCAAAGGTCTGAAACGGAATTGGATGGTACCAATCATTAGGATAGAAAACGGTAAAAAAAGATATTGTTGTCTTATATAATCCTGTAAATCAGTATGTTACGTATGGATAAAAAAGGACAACCTCGAAAAAGGTTGTCCTGACAAAAGGTTGTTGTTGCTGAAGTGCGTAGCTATTTCTTTGTAATCTCGTCTATAACGTCATCGATTAACTGTGATTCAGTTGGATAAGCTTTCTTCCCGTTTTTCATGCGGGATGCTTCACCTTTCAGGTAGGAAGTATCGCAATTGGCTTTGGCTATATTCTTGATTACCGCCCACGGAATTGATTTCAACCCACAGGCCTCAGATAGCTTCATCCCGATATATGCCAACGAATCTCCCGTCCCATTATACTTCCAGTCTCTTTTACCAGAGGTTTCTTTAATGGCATAGTTGTCCCCGAGTTTTTCAAATACATTTCGAAGCAGCTTGGCAAACTTGTCTTTCTCTGTGGACTGTTCACTATTCTTAACTGAGTCCTTCTTCATCGAGAACTGAGAAGCGTCAATCAGCCCTTCTCTCCTGTATCGCAAGCATTTCCCTCTTAAGAGACTGATGATTTCGTCAACAGGTTTTGTTGAATATTTGACATTCGTGTGTTGTTTGGAGTTGTTGCCGTTATTCCGGATTTCACATAGGAGTTCCTCCTTCACTTTTTCTATCTCCTTCAGAAACGATGCTGTCAGATCTGGATTGAAATTGTCAGTACGTATCGATAGATACTTTATCTTCGAGGTTTCGGTAAGGGGCCCTTTATAATCAAACATTATCTGTGACGCGTCTTTTGCGGAATCGCGAGGGATGCGACCTCGAAGATTATTCAATATTTCATCGTATGTGCCGATATAGTCGGTATTGTGTTCTCCGTCAAGGTATATGAAAGACACTACGTATTTCTGTTTCGGCGAATAATCAAGGAGAACAGCCACGAACTCTCTGGTTGTAAGTTCCTCTAATGCTTTATTCATATTGTGTATTTTTATATTAGTATAGCTCGAATAATGATAGGTAAGCTATAGCTTACCATCCGTTTCCGTTTTATCAGCCCATGCCTTTTCCATGATGGTGATGGCATCTTTCTTGGCGTCTTCTGTTATGTCAATGTATGGTTTCATTGACTTGTAGTCGGAATGACCGGTGAATTTCATAACGACATCAGGTGCGACGTTGTTGCTCAGGGCGAAACAGATGAATGTCTTCCTTCCGGCATGGGTGCTGATGAGCTCGTATTTTGGGTATACATCATCGTGGCGTACCCCATTGCGGTAGCATGTGACTGTGTATGGAGTATTGAATCCACATATCTCACAGATATCTTTCAGGCAGCGGTTCATTTGCTGGTTCGTTATGTAGGGGAGTGCTTTGCCACCGGAGAAAGTCTTGCCCTTATATTTCTCAAGGATGGCTAGGGCATTCTTGTGGAGGACTATTGGAAGGCGGTCATGTGTTTTTTGTGTAGTAATAGTCAGTACGCCATCTTGAATATCGGTCCTTCGGATTTGGACCAAGTCACTGTATCTAAGGCCAGTGAACGCACAGAAGCAGAATAGATCTCTGGTTCGCTCCATGCAATCTGACTCTTTTACGAACTTCTCGTATTCGATCCCATCATGGGTTTTCAGTTTGAGAACCGTTCCGTTTTGGGGGATTTCGAAATGGTATAGGGTGCTTAGCTCGTCAGGTGTGAGGAAAATGACTGGCTTTTTCACGGTCTTAAATACAGGCTCGTAGGCTTCAACGTCACGCACTTGGGTATAATTCTTCTTGATAGCCCAGCGGAGGAACCAAGCGAGATTATTATAATGCTTTTGCGCGGAGCTCTCTTCAAGACCGGCGTCGGACCTAAGATAGGAAATGAACGCCTCAAGACCGGATGAATCATAATAGTCAAGACCGGCGTTTTTCTTGAATATGACAAGGTGACTCTTTAGGGACTTGACCATTTTCAGTGTTTCCTGGCTCCACCCTTTGATGCGGCTCTCCTCGCTGATGAATATGTCCATGTATTCAACAGCAGGATTTACCTTTGGCTTGGGCCCCTTCTTTTCGGCTTCGGCTTGCATCTGTACGACTTTCTCTTCGGAGTAGTTGTTATTGATGGCTGCTATCGTAGCTGCATTCTTATTGACAGCCTTATTGAACTCCTTGTTCAGTGCTTCAACCGTTGGCTTGTCAGTGAGACGGAGATCAAAGTTGGTAAACTGTGTTATGATGTCGTTAATCCGAGAATTGATGACGCGATAATCCTTTCCTTCTTCGTTCTTACAGCCCTTTTTGACCAGCTCAGCGTTTGTGTCCCATTTGCTTTCGCTGATTGTGAAGCCAATGAGTTTCTGGATACGTGTGCCACGGATATTAATGTCAGCACGTATTGGGCATTCTCCTTTTTTATTGCGGTCTCCTCGTTTGAGGTAAAACCTGATCTTCATGTTTATTTCTTTAAAACCAGATTTGCCAGTTTTCAGCTTCGGGAATAAGTATTACAATATGTGGTTCTGGTGTATTCTGCATGGGTTTTTCCCGTTCAAGCACGTTCAATTTTCCGTCCCACTTTCCGTCCCACTTTTTCCCGTGACACAAATATACCACATGAAACTGTAATATCCAATACTTTGCGTAAAAAGTTGTTATTTAGTGGGTTACGTAAGATATATGGGAACTTTGATAAACTATGAAAAACCATGTTCGATTCTTCCCGACACCACGTAAGCCCGCTGATTTTCAGCGGGCTTTTCGTTTTGGTTCCAATTTCCGTCCCACTTTTTCCGGTGACGCTATCCTTTCATTTCGGAACGGTATTTGAAGGAATCCATGCAGCAACAAATCAAAATTGTTATGAAAAAGTTGTTATTCATGGCAGCTATCGCTTGCCTGTCTGTGTTCTCTTCCTGTGAGAAACAAAGTGTCGAACACACCGGTGACTTGACCGGCGACCTGTACGGCATATGGGCCTTGGATTCCAAGACTACCGTTACCAAGAATTCCGAAGGCAAGGAAGTCAGGGACGAAGTGGATT
>JAEEGL015185977.1_pt1 | contig 25808 bp, 20 predicted proteins | sample 9134231 | NCBI WGS metagenome assembly JAEEGL01 (sample SAMN16246548, study PRJNA631951) | gut metagenome | biome: gut microbiome; feature: rumen; material: fiber-attached | host: Bos | place: Iran: Karaj | collected 2018-10 | reverse complement strand
TACATCTACTGTTACCGAATCAATTTTTGAAAATCGTTTTAAATATGTAGATGAACTGTCTCGCATGGGTGGACAGATTCAGGTGGAAAGTAATATTGCTATTATTACCGGTGTGGAAAAATACACCGGTGCCAGAGTGTCAGCTCCGGATTTAAGAGCAGGTGCTGCATTAGTGGTAGCAGGTCTTTCTGCTGACGAAGGAATCACCGTAGTGGATGATATTCATTTCATTCTAAGAGGTTATGAAGACTTTGATGGAAAACTTCGAGGCTTGGGAGCGAATATTGAGCTTGTAAACAGCGAGCGGGAAGTTCAGAAATTTATTTTACAGGTTTCATAAAATAGTTATAAATGAAAGACGTTTCTACCGTTTGGTAGAAACGTCTTTTTACAATATAGAAATAATATTAATGCCGGGTTCTCTTGATAAATCAAGAATACTTTTGTCCGGAAGTTCTACAATGGGACGGGAAAGTTTGCTGCGGTGGAGATATACTACACGTCCACGTCTGCCGTCGCTGAGCATAACCAGACTGTTTTGATAAGCAAATGCCATTCGTTCCAAAAAAGTAAGAATGTATTTGGTACGATATTTGGAAAGCCCATCGTTTTCAAAAGCGGCGATTACTTCAAAAGGAGAAAGAGCCGAACGATAGGTTCTGGTGGCGGTCATTGCATCATAGACATCGGCTATGGCTACAATGGATGCGAAATCATCAATCTCATCGTCTTCTAATCCTCTGGGATAGCCGGATCCGTCGCTTCTTTCGTGGTGTTGAAGAGCAGCATTTAGATATCTGGAATCAATCTTTGAACATTGCTTCAACATTTTTCGACCATCCAAAGGATGCTTTTTAATTATTTCATATTCTTCGTCGGTTAGTTTTCCGTTTTTATTTAAGATTTCGTCAGGGATATTGACTTTTCCGATATCGTGAAGAAGACCGGCCAAGGTCAAATCATCCAAATCGTCCCTGTTCATTTTTAGCCATTTTCCGATTGCTCTGGAAACCAAAGCTACATTGATGGAATGGGCATAGACACTATCATCATTTCCCTGCAAATTGTGAATGTAGGTTAAAATATCCAATGAAGTTTTTGAACGATACAGCGGTTCTATGGATTGTAACAATCCGGATCGGCTGTAGTTGGCTCCGTTGTTTTCGATGATGTCGGTAAATGTATTTTCCAAGGTTACAAGAGCTTTGGAATAATCAATTTGAAAATCTTGATATTCCGGAGCTGCTTTTAAACGGTTGGAATAAGAAATGGTATCGTTGATAACCTCCTTTTCCTTGGGAGGTTCTTCTTTTTTGGGGGTGTCTTTGGGAGGCTCCGGTTTGGGAGGCTCCTCTTTTTTCTCTTCCGGTTCTTCCTCCGAAGGAGCGAGGAGTTCTAATGCAGCAATTAGCTCATCCCCATCTAACAGTTCTTCCGCAGGAATGGGATCTTCTACGGTAACACTATCGATGCGATAAAAGGATAATCTGCCAATCAGTTGCTTAGAAAGCTCTGTGCCGGCAGGAGCAATAATCTGACCTTTTTTGGTAATGATATCCTGAGCAACAATGTACCCCGGTTCCAATTCTCTTGTTTCTAATGTAATCATTCTTTCCCTCAAATACTATATATAGTGGTTAAAACTCCTATTACCTATTATATAGGCATTAAGTTGGGGTGGCAATGATTTTTGTAGACAATTTTTGGAAAATGTATAAAGTAAACACATATTTCGTTGACAGATAGGGAACTAGGGTGTAAATTACCAAGTGACATTTGTCTGAGAAAATTGAATAGTAAAGTTCTCTTATTCAGAGTGGTGGAGGTACATAGGACCTGTGAAACCACGGCAACCCCATTTTTGGAAGGTGCCTACCTGAGCGATGAATCGAACAATAAGGGGATTTGAGTCTTAGACTGGAATCCGCTATAACAGCGGATTTTTTTATTTATAAGGTAAATGGCAAAAGCCGGAAAGGAAAACTATGGAAAAGTTATTGTTTACATCTGAGTCAGTTACTGAAGGACATCCCGACAAAGTATGTGATGCCGTTTCTGACGCAATTTTGGATGCATGTATGGAACAGGATCCTATGAGCCGTGTTGCTTGTGAAGCAGCTGCTTGTACAGGATTTGTATTGGTTACAGGAGAAATCACTACAAAGGCAAATTTAGATATCCCTGCTATTGTACGTGAAACCGTAAATGAAATCGGTTATAACGATGCAAAGACAGGATTTGACGGAAATACCTGTGCCGTTATGGTTGCTTTGGATCAGCAGTCTGCAGATATCGCTATGGGTGTTGATAAAGCATTGGAAGCAAAAGAAGGTTCTTTGACTGATGATTTGGATACAGGTGCCGGAGATCAGGGTATGATGTTTGGTTATGCTACTAACGAGACAGATTCTTATATGCCTTATCCCATCGACCTTGCTCACAAACTTTCTTTGAAATTAACAGAGGTTCGTAAGAACGGTACATTAAGATATCTTCGTCCTGACGGAAAAACTCAGGTTTCCGTAGAATATGACGAAAACGGAGCTCCTAAGAGATTGGAAGCAGTTGTATTGTCAACTCAGCATGATGAAGATGTTACTCAGGAACAGATTCATGAAGATATCAAAAAGTATGTCTTTGATGAAGTACTTCCTCAGGAATTGATTGATGACAAGACACGTTTTTATATCAACCCTACCGGACGTTTCGTAATCGGTGGACCTCACGGTGACGCCGGTCTTACAGGACGTAAGATTATTGTAGATACTTACGGTGGAATGGCTCGTCACGGCGGCGGTGCTTTCTCAGGAAAGGATTGTACAAAGGTAGACCGTTCTGCAGCTTATGCAGCACGTTATGTTGCAAAGAACTTGGTAGCAGCAGGATTGGCTGACAAGTGTGAAATCCAGTTGTCTTATGCGATTGGTGTAGCACAGCCTACTTCCATTAATGTGGATACCTTCGGTACCGGAAAGCTCGACAGCGAAAGATTAGTAGAGATCATTCGTGAAAACTTTGATCTTCGTCCTGCCGGAATTATTAAGATGTTGGATTTACGTCGTCCAATCTACAAGCAGACAGCTGCTTACGGACACTTCGGAAGAAACGATTTGAACCTTCCTTGGGAAGCACTTAATAAGGTTTCTGATTTAAAAAAGTATCTGTAAGAGATAAAGAGAAATGATATAATAAGGGTCGTAGGGAGTTTTCCCTGCGACTTTTTTTATTTGTATGTTTACGGGTTTTGATTATGAAGCTACGGGATCGATTAATTATTTCATTTTTTATAATACTTTTTGTGCCGGTGCTGCTTTTTTCTGCAGTGGCGGTAGTGGTGGTGCATTTCCAGGGACAGGGGACGTTGAAGTTTCTTACGGTTGACTTGGGGATGTCTGTCATGATTATTCTTTTGTTCACCGCTATTATTTTGATTATGTGGATTTATGGTAGTATCGTCCAAAAAATCAATCATCTGAAAGATGCAGCGGAAAACATCAAAGATGGCAACTTGGATTTCAATATTGACGTCAGGGGAAACGATGAGTTTTCCGAAGTGGCGAAAGCTTTGGAGGCCATGCGGAAGCGTTTAAAGGAAAATGCGGTGGAAAAGTTGGAAACGGAGAACAACGAAAAGCAGTTGATTTCCAATATCGCTCACGACTTAAAGACGCCTTTGACAGCAATTCAGGGATATGCAGAAGGTCTTTTGGACGGAGTTGCCGCCACTCCGGAAAAACAGATGTCCTACATTAAGACCATCTACAACAAAGCCGGAGAGATGAATACCCTTTTAAATGAGTTGACCATTTATTCCAAGATTGATACCAATCGTATTCCTTATAATTATCAAAAGTTAAATGTGTCCGATTATTTTTTGGACTGCGTGGAAGAGTTGGGAATGGATTTGGACAATCAAAACATTCAGTTGAATTATTACAACCAGGTGGATGACACCACAGAAATCATTGCGGATCCGGAGCAGCTTAAGCGGGTGATTCACAATATTGTGGGAAATTCCGTAAAATATATGGGCAAAAAAACCGGATTGATTCAACTTCGCCTTTTGGATGTGGGAGATTTTGTCCAGGTGGAAATTGAAGACAATGGAAGAGGAATCGCAGTAAAAGATCTTCCTTATATATTTGATCGAATGTATCGGGGGGATGCTTCTAGAAATTCTTCGGTTCGGGGCAGTGGAATCGGACTTTCCATTGTACAAAAAATCATCGAAGATCACGGCGGAAAAATTTGGGCAACAAGTAAAGAGGGAGAAGGTACGGTAATGTACTTTGTTCTTCGCAAGTATCAGGAGACGTTACATGAACAAGATATTGATAATTGAGGATGAAGAAGCAATTGCAGAATTGGAAAAGGACTATCTGGAGTTAAGCGGGTTTTCGGTAGAACTGGAAAAGGATGGAGAAACCGGATTACACCGAGCACTTTCAGAAGACTTTGATCTGTTTATTTTGGATGTGATGCTACCGGGGATAGACGGATTTGAAATCTGTCAGGAAATCCGAAAAGAAAAAAATGCTCCCATTTTGATGGTGTCTGCAAGAAAAGAAGATATCGATAAAATTAGAGGCTTGGGTTTGGGGGCAGATGATTACATTACGAAGCCTTTTTCTCCGGGAGAGTTGGTGGCTAGAGTAAAGGCACATCTTTCCAGATATGACAGAATTGTGGAGTCCCTTATGCCGGATAACAGCATTATAAAGATTCGTGGGTTGAAGATTGATACGGCCTCCAGAGAAGTTTGGGTCAACGGAGAGTCCAAAAACTTAACAGCCAGAGAGTACGATCTGTTGGAGTTTTTTATGCGCCATCCCAATCAGGTCTATTCAAAAGAGGATATTTTTAAGGAGCTTTGGAACATGGATGCCATCGGAGATATAGCTACCGTTACCGTTCATGTTAAAAAACTTCGTGAAAAAATAGAAGTGGATCCCGCAAAGCCTCAGTACGTTGAAACCGTATGGGGCATGGGCTATCGCTTCAAAGTGTAATAAAAGGGGGATTTTTATGGAACAGTGGGAAGTGTTGCACGAAGACGAAGAGATTATTGTTTGCTACAAGCCGGCAGGGATTGCGACCCAAAACGCCAAGGCGATGGAGCCGGACATGGTGAGCATCTTGAAAAATTATCGCAAGGATAAAGGAGAAGATACCTATATCGGTGTGATCCAGAGACTGGATCAGCCGGTGGAAGGGGTGCTTTGCTTCGGTAAGACGAAGGAAGTTACCGAAGCGCTTACAAAGCAACTTCGGGATCATAAAATCACAAAAAAGTATTACGCTATTATTACCAGAGGCAATATGCCTACAGAAGGAACACTAGAGGACTACTTGGTAAAGGATGGACGAAAAGGCCGGGCCATGGTGGTGAAAGGGGATGACCCCAGAGCCAAAAAGGCAAAGCTTTCCTACCGGGTAGTATCGGAAGTGGATGATATGCGACTTTTGGACATTACCCTAGAGACGGGACGATTCCATCAGATTCGTGTTCAACTTGCCAGCCGAACAGCGCCGATATATGGTGATGTGAAATATGGTGGTGTATCTACCAACCGACCTTTATGTTTATGCGCATATCAAAGTCGATTCCTACATCCCAAAACAGGGATACCAATGGAGTTTACTATTAACCCGAAAGGTGAAGATTTCGAGGATTTGTTGCCTTGACATAGGAAGGTTCCTTCACTAAAATATAGTGGATTAAATTGATAGTTAGGAGATTTTTAGCATGGCAAATGAGAAAAAACTGGTAGAAGAGATTACTTCTATGGAAGTTGATTTTACCCAGTGGTACACAGATGTTGTAAAAAAAGCAGAATTAATGGAGTATTCCACAATCAAGGGATTTATGATTTTAAAGCCCAACGGTTATGCATTGTGGGAAAATATTCAGAAGGAATTAGACGCAAGATTTAAAGATAATGACGTTGAAAACGTATATATGCCAATGCTAATCCCCGAGTCATTATTACAGAAAGAAAAGGATCATGTGGAAGGTTTCGCCCCCGAAGTTGCATGGGTTACCCATGGCGGTTTAAATGAACTTCAGGAACGACTTTGTATTCGTCCTACCTCTGAGACTTTGTTCTGTGATTTATATAAGAACATTGTTCATTCACACAGAGATTTACCTAAGATTTATAACCAGTGGTGTTCTGTAGTTCGTTGGGAAAAGACTACCCGTCCTTTCCTTCGCTCTTCTGAGTTTTTATGGCAGGAAGGCCATACGGCTCACGCTACTGCTGAAGAAGCACAGGAAGAAACCATTCGTATGTTGAATGTGTATTCGAAATTCTGTGAAGATGTTTTGGCTATCCCTGTAGTAAAGGGACAAAAGACAGATAAAGAAAAATTCGCAGGTGCAGAAGCTACCTATACCATCGAAGCTTTGATGCACGATGGAAAGGCTTTGCAGTCCGGTACTTCCCACAACTTTGGAGACGGATTTGCAAAGGCATTTGGTATTCAGTATGCAGATAAGGATAACAAGCTTCAGTATGTTCATCAGACCTCTTGGGGTGTATCTACCAGATTGATCGGTGCCATTATCATGGTTCACGGTGATGATTCCGGATTGGTACTTCCTCCCAGAGTTGCGCCTGTACAGACTGTTGTGATTCCTATTCAGCAGAAAAAAGAAGGCGTGTTAGAAGGCGCTGAAGAGATTAAAAAGACTTTAAAGGCAGCAGGCCTTCGCGTACAGTTAGACGAGAGAGATAAGTCTCCCGGATGGAAGTTTGCAGAAGCTGAAATGCGTGGTGTTCCCGTACGTGTGGAAATCGGACCCAGAGATTTGGCAGAAGGCAAATGTGTTTTGGTCCGTCGTGATACCAGAGAAAAACTTGTTGTGGAAATTGCAAATGTAGCTGAAGAAGTTTCTAAGTTGTTAGAGCAGATCCACAATGATATGTTTGCTCGTGCAAAGGCACATTTGGAAGCACATATTTCTGATGCATTTACCTATGATGAATTTAAGGATGCTGTAGAAAACAAGCCCGGATTTATCCGTGCTATGTGGTGTGGCGATGAAGCCTGTGAATTAAAGATCAAAGAAGATACCACAGCAACCAGCCGTTGCATGCCTTTTGAACAGGAAAAGATTTCTGATGTTTGTGTTTGCTGCGGAAAGCCGGCACATAAGCTTGTTTACTGGGGTAAGGCATACTAAAATACTATAAATTTATAAACGCGGTGGTTCTGTTTCACCGAGGACACGCTCTCGCTCTTAGTCGAACGTAGCGGACACTAAGTTCGCATTCGCTCACTAAGTGCCGATGTCCGACTCAACTACGTGAAACAGAACCACCGCGTTTTTGCCCATTTATATATTTAAATCAGCATTGGGACATATAAAGATTTTTGTATTTTTGAGAAAGCCAGATTGGCAATGATATCCCGCAGAAAAAGATGAAATGTGACGTTGGGCTTTGGTATAATGTATAATCAGAAGGAAAATGAAATTTTAAAGCATTAGGAGTGAACACATGACCATAGAGATTCCTGCAGGAGCGCAGAAAGTATTGGCACAATTACATAAAGAAGGCTATGAGGCCTACGTAGTGGGCGGATGTGTCAGAGACTGTGTAATGGGCAGGATTCCCAATGATTGGGACATTACCACCTCCGCTCTTCCTACGGAAGTAAAGGCTTGCTTTGAACGAACCATTGATACCGGTATTCAGCATGGTACGGTAACGGTTCGCATGGATGGGGAAAGCTATGAGGTGACCACCTATCGTATTGATGGAAAATACGAAGACGGACGCCATCCCAAAGAGGTGACGTTTACCCCTAGTTTGGAAGAGGATTTGAAACGTCGGGACTTTACCATTAATGCCATGGCCTACAATGACAGAGATGGATTAGTGGATCTTTTTGATGGAGTTTCAGATATTAAGAATCGAAAGATTCGTTGCGTGGGTGTGGCAAGGGAGCGCTTTTTAGAAGACGCCCTTCGTATGCTTCGTGCCATTCGTTTCAGCGCCCAATTAAACTTTGATATAGAAGAGGAAACCTTTTTGGCCATAAAGGAATTGGCTCAAAATTTGGAAAAAATCTCGGCAGAGAGAATCCAGGTGGAACTGGTGAAACTGATTACTTCCGATCATCCGGAAAAGATGCGGGATGTATATGAAAGCGGACTCTCAGGTGTGTTCTTCCCGGAGTGGGATGATATGCTTTTGTGCGAACAAAATTGTCTTCACCACAGTTATAGTGTGGGAGAGCATTCTATTAAGGTGATGGAACTGGTGCCTGCAGATAAAAAAATGCGTTTGGCTGCCCTTTTGCATGATGTGGGAAAACCTCTGTGCAAGAAAACAGACGAAAAGGGTAGAGATCATTTTGTGGGTCATCCCTCTTTGGGCGCAAAGATGGCTCGGGAGATTTTGCAACGTTTAAAATTTGATAATGCGACCATAGATGATGTGGTTCGACTGGTTCGTTATCATGATGAGAGGCCGGAACTTTCAAAGCGAAATGTCCGTCGCATGATGAACCGTGTGGGAACAGAGTATATGGAGGATTTATTCCTCTTGAAAAAGGCGGATACCCTTGGACAAAGTGAGTTCAACCGAGAAGAAAAACTGGCCTATTTGGATTCCCTCAACGGATACTACCGAGAAATTTTGGAAAGCCAGGATGCGGTGACGGTTAAGCAGCTGCAAGTCGACGGAAAAGATTTGCTGGAGCTAGGCGTTCAACGAGGACCGCAGATAGGAGAGATTCTTGACGAACTTTTGAAATTGGTAATGGAGGATCCCTCTATGAATCAAAAGGATGTTTTGCTGGAAGAGGCAAGAAAGGTGATGGATTCATGAAAAAGTATTTAATTTACGTTTTATTGGCGTGTTTTTTCCTGATGTCCTTTTCCGGATGTAGCGGCAGCAAGGACGGGGATGAGGATTCCTCCCAGGTGACCATTACCCGAAAACCGGGGACTCCGGCAGACAGCGGTGAAGAAGAGGAAGAGGTTTCTGAAGGCTCCAGGTTTGTGGTACAAAGCGTCAATGGGGAAGAGGAAAAGATTGTGTTGAAATCTCTTACCTATAACAAGCGCTATGTGTATAAGTATTCTTTGACAACAAGGTTTTTGGATAAGTATGGGGATACTACCAGTTCTGCCAATTTCACCCCAGGTGATGTGGTGGTTTTGGGAGATCAAATGTCCGATGGAGTTTTAGAGTCCATTCAAAAGTCCAAGGACGTTTGGGAGTTTGATGACGTAGAAGTCTTTGATTTAAATGGGTTTACCCAGGTGTTAAATATCAACGACACCAATTACAGATTGACGGAAAATACCCAGGTCTTTTCCAATGATATTGAAGGAAGTTTGGGAGATATTGGTGCGGATGACGTGTTAAAAGTTATTGGGTTGGATAAGGAGATTCTTTCCATCTCCGTGACTACAGGACACGGATATTTGACGTTATCCAATACAGACAAATTTGAGGGTAGCTTAATTTATGTAGGAAATAAAATCATTACCACTGTGACAAAGGATATGACCATTACCGTACCGGAAGGCAGCTATGACGTTACGGTGGCAAACGATGGCTACGGTGGCACAAAGACCGTAGATGTGGTGCGAAACGAAACTACACTTTTGGATTTGGCTGAACTAGAAGGGGAAGGACCGAAGACCTGTAAGCTGACGGTTTCCTCGGCTGTGGAAGGCGCTCAGATTTATCTGGACGGAAGTCAGATTGAAAGCGGAAAAGAAATTGAAGTTTCCTACGGAAAACATAGTTTGATGATTTCCGTGGAGGGTTATAATACCTGGAACCGAACCTTGTATGTGAATTCACCTACGGCGGAGATTACAGTGGATCCTACGGAAAGCGATACGTCTTCTGACAGTAGTTCTTCCGATAGTTCATCCTCAAGTTCTACTGATAGCAGTTCGACTTCGAATTCCAATTCATCGAACTCTTCGTCGAATTCATCAAGCTCTACCGGTTCAACTGACTCGTCAAGCTCGTCGAATTCATCCAGTTCGTCTAACTCTTCCGATACGTCGGATTCGGAATTGGATTATCTGTCAACCATATCGAGTCTGATCAATTCTTTGACCAGTAGTAGCAATTAATGGATTGACCATATAAAAATAAAGCGATTATAATATGACCACATGAGAAATTCAAAGGAGGCAAACATGTACAAAGAAGAATATTTACGTTGGCTTAAAGCAGACCTTTTGGATCCGGACTTAAAACCGGAACTTATGAATGTAAAAGATAACGATGAGGAAATTAAAGATCGTTTTGCTGTATCACTAAAATTCGGAACTGCAGGTTTACGAGGAACCTTGGGAGCAGGAACCAACCGTATGAACATCTGGGTGGTTCGTCAGGCTACACAGGGACTTGCCAATTGGGTGAAAACCCAGGGCGGAAATCAGACGGTAGCCATTAGTTATGACAGCCGTTTAAAGAGTGATGTTTTTGCGAAAGAAGCGGCAGGCGTATTGGCAGCAAATGGTGTCAATGTTCGTATTTATGATGCTTTGATGCCGGTACCGGCCCTTTCTTTTGCTACCCGTTTTTATAACTGCAATGCGGGAATTATGGTAACAGCGTCTCACAATCCCGCAAAATACAATGGATACAAGGCATATGGTCCTGATGGATGTCAGATGACAGACGATGCTGCAGCCATTGTATATGATGAGATTCAAAAGACGGATATTCTTACCGGAGCAAAGTATATGTCCTTTGCAGAAGGTGTGGAAAAGGGACTTATTAAATTTGTACAGGATGATTGCAAGGAAGCCTTTTATGCAGCAATCGAAGAGCGTCAGGTTCGTCCCGGCCTTGCAAAGGATGCAGGATTAAAGCTTGTGTATTCTCCTTTGAACGGTACAGGTCTTGTGCCGGTTACAAAGGTATTAAATGATATTGGAATTACAGATATTACCATTGTGCCGGAGCAGGAATATCCCAACGGATACTTTACCACTTGCTCCTATCCAAACCCTGAGATTTACGAAGCTTTGGAATATGGATTGAAGTTGGCAGAAAAGACAGGGGCTGATTTGATGCTGGCAACAGACCCGGATGCAGACCGTGTGGGAATTGCCATGAAATGTCCCGACGGAAGCTATGAATTGGTTTCCGGAAATGAGATGGGTGTTTTGCTTTTGGATTATATTTGTGCAGGACGCATTGAAAAAGGCACTATGCCGAAAAATCCAGTTGCAGTTATGTCTATTGTATCTACTCCTTTGGCAGACAAGGTGGCAGAGCATTACGGCGTAGAGCTTCGTCATGTGCTTACAGGCTTCAAGTGGATTGGTGACCAGATTGCTTCCTTAGAGGCAGCAGGTGAAGTGGATCGCTTTATCTTCGGATTCGAGGAAAGCTATGGTTATTTGGCAGGACCTTACGTAAGAGATAAGGATGCGGTTATCGGTTCCATGCTGATTTGCGAAATGGCTGCATACTACAGAAGTATTGGTTCTTCCATTAAACAGCGCTTAGAAGAAATCTATGCTGAGTATGGACGTTATTTGAACAAGGTGGACAGCTTTGAATTCCCCGGACTTACCGGTATGGATAAGATGCAGTCTATTATGGATGATTTCAGAAAGAATCCTCCGGCAGAGTTTGGCGGAAAGAAGGTGCTTTCTGTTACAGATTATGCAAAACCGGAAGAAACCGGATTGCCCAAAGCCAATGTTTTGATTTATCAGTTAGAGGACAACGCAACCGTTGTAGTTCGTCCTTCCGGAACGGAGCCAAAGATCAAAACATACTTTACTACCACAGGAAAAGATTTGGCAGAAGCTACAGCGAAAAAAGATGAGTTGGCAGAGGCCTTAAAGCCAGTGTTTGCCTAGATTTGCGCCACGAAAACATATTTTGAAAAAGTTCAATAGGAAATGTGTAACGGAAATTCATTGCAAAATTTGTAAAAATAGCCCAAAATCAAGGCTTTTCGCGGAAAAAATGCCGTAAAACCTTGACACTGTGGGGTAAAACAATTATAAATAGTTTTGTGGTTTGCGCGGTAGGATGCGCAAGACTCAATAATACTTAATATTCCAAAGGGAGGAAATTTTACTATGAACAAGACAGAATTAGTAGCAGCTATGGCTGCAAAGGCTGATCTTTCTAAGAAAGATGCTGAAGCTGCATTAAAGGCTTTCACAGAAGTTGTTGCTGAAGAGCTTAAGAAAGATGAAAAGATTCAGTTAGTTGGATTCGGTACTTTCGAAGTTTCTAAGAGAGCTGCTAGAACAGGACGTAACCCTAGAACAGGCGAGAACATGACAATCGCTGCTTCTAAAGCTCCTAAGTTCAAAGCAGGAAAAGCTTTAAAGGATATCGTTAACAAATAATTCTTGTTGATATGAAATATCTGAGGGCTCAAACCGAGTGTTTGAGCCCTTTCTATTTGAGAAAGAGTGTAAACTATGAGATTGGATAAGTTTTTAAAGGTTTCCCGTTTGATTAAACGCCGTACCGTTGCCAATGAGGCTTGCGATGCGGGACGAGTAATGGTAAACGATAAGGTGGCGAAGGCTTCCGCAAATGTGAAGGCTGGAGATATTATTGAGATTGCCTTTGGGAATAAAACCGTGAAAGTAAGAGTGTTGGACTTGAAGGAAACCACGAAAAAAGACGAAGCAAAAGATTTGTTTGAATATTTATAGAATTATCTGATAATTATTGAAAAAACTCAAAGAAAGTGTTAAGATTTGAGCAAGAACAGCCGATATAGGTTGTGAAACAGTTAATCTGGTGTGTAAATAATATGAGTAAAAAGAAAAACAGCCGAAAGAAAAAGAGAGTAAATCGTGTATATTTCGTGTTGATTGCAGGGTTTGTGATTGCCGTTATGGTAATTCAGGTTGCCAGCTTGTATCAAAAGAACGCTGCCTATGCTGCCCAGGAAGCTGAGCTGAAAAGCGAATTGGAATCCCAGCAGGAAAAGCAGGAAGAGCTGGAAAACTACGAGAACTACATTCAATCAGACGAATACAAAGAGAGCGTTGCCCAGAGTAAGTTGGGGCTCGTTCATGAAAATGAAATTATCTTTCGTGAAAACGAATAGTCATAAAATGCAAATTAAAACTCGACGAACCGACATCGGTTTTGTGGCAACAGGCCGGAACCTTCAACGGACCCAAGTACCGCAGGATCGATGTCCACGTTCCTCGGGTTTTCTTTTTAATAGAATTGCTATAGAATAAGAATATGTTAAGTGTTTTGGATTTTGTAAATGAACAGAATTTATTGGAAGATGGCGATGGGGTCTTACTGGGCGTTTCCGGTGGGGCGGACTCTGTTTGCCTTCTTTTTCAATTTATGAAGATAATGGAATACATTGACATCCGTCTTCACGTCATTTATGTGGACCATGGAATCCGGGGAGAGGAAAGTTTTGAGGATGGCCGCTTCGTAAAAGCCCTTTGCGATCAGCTGTATATGCCCTATACCCTTATTTCCGTGGATGTGCCCACCTATTGCAAACATATGGGACTTTCTACGGAAGAGGGGGCGAGAAAGCTTCGCTACGAAGCCTTTTTTGAAGAGGCCAGACGGTTGGGGTTAAACAAGATTGCTACGGCTCACAATGCCAATGACAATGCGGAGACCATTTTGTTTCAGATGATTCGGGGCACAGGAGTAAAGGGACTGACCGGTATGGATCCTATTTCCATGCGGGAGGGTTACACGTTGATTCGTCCTTTGCTGGAAACCTCCCGGGAGGAAATCGAAACTTATTTGAATGAGATCGGACAAAGCTATCGAACGGACAGTACAAATCTTACCGATGATTATGCAAGAAATAAAATCCGTCATCAGATTATGCCTCTTATGGAGGAAATCAACCAAAAGGCGGTTGACCATATTAACCAGGCTGGCCGGGCTGTGGGGAAAATCTTCCGGGATGTGGAGGAAGACGCCTTGGATGCGCTGCAAACCATTTCCGGAGAGGATGGTTTGGACTTGTGGCGCTTGCGACAGATTGAGGAAGGAAAGCGCAGCGAGATTCTTTTGGCCTGGTTGAAAATGCAGGGGGCTGCCCACAATGTGACCAAAGCCCACATTGAGATGCTAAATGAGTTGATTTTCATGGAAGTGGGGAGGGAATATCATTTGCCCCATGGCTTCGTGGTTCGAAACGGTTACACCCACCTGAGACTATTGAAACGGGAAAGTGAGGCAAAACGAGAACCGGAAGAATCCAGAATTGCGGTGCCACTGTTTTCCCAAGAGGAAAGTTACAGTCTTTCTTTGAAGGGTTTGGATGTGAAATTTCGTACCAGAATAGCCGGAGAAAATGAGCAATTACCTACAAAAACCTATGCGAAAGTCTTTGACTATGGTAAAATAAATGGCAGTATGGAGATACGACATCGAAAGGAAGGAGACTATTTGGTAATCCATCCGGATGGGCGTAAAAAACTCCTGCAGGACTATTTTGTAGAAGAAAAGGTCCCGAAAGAAGAAAGAGACTCTGTTTGGATGTTGTGCCAGGGCTCAAAGGTGATTTGGATTTTTGGCATGAGAAACAGTGAAGATTATCGCATTGATGAATATACAAAGAATATACTCGAAGTAGAATATTGGAGGAATTAAAATGGCAGAAACAGTGAAAGAAATGCTTTCGGAAGAAGAACTTACCAAAAGAATTCAGGAATTGGGAGATCAGATTTCCAAGGATTACGAAGGAGAAAGCGTATTTTTGGTTTGCATCTTAAAGGGTGCTGCTTTCTTTGCCTGTGAGCTTGCAAAAAGAATTACCGTACCTGTAACCATCGATTTTATGGCTACTAGCAGCTATGGTTCCGGAACTGTATCCACCGGTGAAGTTCAGATCAAAAAGGATTTGGATTTAGGTGTGGAAGGAAGACATGTAATTATCGTAGAAGACATTATCGATAGTGGTAATACTTTGAATTACTTGTCCGGATTGTTCAAAGACAGAAAAGCAAAAAGTGTACGTATGTGTGCAATGTTAGATAAGCCGGATCGCCGTGAGGTAGATGTGCCTGTAGATTATATCGGATTCACAATTCCGGATGCTTTTGTTGTAGGATACGGACTTGATTATGACCAGAAGTATCGTAACTTGCCCTACATTGGTGTGGTTGAGTTCGATTAAGAATAGGAGTAGAAGTTGAGACGAAGAAGCGGATTTGGGTTTTACTTGCTGTTGATTCTCATCGTGATTTTTCTTTGGTATACCTTTACCGGAAAAACCGCACCGACTATGAGTACAGCCCAACTAAAAGAGTTTTTGCAAAATGAAACAGTAGAGAAGGTTCGGATTGATCAAAATCTTCAGGTGCCGACCGGTACCCTTACTGTGTACTTAAAGTCGGATGATGATAAACAGCCAACGACTTATACCCTTTATGTATCTGATGTAAATGACGCCATTGATTTGATGGAGTCCTATGGATTTGGAAATTACATTATTTATGATGTTCCTCAGGATGGGTGGTTTACAGAAATGCTTCCCATGTTGATTGTTGTGGCAGCACTTTTTGTTTTGTTTATGATTTTGATGAATGGTCAGGCTGCCGGCGGTGGCGGCGGAGCATCCAGTCGAATGATGAACTTTGGAAAATCCAGAGCAAAGATGACCACACAGGAAAACATGAAAATCCGCTTTGATGATGTGGCCGGACTTCAGGAAGAAAAAGAAGAATTGGTGGAAGTGGTGGATTTCTTAAAGGATCCTGCCAAGTACACAAAGGTTGGTGCCCGCATTCCAAAGGGTATGCTTTTGGTGGGTCCTCCGGGAACAGGTAAAACACTTTTGGCTAAGGCAGTTGCTGGCGAAGCAGGTGTTCCCTTCTTTTCTATTTCCGGTTCTGACTTTGTGGAAATGTTCGTAGGTGTAGGTGCATCTCGAGTAAGAGATTTATTTGAAGATGCAAAGAAAAATGCACCTTGTATTGTTTTTATCGATGAGATTGATGCGGTTGCCAGAAAGCGTGGTTCCGGTATGGGCGGTGGCCATGATGAACGTGAGCAGACATTGAACCAGATGTTGGTAGAGATGGACGGCTTTGGCGTAAACGAAGGAATTATCGTTATGGCAGCGACCAACCGTGTGGATATTTTGGATCCCGCTATTATGCGTCCCGGACGTTTTGACCGAAAGGTCTTCGTGGGACGACCGGATGTAAGAGGCCGAGAAGAGATTCTTAAGGTTCATGCAAAGAACAAACCTCTTTCTGATGACGTGGATTTAAAACAGATTGCACAGACCACGGCAGGGTTTACCGGAGCAGATTTGGAAAACCTTTTGAACGAAGCAGCCATTGCTGCCGCAAAAGAGAATCGCCGTTTTATTCGTATGAATGATATCAAAAATTCCTTTGTTAAGGTTGGTATTGGTACAGAAAAGCGCAGTAAGATTATTTCCGACAAGGAGAAAAAGATTACGGCTTATCACGAAGCAGGACATGCGATTTTATTCCATGTACTTCCTGATGTGGGACCGGTGTATTCCGTATCCATTATTCCCACAGGACAGGGTGCGGCAGGATATACCATGCCTTTACCTGAAAAGGATGAGATGTTTAATACCAAAGGAAAGATGCTTCAGGAGATTGTTGTTGACTTCGGTGGACGAATTGCAGAAGCTATGATTTTCGGAGATGTAACTACAGGAGCATCTCAGGATATTAAACAGGCGACAGAAACTGCCAGAAGAATGGTTACCACTTACGGCTTTTCGGACAAGATCGGACCGGTGGATTACAACCAGGATGGCGATGAAGTATTCTTGGGCCGTGATTACGGACATGTAAAAGGATACAGTGAAGATGTGGCTTCTTCCATTGATGAAGAGGTTCGTCGTATCATTGATGAATGCTACAAAAAAGCAGAAGATATTTTGAAAGAACACGAAGATGTTCTTCATAAATGTGCCGATTTACTTCTTGAAAAAGAGAAGATTAATCGACAGGAGTTCGAGTCACTTTTTGGAGATGAAGTTATTGTGAAAAGTGAAGGCGTGCTTGAACAGGAGGGTGTTGCTGTAGAGGATTAGTAAAACTGCACAAAAAATGGTGTATAAATTTAGTAAGTTTGTGCAGACTTAAGATGGTTGGGAGGCTATAATTACATTCGTAAAAACCCCCCAATACATTTTATTTTTACTATCCCCCATAGTAGAAATACCTTCTCCTAAAAAGGCAGCGCGCGAAGCTGTCTTTTTTTCATTTTACAAAGGAGAGTAGTGTTATGAACAGGGAAGCGTTGTTTAGTGACGGAACGGAATATTTTCGTTGTCCCTCCGAACCGAAGGTTGGGGAGGCTGTTGCTATTCGCATCCGGGGAGATCATAATGATCCTCTGGAGGTGCATTTGTGCACCAATGAAAGCCGCTATCCCATGGGATATGTAGAAACAAGGGGGATGTTTTCTTATTATCAGGTCAAGATTTCCTTGAAAGATACTCCTATTACCTATTATTTTGAAGTTCGTTGTGGAAATGAAATCTGCTATTACGACAGGTTTGGTGTTTCCGAAGATATTAGAATGCAATACGCCTTTCACATGGTTCCGGGATTTTCTACACCGGATTGGGCCAAAGGGGCGGTAATGTATCAGATTTTGGTGGATCGTTTCTGCGATGGAAATGATGATAATGATGTGGTTGACCACGAGTATCATTACATTACCATGCCGGTACGAAAGATCGAAGACTGGAGTCAGTATCCTGCAGAATTTGATGTGGCAAGCTTCTACGGCGGCGATTTACAGGGAGTGGAATCCAAGCTGGATTATCTCCAGGGATTGGGAGTCGAAGTCATATATTTTAATCCGTTGTTTGTTTCTCCTTCCAATCACAAATATGATATTCAGGATTATGATTATATTGATCCCCACTACGGTTGCGTGGTGGAAGATGGTGGGGACATTCTTCCAGAGGGAGATTATGACAACCGTCATGCCACCAAGTACATAAAGAGGGTGACAGATAAAAAGAATCTGGAGGCCTCCAATAAGTACTTTGCCCAGTTGGTGGAAAAGATTCATGCTAGAGGCATGAAGGTGATTTTGGACGGAGTGTTTAACCACTGCGGATCCTTTAATAAATGGCTGGATCGGGAACGTATCTATGAGAATCAGCCGGGCTACGAAGATGGAGCCTATATTTCCGAGACCAGTCCCTATCATGATTTCTTTTATTTCTACGAAAATGAATCGGAGAAATGGCCTTACAACCATACTTATGACGGATGGTGGGGTCACGATACTCTGCCAAAGTTAAATTATGAAGGCAGCAACGATTTAACAGAATATATTTTAAACATCGGACGAAAATGGGTCTCACCTCCATACAATGTGGATGGCTGGAGATTGGATGTAGCTGCGGATTTAGGTCATAGCGAAGAATTTAACCATGAATTCTGGCGAAAGTTCCGGGATGCGGTAAAAGATGCAAATCCCAATGCTGTGATTTTGGCAGAGCATTATGGAGATGCCACATCCTGGCTTCAGGGAGACCAGTGGGATACCATTATGAACTATGATGCATTTATGGAACCCATTTCCTTTTTCCTAACGGGAATGGAAAAACACTCCGATCGTTTTGAAGATCACGCCATGGGAGATGGCAAGCGATTTGAAATGACGATGCTCCATTGCATGGCTCAGTTTATGACACCGTCTTTGTACTGTGCCATGAATCAGCTGGACAATCACGATCATTCCAGATTCTTGACCCGAACCAATCACAAGGTTGGGCGAGTGGCACAGCTGGGAAGCAAGGCTGCAGAAGAGGATATCAATGTTTCCGTATTAAAACTGGCGTCATTGATGCAGATGACATGGCCGGGAGCGCCTACATTGTACTACGGTGATGAAGCCGGAGTGGTAGGATTTACCGATCCGGACAACCGCAGAACGTATCCTTGGGATACTGCAGATAGGGTGCTAATCGGATATCACCGAGATGTGATACAATTACATAAGAACAACCAATGTTTAAAAACGGGATCCTTCACCTTCTTATCTACAGGAAGAGATTTTGTTTCCTACGGAAGATTCCTCCCGGAAGAAAAAATCTTAGTAGCGGTGAATTCCGGAGGAAATCTTATGGAAGTGGATATACCGGTTTGGAAATTGGATGTACCGTCATCTGCAGAAATGGAACAGATTTTCATGACCAATGAGTTGGGTTATTCTCTTTTCCCTTTACGCCATTGTGTGGAGGGTGGATATGTGCACTTAAAACTTTTGCCGTATTCGGCATTGGTATTAAGATATAAAAGCAACTAAAACGGGAGGGCATTATGAAAAGTAAGTCAGGAGTTAGTAGAAATACATCAGCAAAAGCTGCTGTAGAAGAGGTACTCTCCGGAGTACAAAATCCAAAAGGTATTTTCTTTTTCTGCGATTATTCAAGATTGGAAGAGATTTCTTCTTTGTTAAAAGAAAAATTCCCCAAGACAGAATGTATCGGAACGGCAGGAAGATGTTATTACAACGATACCATCAATGACAGCAATATTTTTATGGCAACAGCGTTTGTATCCGAATGTGATGTGCGTGCCGGTGTAATGAAACATTTGGCAACCGCACCATTGTCCGATTTAAACAATTTGGATCGAGCGCTTTCCGATGTAAAGCCGGGGATTGACGATACGGTTTGCATGGAACTTTGTACCAATCATGAAGAGCGATTGGTTTCCACTATGAATATTTCCTTACAGAAATACGGTGTAAGCCTTGTGGGTGGAACCGTGTTTGGACAGCCAGAAGGAAAGGCAGCAAAGGTTAGTGTAAACGGAACTCTTTATGAAAATGCCGCAGCTTTTATGGTAATTAAAAATACCGGCGGAAAAGTTCGTATCTACAAAGAAAACATCTATGAAAAGGGTGACTTCCCTACGCACGTTGCAACGAGAGTAAATCGTGCCACCAAGGAATTGGTGCAGTTAGATAATCGCCCGGCAGTGGACGTATATGCTTCTGATACCGGTTTGGCTAGAGACCAGATTATCGGAAACGTATTCCAGCAGCCTTTGGGTCGTGTCCTTGGAGATGATGTTTATATTTGCTCCATGTACGATATTGGAAAAGACGGTTCTTTGGTTAATTACAAACAGTTTGGTGAAAACGATGCGGTTACGATTTTACAACTTCAGGATTATCGTGAGATTGTAGAACGTACCAAAGATCAGATTCGAGAGGAAAACACCAAGACAGAAACGATGATTTCCTTTAACTGTATCTATCGATACCTGTTATTTGAACAGGAAGGCTATACTTCAGATTACCTATCCTCCATGTCTCAGGTATGTAACAACATGGGTTATGTGGCAGGCGGAGAACAATTCCAACGTCAGCATGTAAACCAGACAATGGTTTGTGCGGTGTTTGAATAAGGAGGTAAGTGATATGTTTGGATTTGGTAAAAGAGAAACTGTTGCGGAGGAAATGCCAAAGGCAAGAAAAACTCCGGACTATAAAGAAATTTTGAATCCTATGATGGATTCCGGAAATTATATTTACGAGCAGGAAAAAACCCTTCAGGAGCAGGAGCTTGAGACAACAGCTGGATTGAATCGTATTCGTGATTCCTTCCATGCGGTACAGGAACAGTCTCAGAATGCTACAGATTCCGTAGAGGGATTAAAAGAGCAGTTCAACAGCGTAATTGATATTACCGGACAGTTTGAGGATATTATCAATCGTATGGTTTCAACTGCGGATGAAACTCATGAAAATATGGATAAGATTCGTGCTTCTTCCGGTTCTGTAAATGATACCATCGGTACCATGGAACAGGTATTTGACGAATTCCAAAAGAGTTATGATGATATTTCCGACAAGATTAATGCCATCAACGGTATTGCAAATCAGACAAACCTTTTGGCTTTGAATGCTTCCATTGAGGCAGCAAGAGCCGGTGAGGCAGGTCGTGGTTTTGCCGTAGTAGCAGATCAGGTTACAAAGCTTTCTGTAGAGATTAAAGATATGATTGCGGACATTGGTGTCAGTATGGAGACTTTGACTCAGAATAATGAGAATCTTATGAGCTCCATTGACAGTACCAGAAAAGCAATGGAAGAGTCTATGCAACATATTAACGAAACAGAAGAAATTGTAGAAAACATCAAATCGGTTGCTCGGGAAATCGAGGATGGAAATTCTTCTATGATGGATGTAATTAATACCTGTACCAGTGAGGTGGACGGAGTGGTTGATACCATTACCGGTTCTAAGGTATACTATGACGAAGTGGAAGACAATATTCAGGTGATGTCAGAGCAAATCACTCGAAAGGGATTAATCTTCGAGGATTTGAACAATATTCTGGAACAGTATCCGGATTATTTGAAAAAGATTTCCAATAGGATGTAAAGTTATGAGGACAAAAATCCCCTGATCAGAAACGATCGGGGGATTTTTTTGAAAAAAAGGATGACTATGAAGAAAAATACAGTGGGCATTTTGGCCCATGTGGATGCAGGAAAGACAACTTTATCGGAAGCGCTTTTGTATCGTTGCGGTACCATACGAAAACTGGGGCGGGTTGACCATAAGGACAGTTATTTGGATGGGGAAGAAATCGAACGTGCCAGAGGTGTTACCGTCTTTTCCAAACAGGCGCGCTTTTTGTATGAAGATATGGAGGTTACCCTGTTGGATACACCGGGGCATGTGGATTTTTCAGCGGAGATGGAACGTACCTTAAAGGTGTTGGACTATGCTATTTTAGTGATTAGCGGAACTGACGGAGTGCAAAGCCATACGAAGACACTTTGGAAGCTTTTGGATGAGTATAAGGTGCCGGTATTTTTGTTTGTAAACAAAATGGATATTTCTCTTCGTAGCAAAGAAGAAATTATTTCGGAATTAAAGGAAGAGTTGTCAGAGGGATGTGTGGACCTCCATCAGGATGAAGAGGATATTGCCACCTGTCACGAAGATTTATTGGAGATTTATTTGGAAACAGGTCACCTCTCAAAAGAGCAGCTACGCTTAGGAGTAACGCAGCGGTTTTTGTTCCCTGTTGTTTTTGGCGCGGCGTTGAAAGAGGATGGTGTGGAGGAACTTTTAGATCATCTTTACACCTATTCCACAGAGAAAACCTATGAAGATAGCTTTGGGGCCTTAGTTTATAAAATCGATCGGGATAAAAACGGCGAGCGATTGACTCATGTGAAAATCACAGGAGGAAGCATTTCTGTAAAGGAACTTCTTTCTCACAAAGATGAAGAGAGAGGCAAAGAAAAAATTCAGGGTATTCGTCGTTACAACGGAGAAAAGTTTGAAAGTGTCACTACCGTTGACGCAGGAGAAATCTGTACGTTTGTGGGATTGGACAAATCCTATGCCGGAGAAGGCTTCGGAAAGGAAGAGGATGTTTTTGTAACCTATTTGGAACCGGTCTTATCCTACGAAGTGATTCCGCCGGAAGGGGTAGACGGAGGCAAACTTTATCTTAGTTTGAAAGAACTGGGGGAAGAGGATCCCACCTTACAGTTAGACTATGTGGAAGAGACAAAGGAAATCCGCATTCAGCTTATGGGACCTTTTCAGCTGGAAGTGTTGCAACAGGAAATCAAGCGCCGGTATGGAGTGCTGGTTACCATTGGTGTTGGAAAGATTATGGAACAGGATACCATTTTGGATGAGGTGGAAGGAATCGGTCATTTTGAACCCTTGCGACATTATGCAGAGGTTCATGTGAAGTTGGAACCCATGGAGCGGGGCGGCGGCATATCGGTGGACAATGTATGCTCTACCGACATCCTAGGAAAAAACTATCAGCAGCAGGTGTTATCCGTATTGGAACATCGAAGACATGTGGGAGTTCTTACCGGTTCCACCTTAACGGATGTGAAGATTACCCTTCTTTCCGGAAAGAGTCATACCAAGCACACGGAAGGGGGAGATTTTTCTCAAGCCACCCGACGGGCGGTACGACAGGGATTAATGAAGGCTACCAGTGTTTTGCTAGAGCCGTATTATGCCATGGAGCTTACCATTCCATCCCAAATGGTGGGACGGGCTATGACGGATTTAGACCGCATGGAAGGAAAAATCAATCCGCCGGAAATCTTGGGAGATATCGCTGTTTTACGGGGAAAGGTTCCGGTGTCGACTTCTATGGATTATGCAACAGAGGTAGCATCTTATACCGGAGGTTTGGGACAGCTTTCCCTTTCGTCCGCAGGATATGATATCTGTCATAATGCCGAGGAGATTATCCGCCAAAAAGACTATCGTCCCGAGGAGGATAAGAGACATCCTACCGGCTCAGTATTTTGCTCCGGAGGGGTGGGATATGTGGTGCCTGCTTCTCAGGTGGAAGAAAAAATGCATCTTCCCTATGCCCTTCATCAAGAGGATGCTCCAAAGGATGAGTTTTATATTCCACCCATACAAAAAGAAAGTAATGATAAAAAGAACAAAAAAGTGTATGATGGATATGGTGGTTTGACATCAGATTTAGAAGAAATCTTTGTACGGGAATTTGGACCGATTCGCAGTCCGATTTCCTACAGCAAACCGGTAGTGCGGGATTACGATCAAAAGGAGTCCAAAGCCTACAAGCCGAGAAAATTTGAAAAGAAAAAACGCTACATTCTGGTAGACGGATACAATGTTATTTTTGCATGGGAGTATTTAAATGATTTGGCAAAAATGGATTTGTCCGCGGCCAGAGGAAAGCTTATGGATATTTTATGTGACTATCAGGGATATGTGGGAGATGACGTGATTGTTGTTTTCGATGCCTATCGGGTAAAGGGTAATCCCGGAAGTTCAGATAAATATCACAATATATATGTGGTGTATACAAAAGAGGCTCAGACAGCGGACGCTTATATAGAGCGGGCTGTTCATGAGATGATACCGAAGCACGATATTACTGTAGTGACTTCAGATGGTGCGGAACAGGTGATTGTAGCCGGTGCAGGAGCGCTTCGGATTTCCTCTAGAGAGTTTTATGAAGAAGTAAAGAGGGTTAAATCAGAGGGGATATTGAACCAGTAGACAGGAAGGGATTTATATGAAACTGATACATGTGGCAGACTTGCATTTAGATTCCAAAATGGAAAGCAATCTGACTTCGGAAAAAGCAAAACTTCGTCGGGAAGAATTGCTGGATCGTTTTTGTGAATTGGTGTATTACGCTGAGAAAAAAGGAATCAGCGGTATTTTGATTGCCGGAGATTTGTTTGATAAGACCCATATTCGAAAGACTGCAAGAAATAGAGTCTTGGATGAAATCAAAGAGCATCCGGATATTACATTTTTCTATTTACAGGGAAATCATGACCGTAGTGATTTTCTGCAGGATGTAAAACCAAAAGACATTCCCAATCTAAAACTATTTGATAAGGATCAGTGGATTTCCTATGAATTTGGAGAGGCTGTAATTACAGGAAGAGAGATTACCCCGGACAATTCCAAAACCTTTACCATGAATTTGGTTTTGGACCAGGCTAATTGTAATATTGTCATGCTTCACGGTCAGGAATCGGACTATGAGGGAAAGGACAAAACAGAAATCATTCCCTTAGGGGAGCTTCGAGGAAAGCATATTGATTATCTTGCCTTAGGTCATATTCATTCCTACAAAAAAGAGCGATTGGATGACCGAGGAGAGTATTGCTACAGTGGTTGCTTGGAAGGAAGAGGCTTTGATGAATGTGGTTCGAAAGGCTTTGTCCTTTTGGATGTAGAGGATGGCACTGTGACTTCGGAGTTTGTGCCTTTTGCGAAACGCCATTTCCATGAAGTGGTGGTTGAGCTTACGGAAGAGGATGAAATGCCCTCAGTTTTGGCGAAGCTTCGTGAACAGTTAGAAAACATCCCCGAAGAAGATTTTGTAAAGATTGTATTAAACGGATATACCCATGTGGATTTTGATGTAGATGTGAATCGAATTCTTAGGGAGTTTGGGGAGAAGTTTTTCTTTGTAAAGGTTTACGACAAATCCACCATAAAGGTACATTACGAAGACTATTTAAACGACAAATCCTTAAAGGGTGAGTTTGTTCGTTTAATGGAAAAACAGGAAATGGAAGAAGATAAAAAAGGACTGATTGTAGAAATCGGTATGAAAGCATTAATGGGGGAGGAATTATAAATGTTACGATTAATCTCCTGTTATGTGACAGGTTTCGGAAGACTAGAAAACTTCGAATTTCAATTTAACGATGGACTGAATACCGTCTTAGAAGAAAACGGTTGGGGAAAGACAACCTTTTGTGTATTTTTGAAATCCATGTTTTACGGTATGGAGTACAAAAGAGGAAAATCCTTAACGGAACGAAAGCACTATCTCCCCTGGTCGGGGGCAGTCTATGGCGGAAATCTTGTTTTTGAAAAAGACGGCAAGCGTTACCGCATTGAACGAACCTTTGGCGCAAAGGATAAAGATGATACGTTCTGCCTTATGGATTTGGATACGGAAAAAGAGTCCTTTGATTATACGGAGAACATCGGTGAGGAACTCTTTGAGGTAGATCGGGAGTCCTTTGAGAAGAGTCTCTTTTCTCCCCAGGAAGAAATTAAAACTTCCATGACGGACAGTTTAAATGCGAAGATGGGCGATTTATCTGCGGCCAAAGATGATATGAACAACTTTGATGTGGCCATTGCCAAAATCGAAGAGGCGAAGAAGGAATACTCCCAGAGAAGTCAGGTGAACCCTGGTAAATTAATGCGGGTGCAAAGCGAGATTTCCCAGTGTAGAGAAATGGTAGAGGTTTTGCCCGTAAAACTGGAGGCTTATGATCTTCAGGGGAAACTTTTGCAGGACAAAAATCATCAGCTTTTAAAATTAAAAGAAGAGCGTAC
>JAEEGL012239037.1_pt1 | contig 25808 bp, 22 predicted proteins | sample 9134231 | NCBI WGS metagenome assembly JAEEGL01 (sample SAMN16246548, study PRJNA631951) | gut metagenome | biome: gut microbiome; feature: rumen; material: fiber-attached | host: Bos | place: Iran: Karaj | collected 2018-10 | reverse complement strand
GTTCGGTCTGATCTATGCAGGCGCGCAGAAGAACGTGGCGCCGGCCGGACTGACGCTGGTCATCATCCGCGAGGATCTGATCGGCAGCGTGCCCACCGCCACGCCGACCATGCTCAATTACGGCATCATGGCCAAGAACGGGTCCATGTACAACACGCCTCCCTGCTATCCGATCTATATCTGCAAGCTCGTTCTGGATTGGATCAAGGGTCTGGGCGGCCTCGAGGCCATGCGGGCGCGCAACCAGAAGAAAGCCGCTTTGCTGTATGATTACCTCGATCAGAGCAAGCTCTTCAAGTGCGTCGCACAGCCCGCGAGCCGTTCCATGATGAACGTGACCTTCCGCACGGACAGCGACGACCTCAACGCCAAGTTCGCTAAGGAAAGCGCCGCGGCCGGCATGAGCAACCTCAAGGGACACCGTTCCGTCGGCGGCATGCGCGCATCCATTTACAACGCCATGCCCATCGAAGGCGTCGAAAAGCTGGTTGCGTTCATGGAGAGGTTCGAAAAAGTCAACGGCTGATTTACGCCGGACTTATTCAACAAGCACATAAAAAATACAGCGCCGTTTCCGTTCGGCGCTGTATTTTTGCGGGGTTTCGGGAAATCCCCGAAACGGGCTTGATTTCCCTTTCCAGCGTAGTATAATAATACATAAATCATGTATTCTGTACACATTTGTACAAATTAAAAAGGAGTAAATCTGTATGAAGAATGTGATGAAATTTGTTGCCGCCATCCTGGCGCTCACATTGATCGTGTGTGCATTCGTAGGCTGCGCGAGCCAGCCTAAACCGGAAGAGACGAACGATGCGCCGACTTCCGCTCTTGAGCGCATCAAAGCGGACGGCAAACTGATCATGCTCACCAACGCCGCTTTCCCGCCGTTTGAATATCTCGGCAGCGACAACGAAGTAGTCGGCGTCGACGTGCAGATCGCGCAGGCCATCGCCGATGCCATCGGCGTGGAGCTTGAAGTCATCGACATGGATTTCGACGGTATCGTCATGGCCGTTCAGACCGGCAAGGGCGACCTCGGCGTAGCTGGCATGACCGCTACGGACGAGCGCCGCAAGAGCGTCGATTTCTCCGTCAACTATGTGAGCACGACTCAGGTCATCATCGTGCGCGCGGACGAAACCGCCATTTCCACGCCGGACGACCTCGTAGGAAAGAATATCGGCGTGCAGATGGGCACCACCGGCGACCTGTTCGGTTCCGACATCGAAGATGCCGAGATCTACCGTTATAAGACCGGCGCCGACGCGTCCATAGAGCTCGCCAACGGCAAGCTCGACGCGGTCATCCTCGACGAAATGCCCGCTAAGGAAATCGCGGCCGGCAACAGCGCTCTTAAGGTGCTGGAAGAACCCTTCACGGAAGAAGAGTACGCCATCGCTATCGCAAAGGGCAATGACGATCTCAAGGCCGTTGTTGACGAAGTGCTTGGAAAGCTCGTTGCCGACGGAACCGTCGATGCGTGGATCGAAGAGCACATGGCTTCCAACGAAGAATAATGGCTGAAAATCCGATTACAACATGAATGTATCGAAACAGAAGAAAGCAATTTCTTCTGTTTCGGTTTTTTATAAGAGGGGGCCTGACATATGTGGGAAAACTTCGGTCAGCAATTATACGATAATATTATCCTGAATAATCGTTGGTTACTGTATTTACAGGGACTTGGAAATACGATACTTCTCACAATCGGCGCGGCCGTATTGGGCATCATACTGGGAAGTCTGGTAGCCATCTGCAAAGTATACGCCAAGCGCAACAGAAAACTGAAAGTACTCGACGTCATTTGCGACGTATATCTGACGATATTCCGCGGCACGCCTGTCATGGTTCAGATCATGATATTCGTCTTTATCCTCTTTGCCAATGCGAGTATGGGTGCGAGCTTGTACGTCGCCATGCTGGCGTTCGGCATCAACTCGGGCGCATATGTAGCGGAGATCGTGCGCGCGGGTATCAACGCCGTAAGCCCGGGCCAAACGGAAGCGGGCCGCAGTCTGGGGCTCACCAACAACATGACGATGCGCTTTATCGTACTGCCGCAGGCGATCAAAAACATCCTGCCGGCGCTTGCGAACGAAGCAATCGTGCTGCTCAAGGAAACGGCAATCGTAGGTTACGTCGCCATCGGCGATATTACCTACATGGCCACGCTGATCCGTTCACGCACATACAGTCCGGTGCCGCTGCTGCTGATCGCGGTGGTTTATCTGGCAATCGTCATGCTCATGACATGGGGCCTGCGTACACTGGAAAGGAGGCTGGCGCAAAGTGATCGTCGTTAAAGACCTGCACAAGCATTTTGGAAATGTACATGCGCTCAACGGAATCGACCAGCACATCAAAAAGGGCGAAAAAGTCGTCATCGTCGGCCCGTCCGGATGCGGCAAGAGCACCTTTTTACGATGCCTGAATCTTCTGGAGGAGCCCTCTCAGGGAGAAATCTACTTTGAAGGCACGCGCATTACCGATAAAGGCTGCAACATCGACCGAATCCGGCAGAAAATGGGCATGGTTTTTCAGCAGTTTAACCTTTTCCCACATAAAACCATCCGCCAAAACATCACGCTCGCTCCGGTCAAGCTGAAGCTCATGACGGAAGCGGAGGCGAACGACAACGCTTCGCGGCTCCTCAAGCGCATCGGTTTATCCGACAAGGCCGATATGTATCCCGCACAGCTTTCGGGCGGACAGCAGCAACGTATCGCCATCATACGCGCACTGGCCATGAACCCCGACGTCATGCTGTTTGACGAACCCACCAGCGCGCTCGACCCCGAAATGGTCGGAGAAGTGCTCGAGGTCATGCGCGAGCTCGCGCACGAGGGCATGACGATGGTCGTCGTCACGCATGAAATGGGCTTTGCGCGCGAAATCGCCACGCGCTGTCTGTTTATGGAAAGCGGACAGGTGTTGGAAGAAGCGCCGCCGGAAACGTTCTTCTCCACGCCCAAGCACCCGCGGTTGCAGGATTTCCTCGCAAAGGTGCTTTGATGTAAAAACTCTGTCCGCCAGCGCCACGCGCTGCCGGACATTTTCTCTTTACAGGAGGTCCCATGATCGATCTTGAAAACGCCGTAAAAAATCTATCCTTCGCCATACAGATTCCCACCGTATCCGAAGAAGACGGGAAAAACGCGGAAGCATTCGGCGCATTCGCGCAATTCCTGAACGCCAGTTATCCGCGCATGCACGCCGCGCTCGAACTCACGAACGTGTCGGGGTGTTTGGTTTACCGTTGGAAGGGTACAAACGCGCACGCTGCGCCCGCGCTCTTCCTTGCGCATATGGATGTGGTGCCCGCTCCCGAGGAGGGCTGGATTCATCCGCCTTTTTCCGGCGCGGTGGAGGACGGATACGTCTGGGGACGCGGCGCGATCGACATGAAAGCGCATCTCATCGCGCTGTGCGAAAGCTGTGAAAGCCTCCTTGCCGACGGTTTCACGCCCGAAGCGGACGTCTATTTCGGATTCGGCTGTGACGAAGAATTGATGAAAGAAAGCAGCGCCGCCGATATGGCGCGCTATTTCGCGCGTCAGGGCATCCGTTTTTCTTTCATATTTGACGAAGGGCTGGTCTTTAACGGCGCGCCGTTTGGTTTGAACGAATACATCGCGGCCATCGGCGTATCGGAAAAAGGGTATGCCGACATCCGCATCAGCGCCAAAGGCAGCAGCGGTCACGCCTCCACCCCGCCTCCACGCACAGCGCTGAACGAAATCGCACGTGCGCTCTGCGCGTTGGAAGACCATCCCATGCCCCGCATGCTAGAAGGCCCGTCCCTCGCGCTGCTCGAGGCCTTGGCGCCGCACGTCGCGGGGCCGGACGGAGAGCTCCTAAAGGGCTTACCGCATACCGCAGACGCAGTGATCAAACGATTGGAGGCGTTTCCCGCGCTGGACGCGCTTTTGCACACGACCTTCGCGGCCACTATGGCGCAGGGATCGCAGACGAGCAACGTCCTACCCGCTGAAGCGAGCGCCATCGTAAACGTGCGCATCGCGCCGGGAGACAGCGTTCAGAGCGTCGTGGAGCACATCAAAAGCGTCATCGATCCCACGCTCACGGTAGAAGTCGTTTTAGGGAACGATCCCATCCCGCCTACGCCGCTCGATTCGCCGGCATACCGGCGGGCAGCAGCCTGTGCGGCAAAGAATTATCCTAGTACGATCGTCGCGCCGTATCCCATGGTCGCGGCAACCGATTCGCGATACTTCACGAATCTGACAGACTGCATTTTACGCTTCGTTCCTTTCCGCAGCGCGCGCGCGGATATTTCGGGCATGCACGGCGTCAATGAACGCGTCGAAATTGCGAGCTTTGACGAAGGCATGCGTTTCTTTTCGGATCTCATGCAAACGCTTTGATGCGCTTGCGGCAAACAGCACAATATGATAAGCTATAACTAGCTATAAACGATAGTTTTCAGGGGGCTGACATGCAAATCAATCATAAACCAAATCCATTCTCATCGTTCGGCTGCGACGTCTTTTCCGACGCGGTCATGCAGGCGCGTCTTGACCCGGAAATATATGCCGCTTTACAGCGCACGATTCAAGACGGCAGCGAGCTGACCATAGAAACGGCGGACGCGGTCGCGAAGGCTATGATGGAATGGGCGCTTGAAAAAGGCGCGACGCACTACACGCATTGGTTCCAGCCCATGACCGGTTCCACGGCTGAGAAGCGCGATTCCTTCTTGGAAATTGTCGGGCTCAACGAGCAGCCTATTCTCCACTTTTCCGGCAAATCGCTCATCAAAGGCGAGGCGGACGGCTCTTCGTTCCCTTCGGGCGGTCTGCGCGCAACATTCGAAGCCCGCGGCTACACCACATGGGACTGTACGAGCCCGGCATTCGTAAAAGAGAACTCCGATGGCGATTTATGTCTCTGCATTCCCACGGCGTTCTGTGCTTTTTCCGGAGAATCCCTCGATGAAAAAACGCCCCTGCTGCGGTCCATGGAAGCGCTCAACGTTCAGGCCGTTCGCGTATTGCACCTGCTGGGCGAAACGAACGTGCATCACGTCACGCCCACGGTAGGCGGCGAACAGGAATACTTTCTGATCAACAAGCAGCAGTTCCTGCGCCGCAAAGACCTCGTCTATACCGGCCGCACGCTCTTCGGCGCGCCGCCCGCAAAAGGGCAGGAGCTGGCGGATCAATACTACGCCGCTACGCCCGACCGCGTATCGCGGTTCATGAAAGAGCTCAACGAAACGCTCTGGAAGCTGGGCGTGCCGGCGAAAACGCAGCACAACGAGGTCGCGCCTTCGCAGTACGAGCTCGCGCCCCTGTTCGCTTCGGCGAACGTCGCCACGGACCACAACCAGCTCATCATGGAAATGATGCGCCGCATCGCGGATCGCCACGGGCTGACCTGTCTGCTGCACGAGAAGCCTTTCCAGCACGTCAACGGCAGCGGCAAGCACAACAACTGGTCTTTGACCACGGACGACGGACGCAATCTTTTAAAGCCAGGCAAAACCGATGCGGACAACCGGTTGTTCCTTACGTTCTTTGTCGCCACGCTCGCGGCGGTGGACGAATACGCTCCCGCCCTTCTAATGTCCTGCGCTACGCTTGGAAATCAGCATCGTCTGGGCGGACACGAGGCGCCGCCGCAGATCATATCGGCGTTTATCGGCAACAAGCTCTCACAGGAGCTTCGTCAGCTGGTCAACGGCGTTACCAGCAACGACCTCCAGAACCCCGACGAGCTCATGCACATCGGCGTGTCCACGTTGCCGGTGCTGCACCGCGACGATACGGACCGCAACCGCACGAGCCCCTTTGCTTTTACCGGCAACAAGTTCGAATTCCGCATGGTCGGTTCCTCCCAGTCTCTGGGTCTGCCGAACACCGCGCTCAATACGATCGTAGCGGAAATGCTCATGCGCATTGCCGATGCGCTTGAAAAGGAAGACGATGCGCAGGCCGCTTGGGCCAACATTATATCCGACCTCATTCTCAAGCATCATCGGATCATTTTCAACGGCAACAATTACGCCGCTGAATGGCGGGAAGAGGCGAAGCGCCGCAATCTGCCCGTGATCGACAATACCGTCGACGCCATACTGGTGATGGACGACCCGCATGTACAGGACGTATTTGCGCGCCACAACGTGCTGCATCAGAACGAATTCGACGCGCGCCGCGACGTCGCGCTCACCGGTTATTCCAAGATGGCGCAGATCGAAGCCACCACCATGCTCAAGATTTCGCGTCAGAAACTGCTGCCCGCATGCCTGAAGTACAGCACCGCCGTTTCGCAGTCGCTCAACGAAGCGCGCGCGGCGGGTCTCAATACCGCTGCACAGCAGAAAATCGCGGAAGATCTCTGCAACAAAATCAACGTATTTTACGATGCAATCACAACGCTCCAGACCGCTGTGGAGAAAACGCAGGCGTTGGCGCTCGACCATAAGGCCCACGCCCTGAGCATGCGCGACAATGTGCTGCCGCACATGAACAGTTTGCGCAACGCGGTAGACGCGCTTGAACGCATCGTCGACAAGCAATACTGGCCGATGCCTTCCTACGGTGAAATGCTCTTTTACGTAGTTTAAGAGAGAGGAGTTTTTACATGGCTCACCTGAAAGATGTCCCCTGCGCGGAGGGTATCTCTGCGGTAAGCGCCGCTCTGGCGCGTCTGACCGTGCTGAACGAGCTGGTTTTGGATGCGCCCATGCAGTGCTTGGCGCGCGTATGCGACGAGCTTGCGAACAACAACGCGATGCAGGCCGCTTATTGCTACCACGCGCTGAGCGCCGCTTTGATCAAGAAAAGCTGCCGCCGCGTGAGCGGCGACGCATGGCTCGACTATCTGTTGAGCGCGCTTCTGGAAACGCCCAACGCGTTTTCCGAAAAAGCCGCCTGCGGCGTATGGGACGATCCGCTCAGCACCGCTATGCGCTACGACCTGACGCATATGGGAACGCTGGCGCAGTTGAGCAGCTCCACGCTCAAGCGTTGGATCGGCGAACGCTTCCGCGAAGTCAAAAACAAGCCCAAACAGGCGCGGGACACGATTTCGCTCATGTCCAATGCCGTCTGGACGGGCAACGTACCGCGCAATATGCCGCAGTCTGCGCCGGAACCCACGGCAATGACACAGTTCCCCGCGGCGCTTCACGAGGAAACATGGCTCAGTTGGCGTTACGGCACCGCGGAGCTGGAAGACAACTACGTGTCCGATGGCGCGCTTGAGGAAATCTATCACCGTCTTCTCTCGGCGCAGGATTGGGGCGTCTGTCTGGACGATATCTGGAATTTCCACAATTCTTACGGCACGGGCGCGTTCGTGCGCTACCGTCTGTTCTCGCTGAGCGCGTCGGGCTTGCAGGGCATGGACGCTTCGCTCCTGCCCGCTCAGGACCCGATCCTCATTTACGAAGTGCAGCAGGAAACGCTGATGCACAACGCCATCCGATTCATGCGCGGCGAGCGCTCCAGTCATGTGTCGCTCAGCGGCGCCGCAGGCACCGGAAAAACCACACAGGTTTACTCCATCGCGCGCGAGCTGCCGGAGGTGCGGCTCATCATTGCAGACCTCTCCTGCGTGGATACGCTGATTGAAACGCTGCCGGTTCTGCGTGCACAGCCGCTGAAATTCATCCTGTTTGTCGATGACGCCGACATCACCTCCCGCGCCTACCGGCGATTAAGGTCTGCACTGAGCACGCAGCGGCTGCAAAACGCCAATCTTCTTCTCATCATCGCCTGCGAAAACGGTCACGATTCCTTCGCTCCGCTGTGGATCGATCTGCCGTGTCCGCAAATCAAAGAGTTTGTCGATCTGGTACAGCAACTTCTTCTTCGTGAATCGTTGGACGTCGATTTCGACAGCGTCCGCAACGCCTGCATTGACCGCAGAGCCGCGGGCGACGAGCTTACGTTCCATACGGCTTATCAGATTGTGGATGACTTCCTCAGAAAGAATATTTTTTGAGAGCAGGTGATCACGATGGAGCAGACTTTTCGTCCCGGAAGATACCGACACTTTAAGGGCGGTGAATACGAAGCTTTATATACCGCGCGTCATTCGGAAACGGGCGAAGAAATGGTCGTTTATCGAGCGCTTTACGGGGAACACGGCCTATGGGTCAGGCCCTTAAAGATGTGGAACGAGACTGTCGAACGCGGCGGCGTACGTCAGCCGCGTTTCGTCTTTATCGGCGAAGCACCGCGTCCCGCCGACTAATCGCAGGTATTGTATCAGCAGACGTTTTTCGCTTCAGCTGCGGAGCACACGAAGAGGCGGAAAAGCGTCTTTTTCTTTTTCCCTTACAGCATATTTTTGCGCCGATGCATCGAATACGCCGCGTTCGGTCACGCGCGCCTCGGGCAGCGTCGGCAGCGTCAGAAAAGCCAGCGTTGTAAAAAGGTTTTCTTCCTCCGGTACGCCGGCGGCTTCTGCCGCTTTATGCACGAACTCCCGACGCGCCTGCAAAAGTTTCCACGCCGGCAGGTCGCTCATCAGTCCCGCAAGCGGCAGAGCGAGCTTTGCTTCGACCGTCCCTCCTTTTACCACAACCCAGCCGCCGCCCATTTCCTGCAATGTGCGCATAGCCAGCAACATGTCGTGGTCATTGTCTCCGGCCACCACGAGATCATTCCTGTCGTGCGATATGCTCGAACCGATCGCGCCGTTCCGAACGGGCAGCCCTTCCACGATTCCAAGACCGACCTTGCCGCCGGCGAAACGGCGTTCCATTACGGCCAGCTTCACATATCCCTTGCGCGCAACAAACCGTCCGTTTTGCACGGGTACGTCGCGCCATATGAGCTTTGTCTGTATCCGGCCGGGGACGACCTGCACCACCGGCATTTTCCCGTCTACTGGTAATTCCAGAATTTTCGGGTCGCGTGCGCTTACGCGCACGGTGTTTCGAATTTTCCCCGTCTCCGCTCTCCTGTACTGCGGTTTATCCAAATAAAGGTTTCCCTTGCGGAAAATGGCCTCGCTGCGAAAATCCCGCAGGCTTTCAAACACCACCATATTCGCGGCATAGCCGGGCGCAATCGCGCCGCGCCACGGCAACCTGTACGCGCGCATCGCGTTGATCGAACCCATGCAGATCGCGTCCAGGGGGTCGATCCCACACGCAACCAGACGCCGGAGTATATGGTTGATATGTCCCTCGGAACAGAGCGTTTCCAAATCCCGCCCGTCCGTAGCGAGCATGAATCGGTCGAGCGGCAGTTTCGCCGCAGCGATGCTCCGAATGATCTCGTCCATTGCCTGCCCGCCAGAACTCATGCGCAGCTGGATGTACATCCCACGCCTTAATTTTTCGACCACCTGTTCATAACCCGCCTGCGCGTCATCCGCGCACAATTCCCCAACACAATAAGCGTTGTACGTGCTCCCGCTCAATCCCGGCGCCTGCCCGTCGATATGCCGGCGCTGCACCAGATTGAGCGTCTTTAATATGCCCTCATCTCTCGCGATCGCTCCCTGATAATTTGTCATTTCTCCCCAGCCGATTATCCGACCGGTTTCGGAAAATCTACTCAACTCGTCCACCGTCAACTGCTCGCCGAAGATTTTTCCCGTAGTGGCGGACGCGATATCCGGAAACAGCAGGTACAGATCGGCGGACGACATCTGCGCGCTTTCCAGCATATAACGCATCCCATCCGTCCCGCAGACATTGCAGATTTCATGCAGATCCGCGATAACGGTCGCCGTCCCATGTGCGGCGGCCAGCCGGCAGTATTCTTCCGGCGTAAGCATCGAGCTTTCGATATGCGCGTGCGCATCCACCAGTCCGGGGCACAAATAAGCGCCCTTTGCGTTAAACTCCACCGACGCGTTATAATGGCCGCCCACGCCGATAATGGTTTCGCCGGCAATCGCAACCTCCTGCTCGAGAACCTCTTTTGTAAATACATTCACGACACGGGCGTTTCGTATAACCATAGTCGGCTTCGCATTTTTCAATCTTTCCATCGTTTTCTGCATATTGCGCTCCATGCCCGTATCACTCCTTACGCATTCTGTAAATCTTTTCTGAAAAACCACATGCAAACAGCACCGACGCGCCTGAAATCTTCAGAACATTCCAGTGAGTTCTTTTCGGAATTTGCGGACAGACTATGGTAAGAAAATCAGATTGGAAGTGTTCGTATGGAACTAGGCGTTATTCTTCTTATATGCACTCTCATTTTATGCGTCACCGGCGTATTGGATACGCCCTTAAGCACGCTGGGAATGCGGCCGTACACGTGTGCATTCCTGTGTGGGGCATTCATCATACTCCACGGTTTTACGATCCCCGTTTTTCAGGAGCTCTCCATTCATCCCGCCGCCGCAGCGCTCATGCTTCTCTCGGCCATCGCGGCAATACGCGCGCCGCAAAAGGCATTTTTCCTCGCATCGCTTCTGGCGCTTATGACAGCCGGCGCCGCGCTGGCGCTGCGCCTCTATCTCCCCGTCTCTTTTGAGCCCGGACTTTGGATGGGGCTCTTGTGCGCAGGCGCAGCCGTGCTATTAAGGCATGCGCCCTTGAGCGCAATCTATGCGGCGGCGCTTGCACCGCTGCTGTTTGCGTGTCTGTTTATGGGCTATGAATACATGATGTACGGATACAGCATCCTCGATTTGGGAATCGCAGAACACTTCGACGCGCAGATCGTGGGCATCCTATGTGCCGCAACGGTCGCATTCCTGCACGAACGCCGGCGCGCCCGCGCATGATTTTCAAAAAAAGGCTATTTCTCTTCCTGCCGGGCGATTTGCGTGCCTTCCAGAAACGTCTGCATGAGATCGCGCGCCATGATTAGCCGCTGCGCGTTAACGCTGTATATCGTATATCCTCCTTCACGGCGCGCTTTTACAAGCCCGCTGCCGGTGAGTATCTTCATGTGATAGGACAAAGTCGGCTGACTGAGACTGAAGCATTCAAGGATGCTGTTCGCGTGCATGCTTTCCAAAGTGAGCATGTGAACGATTTGCAGGCGCGTTTCATCCGCCAGCGCTTTGAAAAGGCGAATATACTGGCTGAAATAATGCGTCACAAAAAAGTCCCTCCTCGAACGGTTCGTTCATGTATCGATTATAACATACTCCGCCCAAATGTGTAAGATTCTATTTGTTTTCAGATTATATATTACCGTTCAAAATGCCTTGCAAAAGCCCCTAGATTTTGCTATTCTGAACATAGCAAAGTCAGGAGGTATCCGGCAGTGAAAAAAGTGGCGATCGTCATGGGTAGCCAGTCCGATTATCCGATTGTAAAAAAGGCTGAAGAGCAGCTCGAAGCTTTTGGCGTACCGTATCAGACGCGCGTTTTGTCCGCGCACCGCACGCCTATGCAGGCAGCTTCCTTCGCTTCCGGCGCAAGGGAGGAAGGCTTCGGCGCGATCATTGCCGCGGCAGGCAAGGCCGCAGCGCTGCCGGGAGCTCTCGCCGCCATGACCACATTGCCGGTGATCGGCCTTCCGATCGCTTCCTCGTTTATGGACGGTCTCGATTCGCTTTTGTCCATGGTGCAGATGCCCTCGGGCATACCGGTAGCCACGGTCGCCGTCAACGGCGCGCAGAACGCGGCGCTTCTTGCAATACAGATGCTCGCGATTGAGGACAAGTCTCTTTCCGACCGGCTTGCGGCGCACCGTTCGGACATGGAACGGGCCGTTTTGGAAGCGGATCGCTCCATGCAGGAAAAAGCGTGACTTTATACGCGCTGAAAAGCGTTTTTGGAACGAATATCCCGCCAAAAAACAGGCGGGCGCGCGGCGCACAGCCGCTCACGAAGCAAAGACATGTCGGCACCGAAACGACGGCCTGCCTGATCGCGCTGCAGCGCAAAAACATCCGGCATTAGATCGGTGCTGATTTTTTGTGCGTCAACCGTTTGCGGCTGTAAAAACGCGCGGTGCAAGGCGTACATCAGCGCTGGTTAAGGAGCTTTGCTTCGTAAATACCACAGTCTATTTTATCAATATAGGGAGGGGATCCTATGGCGATCGATTATAAATCCGCCGGCGTAGATGTAGAAGCCGGCTATGAAGCCGTCCGCAGGATGAAAAAGCATGCCGAATCGACTTACGATTCGCGTGTGCTCGGCGGTCTCGGCAGTTTTGGCGGGCTCTACTCCATCGCAGGCATGAACATGGAAGAGCCCGTTCTTGTCGCAGGCACGGACGGCGTAGGCACAAAACTCAAGCTCGCCTTCGCGCTTAACCGGCACAACAGTATCGGCATCGATTGCGTGGCGATGTGCGTCAACGACATCGTCTGTCAGGGCGCCACGCCGCTTCTTTTTCTCGATTATATCGCCACCGGCCATTTGGAGCCCGCGCAGGCGGAGCAGATCGTCAGCGGCATTGCGGACGGCTGCAGGCAGGCGGGCTGCGCGCTCATCGGCGGTGAAACGGCGGAAATGCCCGGCTTCTACCCCGTCGGCGAATACGACGTGGCGGGCTTCAGCGTCGGCATCGTCGACCGCAAAAACGTCATCGACGGGAGCCGCATCGAAGCGGGCGACGCGCTGATCGGCTTTGCCTCCTCCGGCGTGCATTCCAACGGTTTTTCGCTCGTGCGCAGGCTCGTCGGCGAAGACTTTGAGAGCCTTTCAAAGACCGTACCAGGCATCAACGGCACGCTCGGCGACGCGCTCCTAATGCCCACGCGCATTTATGTAAAGCCGGCTCTGGCTTTGATTAAGGAATTCGACATCCACGGCGTTTCGCACATCACCGGCGGCGGGTTCATCGAAAACATCCCGCGCATGCTGCCCGACGGCATGGACGCGTGCATCGACCGCAGCGCATGGCCCGTTTCTCCGCTGTTCTCGTATTTAACGGACCTCGCCGGACTTTCCGTGACCTCCGCATTCAATACGTTCAACATGGGCATCGGCATGGTATTCGCTCTGCCGAAGGCGCAGGCGCAGGCTGCCTGTGCGCGCGCAAAGGAGCTCGGCGAACAGGCGTATATCATCGGTGAAGTCGTGTCCGGCGGATCAAAGGCGGTGCGTCTATGAAGCGTATCGCGGTATTGGCAAGCGGCGGCGGCACCAATCTGCAGGCGGTGATCGACGCGTGCGAGCGGGGCGACATTCAGGGCGAAGTCGCTCTGGTGATTTATAACCGCAAAGCGGCATTTGCGCGCGAACGCGCACAGAAGCACAACATACCGGCGGTCTATTTGAACGGCAAACAGTTTGAAACGCCGGAAGATATGGACGAGGCGATGCGTCGGCTTCTTGGCGAATATCAAATCGACATCGTAGTCCTTGCGGGATACCTTTCCGCCATCGGCCCGAAAACGGTACAGGCGTACCGCGGCCGCATCGTCAACACGCATCCCGCGCTCATTCCCGCTTTCTGCGGCAAGGGCTTTTACGGGCATCATGTACACGAAGCCGTCATCTCTTACGGCGCACGCGTATCGGGCTGCACCATCCACTTTGTCGACGAACAGATGGACACCGGCCCTATCATTTTTCAGGAGGCGGTAGATGTTCTGCCGGACGATACGCCCGACACGCTCGCTGCCAGAGTACTCAAGATCGAGCACAAGCTCCTTCCCCGCGCCGTCGCGCTGTTATGCGAAGATAAAATCCGAATCGACGGCCGTAAAGTAACGATTACCAAATAAACTTATATTACATTCTTTAAGGAGGACCGCATGAAATACGCATTACTTTCTGTGTCTGACAAAACAGGTATCGTCGACCTCGCCGCCTCGCTGGTAGACCTCGGATATACCATCCTGTCCACCGGCGGCACTGCGACCGCGCTCAAAAAGGCCGGCATCGCCGTCACGAACGTTTCCGACGTTACGGGCTTTCCCGAATGCCTCGACGGACGCGTAAAAACCCTGCATCCCGTGATCCACGCGGGCCTATTGGCCATGCGCAGCAATCCCGAGCACATGGCGCAGCTCGCGAAACTGAACATCACGCCCATCGACGTGGTCGTCGTCAATCTCTACCCGTTCCGGCAGACCATCGCAAAGCCCGACGTCACTCTTGAAGATGCGATCGAGAACATCGATATCGGCGGTCCCACCATGCTGCGTGCAGCCGCGAAAAACTGGCAGGATGTGATCGTCCTGACGGATCCGAACGACTATGCGCCTACGCTCGAAAGCCTGCGTGCGACGGGCGCCATTTCGCGCGAAGAGCATCTGCGCCTTGCCTACAAGGTTTATGCGCACACCGCCAGCTACGACGCCATGGTGTCCGAATACCTCAGGAAGCAGCTCGGAATCGGCTTCCCCGACACGCTCACGCTTGCCTTTGAGGCACAGCAGGAGCTGCGCTACGGCGAAAACCCGCATCAGTCCGCGCGTTTCTATCGCGAAATGGGCGTGATCGACGGCACGCTCGCAGCCGCAGAGCAGCTGCACGGCAAGGAGCTCTCCTACAACAATATTGCCGACACCAACGGCGCGCTGGAAGCGCTGCGCGAGTTTAAGGAGCCGACCGTCGTCGGCGTCAAGCACGCGAACCCCTGCGGCGTGGGCACCGGCGCGACGCTGCTGGAGGCTTGGGAAAAGGCTTATTCCGCCGACCCCGTTTCGATATTCGGCGGCATCGTCGCGACGAACATGACCATGGACGCAGCGACGGCCGAACGCATCCATGCGATATTCATTGAGATCGTCGTCGCGCCCGACTATACGCAGGAAGCGCTCGACATCCTGACGCAGAAAAAGAATATCCGTCTTTTAAAGCTCCCCTCCCTGCGGGAAGGTCTCCCCACAGAGGGTTGGGATATGAAGCGCGTATCCGGCGGCCTGCTCGTGCAGGAGCGCGACCTGAAGCTCTTCGAAGGCGAATGGAAGGTCGTCACCAAGCGCGCGCCGACGGAAAAAGAGCTTAAGGACATGGAGTTTGCCTTGAAGCTCGTCAAGCACATCAAGTCCAACGGCATCGCCGTAGCGAAGGACGGGCAGTCCCTCGGCATGGGCCCCGGTCAGGTGAACCGCATCTGGGCAACGGAGCACGCGCTCGCGCACGCGGGTGAAAACGCCAAGGGCGCAGCGCTCGCATCCGACGCGTACTTCCCGTTTGACGATTGCGTCAAAGCGGCGGCACAGGCCGGAATCACCTGCATCATCCAGCCCGGCGGCTCGATCCGCGACGCGGACAGCATCGCTGCCTGCGACGAAGCGGGCATTGCCATGGTATTCACCGGCATGCGTCATTTTAAGCATTCCTAAGCCAATACTCTTTAAGGAGGAGAATTGATGCGTGTATTGATCGTAGGCGGAGGCGGCCGTGAGCACGCCATCGCCGCTAAACTCAAACAATCTCCGCTCGTTACAGAGCTTTACTGCGCGCCCGGAAACGCCGGCATCGCGCAGATCGCGACCTGCGTCGACATCGGCGCAACCGACGTCGAAAAGATGGTTCGCTTCGCCGCAGACAAAAAAATGGACTTTGTCTGCGTCACGCCGGACGATCCGCTCGCGCTCGGCATGGTCGATGCTTTGGAGGAAGCGGGTATCCCCGCCTTTGGGCCGAACCGCGCGGCAGCGCAGATCGAAGCGAGCAAGGCCTTTTCCAAAGACCTCATGCAGAAGTACCATATCCCGACCGCGCAGTACCGCGTGTTCGACAATCCGCAGGATGCCAAAGCTTACTTAGCGAAAGCGCAGGCGCCGATCGTCGTCAAGGCGGACGGGCTCGCCAAAGGCAAGGGCGTTATCATCGCCAAGACCATACAGGAAGCGGAAGAGGCAGTCGATTCGATGCTTTCCGGACAGGCTTTCGGCGCTGCCGGCAGCCGCGTCGTCATCGAGGAAGCGCTCTCCGGCCCGGAAGTATCCATGATGTGTTTTTCCGACGGGAAAACGCTCGTACCTATGATTTCCAGTCAGGACCACAAGCGTGTCTTTGATAACGACGAAGGCCCGAACACCGGCGGTATGGGCGCATTTGCGCCTACGCCGACCTATACGCCCGAGCTGCACCAGAAAGTGCTGGACACGATTCTTTTGCCTACGCTGCGCGCCATGGCCGCCGAAGGCCGTCCCTTTAAGGGCGTGCTGTACGCGGGACTCATGCTGACCGAAAAAGGGCCTATGACCCTTGAATTCAACGCCCGCTTCGGAGACCCCGAAACGCAGGCGGTTCTTCCGCTGTTAAAGAGCGACCTGATGGAGATCATGATCGCCTGCCGCAACGGCACGCTCGACAAATGCGCCGTGGAATGGTACGATGGCGCAAGCGCCGTCATCGTGATGGCGTCGGGCGGCTACCCCGGAAAATTTGAAAAAGGGAAGCGCATATCGGGCCTTGAAAATGTGCGCGATGCGCTCGTCGTTCACGCAGGCACGCGCGAAGAGAACGGTAATTTCTACACCGACGGCGGACGTGTGCTCGGCGTATGCGCGCGCGGCGAAACGTTGGCGCAGGCGCTCAAGAAGGCCTATGCGGGCGTAAGCTGCATCTCTTTTGAAAACGCGCATTTCCGGCATGATATCGGCAAAAAAGCAGCCGGGGAGGCACAGGCATGAACCGTGTACGCCGTATATTCGTTGAAAAGAAGCCGAAATTCGACGTTGAGGCAAAGAATCTCCTGTCGGCGCTGCGCGCGCAGTTAGGTCTTGAAGGCCTGAAAAATGTGCGCGTGCTGGTACGTTACGACGTAGCGGGCGTGACCGATGCGGAATGGGAAACGGCGTGCGTGACCGTTTTTTCCGAACCCATGGTCGACCGCACTTACTCCGAATTGCCCGAAAACATGGGCACGGTGATCGTTCGTGAGCTCCTCCCGGGGCAGTACGACCAGCGCGCCGACTCCGCCGCGCAGTGCGTGCAGTTCCTCACGCAGGGCGAACAGCCGCAGGTACGCGTGGCCACCGTATTCGGCCTGATCGGCGAATTGTCGGCAGCGGATATCCGAAAGATTCAAAGCTATCTGATCAATCCGGTTGATTCCTGTGTAGGACAGATGGAGCCGTACACAAACCTCGATTTACAGGCCGACGTGCCGCCGGACGTGCCGGTATTAACGGGCTTCACATCGCTTTCGCGCGAGGACATGGACACGCTCCGGCGTGAAATGGGGCTCGCGATGTCGCTGGAAGACGCGCTGTTCGTCGCAGAACACTTTGCCCGCGAACACCGCGATCCCACGCTGACGGAGCTGCGGGTCATCGACACGTACTGGTCCGATCACTGCCGGCATACCACGTTTTTAACGGAGCTGACGGACGTTTCCTTCGAGGGCGTCCCCTACGTGCAGCGCGCGTGGGACAGCTATCAGCAGGCGCGCCGGAGCGTTTACGGCGCAAGGCTTGAACAGAAACCCACATGCCTGATGGATCTTGCCACGATGGGCATGAAGCTCCTCAGGCAGAACGGCAAGCTGGACGACCTCGACGAATCGGAGGAAATCAACGCCTGCTCCATCCGCGTCGACGCCTGCATCGACGGCAAAACCGAGCCCTGGCTCGTCATGTTCAAAAACGAAACGCACAATCATCCGACGGAGATCGAGCCCTTCGGCGGCGCGGCGACCTGTCTTGGCGGCGCAATCCGTGACCCGTTGTCGGGACGTTCCTATGTCTATCATGCCATGCGCGTCACCGGCAGCGCCGATCCGCGCGTACCCTTAAATGAGACGCTCGCGGATAAGCTTCCGCAGCGCACGATCACGACGTCCGCCGCGCAGGGTTTCAGCTCTTACGGAAACCAGATCGGCCTCGCCACCGGTATGGTGTCCGAAGTCTACCATCCCGGCTATGTCGCAAAGCGCATGGAGATCGGCGCGGTCGTCGGCGCGGCGCCTGCTGCCAACGTCGTGCGCGAACGCCCCGTCCCGGGCGATATCGTGCTGCTGATCGGCGGCGCGACCGGACGTGACGGCTGCGGCGGTGCGACCGGTTCCTCGAAGGCGCATACTTCCGAATCTCTCAGCACCTGCGGTGCGGAGGTACAGAAGGGCAATCCGATCACCGAGCGCAAAATTCAGCGTCTGTTCCGCAAACCCCACGCAGCGCGCCGTATTAAGCGCTGCAATGACTTCGGCGCTGGCGGCGTATGCGTGGCGGTAGGCGAGCTTGCGGAAGGGCTGCTCATTGACCTCGACCGCGTGCCGATCAAGTACGACGGCATCGACGGCACCGAGCTTGCGATCTCCGAATCGCAGGAGCGCATGGCGGTCGTCATCGCGCCGGAAGATTTGGACGCGTTTATCGCGCTGTCGGCAGAAGAAAACCTCACAGCCACCAAAATCGCCACCGTGACCGACGACGCAACCATGCGTATGTTCTGGCGCGGCAAGGAAATTCTGCATATCAGCCGCGAATTCTTAGATACCAACGGTGTTCGTCAGCGCGCACGCGCGCGCATTGCGGCGCCGAAAGGAAAAATATTCCTCGAATCGGAGACCGGCGATGTCAAAAGCGCCTGGCTCAAAGCAATCGGCTCGTTGAACGGCTGCTCGCAGCGCGGACTGAGCGAGCGGTTCGATTCGACCGTCGGCGCAGGCACCGTTCTGATGCCTTTCTCGGGACGCTATCAACATACGCCCGCGCAGGCGATGGCCGCGCGTCTGCCCGTTACTGAGGGAAAAACCGACACGGGCACCGTCATGGCATACGGCTTCGATCCCGATATCGCGCAGAAAAGCCCATTCCACGGCGGCACGTACGCAGTCGTCGAATCCCTTGCGCGCCTCGCGTGCGCAGGCGGCGACGTGCGCCGCGCACGGCTGACGTTCCAGGAATATTTCCCGCGCCTGAACGACGACCCCGCACGCTGGGGCATGCCTCTTGGCGCGCTGCTGGGCGCATTCACCGCACAAAAGGAACTGAACGTTCCTTCCATCGGCGGCAAAGATTCGATGAGCGGCTCCTTCGAGCAGCTGGACGTACCGCCTACGCTGGTGAGCTTTGCGATCGTTCCCGCGGATATGCGGCAGGTCTGTTCGGGCGAATGGAAGCAGGCGGGCAGCACGCTCGCACTCATTTCCATACCGACCGACAGCGACGAACTGCCGGATTATCAGGCCTTCTTACGCAACTGCGATCTCGTACACGAAGGGCTTCTCAACGGAAATATTCTTTCCGCGCATACGCTCTCACGCGGCGGTCTCGCCGAAACCGCAGTCCGCATGGCCGTCGGCAACATGCTCGGCGCAAAGCTCGATGTCGATGCGCGGCAGCTGTTTACATACCGTCCCGGCAGTATGGTGGTAGAGCTGCGCGCAGGTTACCAAAACGCGGCCTTTACGCCTGTCGGACGTGTGACGGAAGAGCCCGTACTGCGCGCTGCCGGCGTGGAGCTGCCGCTCACGGAAGCGCTGCGTGTATTTGAAGGCACGCTGGAAAACGTCTTCCCCATCCACGACGACGGCCTCGACCGAACGCCGCTGAAAGCATTTTCGTATACGCAGCGCAGCACGCACAAGCCGCAGCTAAACACCGCGTCGCCGCGCGTGCTCATCCCCGTATTCCCCGGCACCAACTGCGAGTACGATACGCGCCGCGCCTTCGAGCGCGCCGGTGCGATCGTAAACACGCTCGTCATCCGCAACCGCAGTGCGCAGGACATCGCCGAATCGGTCGAAGCCTTGCAGGCCGCCATCGACAACGCGCAGATCATAGCACTGCCCGGCGGTTTCTCCGCAGGCGACGAGCCGGACGGCTCCGGAAAGTTCATCGCCACGGCGCTGCGCACGCCGCGCGTTGCCGACGCCATCCACCGCATGCTGTACGAGCGTGACGGCCTGATGCTCGGCATATGCAACGGCTTCCAGGCGCTCATTAAGCTCGGGCTCGTGCCGTACGGGCGCATTCAGGATATGCAGCCGAACGCTCCCACGCTGACGTTCAACCGTATCGGCCGTCACCAGAGCCGCATCGTGCGCACGCGCGTAGCTTCGGTGCTTTCGCCTTGGATGTCCGGCGTCAACGTCGGCGACATCATCAGCGTCCCGATTTCCCACGGCGAAGGCCGTTTCGTATGCCCTGAAGGGTTTGAGACGCTCGTCGCTAACGGTCAGATCGCCACGCAATACGTCGACGATTCCGGCGCTCCCACTTGGGACATCGATTACAACCCCAACGGCTCTATGCAGGCCGTAGAGGGAATCACGTCGCCCGACGGCCGTATCTTAGGTAAAATGGGACACAACGAACGCTGGCAGCCCGGGCTCTTAACGAATGTTCCCGGCAATTATGACAGCAAGATTTTCGAAAGCGGCGTATTGTATTTCAAGTAAAAGCGTAGATCAAAGGAAAATAAAAGGAGAGGCGGGAAGGAACAAACCTTCCCGCCATGGCTTATTGGACGTCCATCGCGTAACATGCTCCGAGTTCACGCCCAGACGATTCCCTGAAGAAAACAAAAACTGTTACAAACCTCGGTCTCCCGACGTTTGTAACAGCTCCTTTGCTAGAGGCAGGTGCGAAAGTTGCCTTCCGCACCCTATCGGTTCATCCAACCTCGTGGGTCAAAATGAACTCGGAGCGCGATTTTGTTTTCAATTAAAGTATACTATGTTTGCGAAAAAATGCAAGAAATACTTTTCAAATTATAATATTTTTTAATGACATTCTGAAAATGCCGTCCCTATTCTCTTGATCATTTCCTATTTTTAGGTAACTTTCAATATGCATGCGCGCAGAATCACCGTCGCGCCTCCAGCAATAAGTTATAAAAACAAACCGCGCTTTGGCGGCATAAAACAGGGCTTACGCAAATGCGCAAGCCCCGTCTGTTTTTTCGGTTTTAATCGGCGTAATTCGTGAAATACCCCTGCACCAGTATGATCGGCGTGCCTTTGTCGCCGCTGCCGCTGGTGAGGTCGCACAGCGAGCCAATCAGGTCTGTCAGCCGGCGCGGCGTAGTGCCCTGCGAAACCATGTTCCCCTTGAGGTCCTTTTCCTTCGTTTTGATGCGCGCGCGGATCGCGTCGCGCAGCTCATCTCCGTTCAGGCCCGCAAAATCGTTGTCGGCAAGGTATTTGAGCTTCAGTTCATTCGGCAGTCCGTTCAGTCCGTCCGTGTACCCGGGCGATACCACCGGGTCCGCAAGCTCCCATATCTTTCCCGCCGGGTCTTTAAACGCGCCGTCGCCGTAAACCATGACTTCGACGTGCTTGCCCGTGCGTGCAAGCATCTGCGCCTGCACCTGCTGCACAAACACATCCGCGTCTCTGGGGAAAAGCTTTACTTTGCCTTCCGTAGCTTTGTTCGAGCCCAGCAGACCGTAATTCGGATTAAAGCCGCTGCCATCGACCGAAGACGAAAGAATGTCCGCCAACGTGAAAACACGCTCCGCACCCGCTGCAAGCAGCAGGCGCTTGGTGCGCTCGCGCGAATGAATGTCGCAGCAAAGGACGTTTTTCGTGTATTCCAGTATCGCCGTAGGATGATTTGCAAACACGATCTGAACCTGCGTGCCCTCTTCTTCAATCAGCGAGCGGTAATAATCGACATAATCCACACCCGTAAACGGATGCGTCGGATACCCAAACAGACGCCTGTAATCCGCAACGCTCAATACGTCCGTCCAAGGATCGACGCCTGATGCGTCCAGTACATCCAAGTCAAACAGATGATTGCCCACTTCATCCGACGGATAGCTCAACTGCAAAACGATCTTCGATACGCCGCGGGCGATGCCTTTGAGACAGATCGCAAAACGGTTGCGGCTGAGTATCGGGAATACCATGCCTATGGTATCGCCGCCAAGTTTCGCCTTTACGTCTGCGGCAATCGCGTCCACCGTGGCGTAATTGCCCTGTGCGCGCGCCAATACCGCTTCCGTCACGCCGATCACGTCGCGATCGTTAATGGAAAAACCGTCCTCTTTGGCAGCAGTCAGCACCGAATCGACGGTAATGGAAACCAGATCATCGCCCTGCCTGATAATGGGGGCGCGAATTCCCCTGGATATTGTTCCTGGCATGTAAACATAAACCTCCACGCAATTTCTTTTTCAATTATAAACGATTTACGCGCATCTGCAAGGTTTCTAATAAAAATACTTCAATTTTTTCGTTTTCAGCGCCTTTTTGTCATGTTTTATGCGCCGCAGATTGTATTCATCATTCGTTTCTGCTATTATAAAGGCAAAATTCAAAGGAGATACGAGTATGCAAATACTGGTTACCGGCGGCGCAGGTTTTATCGGCAGCCATACCTGTGTCGCTTTAATAGAGCAGGGTTATGATATCGTCATATACGACAATCTCTCCAATTCCGACATCGGTTCGGTACGCGCGATCGAGCAGATCACCGGCAAAAGCGTTCTGTTCTATCAGGGCGACGTCTTGGATGCGGATGCGCTTTCCAAGGTATTTGAAAAGCACGACATCGGTGCGGTCATTCATTTTGCCGGTCTGAAAGCCGTCGGCGAATCCACGCAAAAGCCGCTTCTTTACTACCATAACAACGTCGGCGGCACCATTTCTCTGTGCCGCGTCATGCAGCAGTACCAATGCCGCCGCATCGTTTTTTCCTCTTCGGCGACCGTGTACGGCATCCGCAATCCGATTCCCTATACGGAAGATATGCCGCTCTCGGCTGAAAGCCCTTACGGCTGGACAAAACTGATGATTGAGCACATCCTTGACGACATCAGCGCCGCCGACCCAAGTTGGAGCGTCGTAAATCTTCGTTATTTCAACCCCATCGGCGCGCATGAAAGCGGCCTTCTAGGCGAAAATCCGCGCGGAATACCGAACAACCTCTTCCCCTATATCTCCCGCGTTGCGGTTCGGCAGCTTCCGTATCTGCAGGTATTCGGCGGCGATTACGATACGCCTGACGGAACGGGCGTACGCGACTACATCCACGTATGCGATCTCGCGGAGGGACATGTCGCCGCGCTCGACTACGCGAATGCACACACGGGAACGATCGCCGTCAATCTGGGCACAGGACGCGGAACGAGTGTATTGGAGCTCACCGCCGCGTTTGAAAAGGCGAGCAAAAAAGAGATTCCCTACCGCATCGTCGACAGGCGTCCGGGCGACATTGCCATGTTCTATGCCGACACCGCTAAAGCCAAGGAAGTGCTCCATTGGCAGGCTAAGCGCGACATCGCAAAAATGTGCGAGGACGGTTGGCGGTATATCGAGCAAATGACGCATATGGAATGACATCCGCATGTTTTGTAAAAGAGTATTGCTGGCAATACTCTTTTTTATTTGGAGGCAGTTTATGCAGATTAAGACATACATCAACGGCGAGATCGCAAATCCCGAACGCTTCAGTGAGCTTATTTTACAGGACCCCATCGTCGAATCCGTGCTGGAAGCGGCATTTACACGTTTGAACACAGGTGAATAATCGTGCCGCGGCAGAATAGCCACGCGGCGCTTTACATCCGCGTATCGACCGACGCGCAGTTCGAGGAAGGCTATTCCGTCGACGCGCAGCTGAAGATGCTGGAAGCCCATTGCGTCAGCCGCGGCATTTCGCGTTACGAAGCGTACATCGACGGCGGATACAGCGGCAGCAACCTCGACCGGCCCCAGATGCAGCGTCTGATTGCGGACGCGAAAGCGCGCAGGATCGACTGCGTAGTCGTTTACAAGCTCGACCGTCTCAGCCGCAGCCAAAAGGACACGCTGTACTTGATTGAAGATGTATTCCTGCCGCACAACGTGGACTTCGTATCCATTCGCGAAACGCTGGATACTTCTTCCCCCTATGGGCGGGCGATGATCGGCATTTTGTCGGCCTTTGCGCAGCTTGAACGTGAGAACATCCGCGAACGCACGCGCATGGGCATGAAGGAGCGCGTAAAAAGCGGCCTGTGGATGGGCGGCGGACGCGTGCCGTTCGGATACGACTACGATCCCGCGCAGGGCATTCTCGTCCCCAATGCCGACGCCGACACAGTACGGCGAATCTACGACCTGTACCTGCAAGGCTACTCTCCCGCCCGCATCGCGCAAATGACCGGTCTGAAATACGAACGGCTCGCCACACAGATTCTCATGCGCAAATCCAACGCCGGCTTTATTCACTACAACGGCGTGGATTACCCCGGTAAACACACGCCGATCGTTTCCCTGGAAACCTACGAAAAAGCCATGGATGCCATGCGCAGGCGCGCCACGCGCAGGCTGACGACTTCCTCCCACCTTCTCACGGGGCTTTTGGAATGCGGCGTGTGCGGCGCGAAGATGCGGTATCAACGCTGGGGAAAAAACGGCGATAAAATCTGGTGTTATTCGCAGGACCGCAATAAACCGCACCTCGTAAAAGACCCGAACTGCGACAACGATAAGGTTTGGGCAAAGGATGTGGAGCATGCCGTCATTTCCAACTTGCTGCGGCTCTCCCTGCGCATCCGCGCCAAAAAACCACAGGAGGAATCGGCCGATGCGCTTTCGCTCCTCAACGAACAGCTCGAAGCCTCGCAAAAACGCTTAAAACGGCTCTATACGCTTTATTCCGACGCCGATGACGACGCCCTCAAATCGGCCATAGACGAGCAGAAAGCACACCGCGAACAGCTTCTCAGGCAAATTGCGGACGAACGGGCGCGCGGCGCGGTTTCGGAACGGCTGCGCCGGACGAGGCAAACGATCGAGCGGTTGGCAGACATATGGGACGACCTGTCGCAAAAAGAGCAGCAGAACATCATCCGCCGCTGCGTCGAGAAGGTGGTCATCACCCACGGGAACGTCGAGGTTTATTACCGGCTGGACGGAGCATAAATGCAGCAGCCGCGCGCGGTTTCGACTTTATCCGTTCATTCCGATGATTATTGGTGAGGTGCGCAGGCATTTAAGGGACAACAACGCCATCCGCGTCAGCCGCTCGCTGCGCGACGCCGCGTACAAAGCGCTGCAAGCCCGCAACCGGCTCACGGAAAACAGCTCACGCGAACCTACCATAGCCGAGGTCGCGCGCGAACTGGAAATGTCCGAAAGCGACATCGTGTTCGCTCTCGACGCGATACAGGATCCCATCTCGCTCAACGAACCCATTTACCACGACGACGGCGACGCGATCTACGTGATGGATCAGATCAGCGATTCGTCAAGCTCGGATGCGCTCTGGCTGGAAAACATCTCTCTTTCGCAGGGCATGAATCATCTGGCGGAGCGCGAAAAACGGATCGTACAGCTTCGCTTTTTCGAAGGGAAAACGCAGACGGAAGTCTCCAAAGAAATCGGCATCTCACAGGCGCAGGTGTCGCGGCTGGAAAAAAACGCGCTCAAGCACATGCAGAAATTCGTATGACGGCGTCACTGCATCCGCGCCATTTCCTTGCGCAGGCGCTTAATGATGCGCTTTTCGAGACGTGAAATGTAGCTTTGCGATATTCCCAGCAGATCGGCAACCTGTTTTTGCGTGCATTCGCTGTTCGCGCCGAGGCCGAAACGCAGTTCCACGATGCGTTTTTCCCTCGGCGTGAGCTTTGCCAGCGCCGCCGCGAGCAGCTCTTTATCTACTTCCTCCTCCAGCGCCCGCCCGACCAGATCGTTCTCCGTCCCCAGAATATCGGACAGCAGAAGTTCGTTCCCGTCCCAGTCGACATTGAGGGGTTCGTCAAACGAAACCTCCAGCTTGACGCGGCTCGTGCGCCTTAGGAACATCAGAATTTCATTTTCGATGCAGCGGGAAGCGTAAGTCGCCAGCTTGATTTTCTTGGAAACGTCAAACGTGTTGACCGCTTTAATAAGGCCGATACTGCCTATCGAAATCAGGTCTTCCACGTTTACGCCCGTATTTTCAAACTTGTGCGCGATATATACGACCAATCGGAGGTTGTGTTCAATGAGCGCATGAGTCGCCCGTTCATCGCCGGCAGCCAGCCGTTCGAGCCAATACTGTTCCTCATCCGCCACCAGCGG
>JAEEGL014455466.1_pt1 | contig 25809 bp, 21 predicted proteins | sample 9134231 | NCBI WGS metagenome assembly JAEEGL01 (sample SAMN16246548, study PRJNA631951) | gut metagenome | biome: gut microbiome; feature: rumen; material: fiber-attached | host: Bos | place: Iran: Karaj | collected 2018-10 | reverse complement strand
GATGAATCATGATAGATTGTATCTCCTTCATGAAGGATTTCAACATCATCACCAATAATCTTTTTCATTGTACCTTTAACTACGATATTTAATTCTTGTCCTCTATGAGTAACCATTTTCTTTGGTCCCATTAGAGCTTCTTCATTATAAGGAATAGTTACTAAGAAAGGCTCAACAAAACGATTTTTGAATAATGGAGCTAAGTGTTCATATACAACACCATGCTTACCATAAATATTCATTCCTTCTTCTTTTCTTGTTAGTGTGTAATCCGCAAGTTTTGGAGTTCTACCATCGATAATTGATGTGATTTCGATATTGCAGATTCTTGCAAACTTATAGATGAAAGAGAATGTAATATCACTTCTACCTTCTTCTAAAGCCTGATAGTCTTCTAAGTCCATATCAGTCATTGCAGCTACTTCTTTATCAGTTAAACCACAATCTTCTCTAACAGACTTAATACGACAAGCAATTTCTTCAATTTCTTTTGTCAGTTTGTTAATAATCATTTTTCTTTCTCCTTTTTATATATTTAGTATTATATATAAAAAAACCGTCTCAAATTATCTTTGAGACGAGATTACCCGCGGTACCACTCAATTTATGTATTTATATACATCTCTTTAGGATCTATCAATCCCTTGGCTTTAACGCAGCTCTACGGAGCTTCTTAATAGAATAATCGTTCAGAGGCCCTACTCAAAAGCGATGGCTAATTGAATGACTCCTCGTTAATTTACACCAACCATTAACTCTCTATAGATTTATCATTCTAGCGTCTTTATCACGGCATTTAATATATATATACTACATTCATAATAGCACTTGAAAAAGCATATTTCAATTATGAAAAACAATGTAAATGTTTTCATTTTTCATTTGAATTATACTTTTTAAGAAAAACTTCTTTAAACTCCATAAATCTCTTCTCTTTTATAGCTTGTCTAATATTATGCATTAGATTCTTTAAGAAATACAAATTATGGTAGCTTAATAGTCTCATTGATAATATTTCTTCTTCTCTAAATAAGTGTCTTATATAGCTTCTTGTGAATGTCTTACATACCATACAATCACATTCACTATCTAAGCCCTTCATGTCACGTTCGTAACATGCATTTTTAATTAATACTCTACCTCTACTAGTAATCGCAACACCATGACGTGCTATACGAGTAGGGTTAACACAGTCAAACATATCTATTCCACGTTCAACTCCATTTAACAGGTCCTCAGGCTCACCTACACCCATTAAATATCTTGGTTTATCTTTAGGCATTTCATCCTTTAAAAAATCTAGGACTTTATGCATCTCTTCTTTAGATTCACCTACAGAAAGCCCTCCAATCGAAAATCCCTCAAAGCCTATCTTTTCTAGTTCTTCTAAACAGTGCTTTCTTAAATCTAAATATGGACCACCTTGAACAATACCAAACAAGATTTGTTCATCTGGTTTCTTATGCGCATCCTTGCCTCTTTTAGCCCATCTAATAGTTCTATCTACAGATTCCTTCATGTACTTATATGATTCGTTGAATGGTGGACATTCATCGAAGCTCATTATAATATCAGCGCCAAGCTTGTTTTGGACATCTATTGATATTTCAGGAGACATAAAGAGTTTAGAGCCATTCTTATGGTGTCTAAAATAAACGCCTTCTTCTTTAATTTTTCTTAGTTCAGATAAGCTAAATACTTGAAATCCACCACAGTCAGTTAGAAGCGCTCCATCCCAGTGCATCATACCACGTATACCACCATGCTCTTCTACTATATCAGCACCAGGTGATAACCATAAATGGTATGTATTGCCTAGAATAAGTCCATCAGATACTTCTTTTATCTCACTAGGCATTAAAGATTTAACAGTTGCCTTTGTGCCTACAGGCATAAAGATTGGTGTTTCAAAATCTCCATGCTTAGTATGTAAGATTCCACATCTAGCATACCCATCACTAAATTTTAAGTCCCAAATTCCCATAAATTTATCCTTTCAAAAAAATTGATTTCTAGCGAAACCAATTTTTATCTTACAATTATTTAATAGCTGACATTAAAACGTCCTTTTGAAGAACTTCTCCTTTTACAATGGCAATTGTATCAACTGGTGCACCATCAGATACATCATTTTCAATTGCTAATGTAACTAATAAGTTTAAGCAGTCATAATCATATAATACTTTCTTACCATCTTCAGTAACAGTATAATTTCTTTGTTCATATGTTAGTGATGAACCATCTTCATTCTTTTCTTCAAGTAAGCAACCAAATGCTGCATAGCTTCCATCTACTGATTGGAAGTTAGATGCTACTACGAAGAATTGTGATGAAGCACTATCTAAATCAGTTGCTCTTGCCATTGAAATTACACCACTATTATGACTTAAGTTATTAAAGAATTCATTTTCTTCAAATTCACCTTTAATTGTATTTGTTTGTTCCTTAGTTTCTTTTGTTGTAGTTTCTTCAGGATCTCCACCTTGAACTAGAGTATCCTTAACTAATCTTGTCATTTTTAAATTGTCATAATAACCTTTTTCAGTTAGCTTAACGAAATTATCTACAGTCTTAGGTGCCAGATTATTGAATAGAACAAATCTCATATATCCAATATAAGCTAGTCCATCTTCGTCGACGAATTCTAAAGTAAATTTAACTTCAGATACCTTCTTAGTATCATCCTTTAAATATTCTTCAATCATAGCTCCTGGGCTCATCCATTCGTTGTCCTTTACATAATCTGTAGTTTTTTCACTGTCTTTTCCACATCCAACTAAAGTTAAACTAAGTAAGAGTGAAAGTATGAAAAATAATACTTTTTTCATGTCAAATCCTCCCATTATTTAATGAACATTGCATCACCAAAGCTAAAGAAACGATAATTGTTTTCTTGAGCTACTTTGTATGCATTCATTATATTTTCTTTTCCTGCAAGTGCAGATACTAACATAACAAGTGTCGATTTAGGCAAATGGAAATTAGTTATAAGGGCATCAACACATTTAAATTTATAACCAGGATAAATGAAAATGTTTGTTGATTTAGCCATAGGCTTAAAACCATTATCATATGCACTTTCTAACGTTCTTGTTGATGTTGTTCCTACACTGATAATTCTTTTACCTTTTTTCAAGCAATCATTTAATTTATCTGAAGCTTCCTTTGAAATAATATAGAACTCTTCATGCATTTTATGCTTAGTTATATCATCTTCCATGACTGGCCTGAATGTACCTAAACCAACATGCAAAGTTACATAAACTATTTCAACACCTTTTTCTTCAATTTGCTTAAGTAATTCTTTTGTGAAATGTAATCCTGCTGTAGGAGCCGCAGCACTACCTTCATATTTAGCATAAACTGTTTGATATCTATTCTTATCTTCTAGCTTTTCTTTAATGTATGGTGGAAGTGGCATTTCACCTAATTCATCTAAGATATTCATTAAAATACCATCATAAATTAGCTTGAATATTCTAATTCCTTCATCCTTAACCATTATACATTTAGCTTTAAGCTTATCCGAAAATACAATGACATCATCAACATTTACTCTTCTAGCTGGCTTAGTTAATGCTTCCCAAGTATCCTCTCCTAAATCCTTTAGAAGTAATACTTCAATATAAGCATTTGTAAGCATCTTTGTTCCATGGAGTCTTGCGGGTATTACCTTAGTATCATTTAGTACTAAACAATCATTAGAATCTAAATAATTAATAATATTTTTAAAACTCTCATGTATTATTGTGCCATTTTTTTTGTCAAGAATCAAGAGTTTTGAATCACTTCTATTTTTAATAGGAGTTTGCGCAATTAAACTTGGGTCAAGTTCAAAATCAAAATCTTCAGTTCTCATAGCATGCCTCCATAACTAATATTTAGAAGTTTATATGTCTTCTCTGTTGCAATTCTTCCTCTTGGTGTTCTTTGTATATAACCTTCTTGTAAAAGATATGGCTCATAAACATCTTCAATAGTTGATGCTTCTTCACCAATAGTTTGAGCTAAAGCATCAAGTCCAACAGGACCACCCTTAAAGTTTTCAACTATACCCCTTAAATACTTAAGATCTCTAAAATCTAAGCCATCAGGATTAATACCTAGTTTAAGTAGGGCATCCTTACATATTTCTAAAGTGATTTTGCCATCACCTTTAACTGAAGCAAAATCTCTAATTCTTCTAAATAATCTATTTGCAATTCTAGGTGTTCCTCTAGAACGTCTAGCAAGTTCATATGCCGCAGCTTCATCTATCATACAATCATAAATTTTAGATGTTCTTAAAACAATTTGTTTTAATTCATCAACTGTATAATATTCTAAGCGCTCAACAACACCAAATCTATCTCTTAAAGGACTAGATAAGTCACCATAGCGTGTTGTTGCACCTATTAATGTGAAAGGAACTAAATCAACTCTAATGGTTTTAGATGTTTGATCCTTTCCAACAGGTATATCAAGTTCATAATCTTCCATAGCTGAATATAACATTTCCTCAACAAATCTAGGCAATCTATGTATTTCATCAATAAATAGAATTGCTCCAGGAGTAAGTTGTGTTAATAAACCAGCTAAATCACCAGTCTTTTCGATGGCTGGTCCTGATGTAGTAATGATACTAACATCCATTTCATTAGCAATAATTTGTGCTAATGTTGTTTTACCAAGTCCAGGAGGACCATATAAAAGAGTATGATCAATTGGCTCATCTCTAAGCTTAGCTGCCTTGATATAAATATCAATCATTTCTTTAACTTTAGTTTGGCCAACATAGTCTTTTAAGAACTTAGGACGTAAGGTATTATCATCTTCATTTTTAATTTCAGGTGAAACTATTCTATTATCCATAATCTCACATCCTTGTTAGAAGTTTAAGTGCTTCTTTAATTAAATCTTCAATTTTTAAGCTCATATCTAACTTAGAACATACTTTATCGATATCTTTTTTCTTATAACCTAAAGATATTAAAGCTTCTTCTAATTCAGTTGTGCTATTACTACTACTTTGATTAAAGTTAATCTTACCTTGCAAATCAAGAATAATTTGTTGGCTAGCTTTAGTACCAATACCAGGGAACTTAGTCAAATATTTAGCATTACCTAAATCAATAGCACTTATAATACCATTAACATCACCAGTTGCTAAAATTGATAAAGCACTCTTTGGTCCTATACCACTAACACTAATTAACTTTAAGAATAATTCTTTTTCTTGGAATGTCTTAAAACCATATAAAGCTATTGAATCATCACTAACCTTTTGATAAACATATAGGGTATAAGTTTCATTTATTTGTACAGAATAAGGATTAGGCATATAAATTAAGTAACCAACATTGTTTGCTTCAAGCACAACATATGAAGGATATATTTCTGTTATGACACCTTTGATATATTCATACATAATTACATACCTCCTTTTTTTCTCAATACGTATATGATTATATCATATAATTACATTTTTTCATATATATTTTTTTTGAATAATTACAAAAATAAATAATTTAAAAATAGCACTAAAAAAAGTCTAAAATAAGCCATTTTCTAAAATCATATATTAAAAATAATCACAAATTTAGAAAAAATAGAAAAATATTTCTTAAAAATATTAAAGATTTTAACATTAAATGTTAAAAACATAATAGAAATTAATCGGAAAAAATAGTATAATAGAATATGATTGGAGGTGTTATTATGGCTAATATTGATGAAATTCAAAAGAAATCAACAGCTGATATCGTTAGTGAATATCTTGACAACTTAACCAAATTAATGGATGACCATAATACTACTACTTCCAAGACAAGAGATAATCTTTTAAACTGTATTGAAAGTAATAAACGTAGTATTACTAATTCATCAAGAAGATGCAAAAAGACTATCCAAGAATTTGATGAACAAGTTAAATCTTTATCTCCATTTTATACAACTGAAAATGAAAAAATCCAAGAAAAAAATGATGCTAGAATCGCATCAAATAATAAGACTTTAGAAGAATATACTGTTGAACATAAAAACAATATTGTTGAAATCAATAAGCAATATGATCAAGTAGTTAATGAAGAAAATGATAAGCTTGATAATCTTCAATACCTAAATAGAAAAGAATTACAACAATATCTTCAAGGTATAGATGTAGAGGAATACGCTCAAAATAGGGAGCTTGAAAACACTATTCAATCAATCAATAGAGAAATAGATAATCTTCAAAAAAAGCTTAGTGAGGATGTAGAAAGCTTAAAGCATGAATATATGATAAAATCATCAGAGTATAACGAAAACATGCGTAAAACAAGAAATGAATTTATCGAAAAAGAAAAAGATTTAAGAATGATTGCTAGAGATGAGACTTCTTCTCACCATAAGCAAATTGAAGAATTAAATAAATCAATTTCTATTACTCAAAAAAATATCATTAACACATTCAGTCAAGACTTAGTTAATCTATCTAACCAAGGTGACCAAATTATTATTGATAATGCTGATGATCAGATAAAGCTTTTGTCAGCACAAGCTAATAATAAATTAGATAAGCGTATCTTGGAAATAGAAAAAGATTATAATGTAAGACTTGAAAAAGAAAAACAAGAAACTAAGATTAGAAATCTTAAGATTCTAAAGCTTGATCTTGATAACAAAAATACTACTAGAATAAATAGAGAAAATGTATATTCTTTAATGCGTATTTCAGAGTTTGAAAAAGACTCTCTTTTAAGTGATGCTATTAAGGAAAATAAAATTAGTGGTATGTCACTAGATGTCAATGCAAAAATCAATTTATTACACGAAGAATTAAATGATAAGAAAAACGATCAAGAATTCTTCAAGAATAGATTTGAATTATTAAAAAGTTCAAAGATTGCCACAATTGATTTATATTCACATCAATATGATATCACTACTACTTTATACTTAGATTTAAATCAATTAGAAAGGGAAAATGTATTAGAGCACCAAGAAATAATTCTAAAGAAAAAACAAGAAGATACTAATTATTTAAATCTAGTTAGTGAATATGAATGTAATAAAGAAATATCAGCCAATAACTTAAAATACGAACTAGAAACAATTGAACTAGAAATGAAGAAAATCAATGCGACATTTGATGATTTGATATTTAAAACAAGATCATCATATAACACTGAAAAAACTCGTATTGAGCACATTTTTCAAATGTTTGAAACTAAGTATAATACAGAGGTTAAAGCTCTTGAAAATGATATTGATTGTATTACCGCAGTATCATCAAAAATTAAAGATGAGCTATTAAGAACTACTTCTAAGGTTATTGATGAAGTAAAAAAAGAAAAAGAAAACAAAGAAAAAATCATTGCTTTCTGTAAGATGATTCATACAGAAATAGGTTTCGTAAGAGAAAGAATTGAAGACTATTTCTCTAATAAATCATTAAGATTTACTCCTGATGTAGATGAAACAATTAATGATTATATTGAAGCTTCTATCAAAAAGAAAAAAACCTTTGAAAATGAATATAAAGAATTAAACAATAAGATGGAATTAATTGAAAATGAAATTAAGGAAATTGAAAATGATATTTATATTCTTGAAGCCAATAGAAAGGCCTTCATGGAAAAATCGAAAAAAGCATATGACGAAAGATTTGATCCTAAAGATTTAGATGAACAAATTGAGGAAAAGAATTTTAGATTACATATACTTCGTCTACGTCAAAAGTCGCAAGCAAAAGACTTATCAAGCTTAGATATTGAAATGACAAAGATTGATGAAGGTAAAGAAATGTTATCTAAGAAAGAAAATAAGAAATTATACGAAATTGAATTCGTTAATAATTACTATAACAAATATGCTAATTTACAAGAAATAATTGATAATGCCTTCAATGACCTTGATACAGAGGTTGATGAATGTATGAAAATTGGTGATTTAAAATCACTTTATAAGTTCAGTACTTGTTCTATCAAGATCATAAATCAAGCTATTAATAATGCTAAAAAGTTCTATAATGAAACACATGAAGAATATCGTAGTGAGTTCAGAAAAATCGCTAAAGCATGCGATAGTAGCTTAGAAAAAGAAAAGAAAACATTTGATATTAATATTGAAATTATCAACAGAGAAAAAAATATTGCTATTGAAGATGAAGAATCTAAGATGGCTATTGCTAAAAAGAATGCTAGAGACTTTGAAACAAAAGCCAATATAGATATCATTAATCTAAAGCTAAAATCTGATGAAAGGATAAGACAATTAGATGAATACTTAGATAATTATGATAGAAGATATGGGCTTAATGTTGCAGCTCTAAATTCTAACACAGATAGTATGAAGCGCTACTATGATAATGCTATTGTTCAAGAAAACAAGCGTAGGACTACTGAACTATCTAATCTATATAGAATTAGAAAAGAAAATAAGCTTCTTCACGAAATAAATATTGCTAGATTAAATTCTAACTATTTAATGGATAAAGAAAAGAATGCTAACCAATCTAGAACCAGATTATCAAATGTATTAAAGCAATATGAACAAAAGGGTAAAGATTATGATATGCAATTAAAACAACTTGATGATGCCCTAAAGAAATCAAGTAGTGATTGTAATATTTCTATAATTGATTCTAATTTGCAATTAAATGATTTCATTAAAAAGCTAGATAGTACAAAACAAGGTGATATCAAGAGAGCTAAAGATGAAACATATAAGAAGCTTAAACATGATATCAAGAAATATAAAATTGATTTAGAAGAAAAAAATAGTGCCGTATAAGCACTATTTTTTTAATCTATAAATTCAAATTCATAATCAAATATTTTAACTAAATCACCATTTTTAACGCCAAGCTTTCTAAGCTCATCATCTATACCCATAGTTTTAAGCTGTCTGGCAAATCTACGAGTAGCTTCATAACTAGTGAAATCAGTCATAACAAATAATCTTTTTAGTCCATCACCTGTAATATTATATACTCCATCAATAAGCTCAATTTTGTACTTTAGTTCTTCTGGTGAGAAGTTATATTCTTGGATATATTCTTCATCATCATACATCTTAAAATCAGGAGTTACATCAAGTAAATCTCTAATTCTATATAATAGTGGTGTTAAACCTTCTTTAGTGTAGGCAGAAATAGGGAAAATCTCTTTGTCTACCTTTTTTTTGAACTCTTCTAAGTTTTTCTTAGCTTCTTCTAAATCCATCTTATTAGCAACTATTATTTCAGGACGTTCTAGTAAATCAAATTTATAAGTTTCTAATTCTTTTCTTATTTTAACATAATCTTCATAAGGATCACGTCCATCAACACTAGCCATATCAATAACATGAACTATTACTCTACAACGTTCAATGTGTCTTAAGAATTCTAGTCCTAAGCCTAAGCCTTGGCTTGCTCCTTCAATTAAACCAGGTAGATCAGCTACAACAAAGCTTCTTCCATCAGGAACACCTACAACGCCTAAATTAGGATTTAATGTTGTAAAGTGATATGCAGCTATTTTAGGTCTAGAATTACTAATTGCTGCTATTAATGTAGATTTACCTACAGAAGGATAACCTACTAAACCACAATCAGCTAAAACTTTAAGTTCAATTCTAATATGCTTTTCTATTCCTGGTTCACCTTTTTCACAAATAGCAGGAGCTGGGTTTTTATGAGTTGCAAAGGCACAGTTACCTCTACCTCCTCTACCACCTGGAGCCACAACTACTTCTTGTTTGTTTTCAGTAATATCAGCAATAACCTTGTTTAAATCTTCATCAAATATAGTTGAACCTAGTGGTACTTTAACATAAGTATTTTCGGCATTTCTACCATTCATACCTTTACTCATACCCTTTTCACCGGCTTCACCTTTAATGTGTCTATTATATCTAAAATCTAGTAATGTAGACATATTTTCATCACCTACAAAGATAATAGATCCACCATTACCTCCAGATCCACCCCAAGGGCCACCAAATTCAATGAATTTTTCTCTTCTATATGAAATTATACCATTACCACCAGCACCACTAGTGACTTTAATTTTGACTTCATCAACAAACATAATCATAACCTCCTTAGACGCTAAAAAAATACCCCGTTTGGGGCATTTTATTATTCTTCAACAGGATATACAGAAGCTTGCTTCTTATCTTTACCAACGCGTTCGAATTTAACGATACCGCTAATCTTAGCAAATAATGTGTCATCTCCACCGATGCCTACATTTTTACCTGGTAAAATTTTAGTTCCTCTTTGACGATATATAATAGATCCCGCAGTAGCATATTGACCATCTGCTAATTTAGCTCCTAATCTCTTTGAATGAGAATCTCTACCGTTCTTAGTAGAACCAACACCCTTTTTAGAAGCGAATAATTGGATATTCATCTTAATCATAATAGCACCTCCTAATGCTTTAAATATATATTTCTTGGATATTGTTTATACAATTCCATAAACTCAAATTCCATTTGTTCAAATACTTTATCAACAACATCACTGTTAGCATCATTAATCATTTTTATATAACCATCTTCTACTTTAGTGTTGATATTGTATCCTAACTTTTCTAATAAATTGATTGAATAAATAGCAATTGATGATATAGCAGCACATACAATATCTTTTCCTTTATCGGAATAATTAGCATGTCCTTTTATAACTAATTCATCTATTTTATTATTCTCTTTTTTAAACTCAATACTAACCATATTAATAACAAATCTTTTCAATAACTAACTTAGTATATGATTGTCTATGGCCTTGCTTCTTGTGTTCATTCTTTTTTCTACGGAAATGATAAACGATGATTTTCTTTCCTCTTCCGTGTTTAATGACCTTAGCAACAACTTTAGCACCTTCAACATATGGAGCACCAATCTTTGATTCTTCTCCACCAATCATAAGTACTTTATCGAATTCGTAAGTAGCTCCTTCTTCAACATCTAGCTTTTCAACATAGATTTCTTGATTAACACTTACAGATTCTTGCTTTCCGCCAGTTTCAATTATTGCATACATATATGCACACCTCCTTCAAAATTTTTAAGACACGCCATTAAGGTAGCAAATCGCATTTATAACCTTTTTTGTGCGGTTGCATTATGCAACACATGTATTTTACCAAATTATTATATGTAAGTCAAGTGTTTTTAAATAATATATTTAATAAGTATATTATATATTAGTTTTTTCATCTAATAATAACAAAAAGAGGCTTTTAGCCTCTCTTATTTTCAACTGTAATCTTCTTAACTGTATTAATTAGCTTTTTACTTAAATCATCATATTTCATCTGATATAACCAGTTTCCACCAAGTTCTGATGGAATATTCATTCTAGCATCTGTTAAGCCTAAATAATCTTGAATAGGAACAATTACATATTTACACTTTTGTTTCATACAAGCATCAATTAGTTTTAAGTTAGGATTTTTAGAATTAACTCTTAAACCACAAGTCTTATTAACTCTTGCTAGAGTAGTTTTATCTAAAGATTTATACCAAGCTAATAAATTCTCATTATCATGAGTTCCTGTATATAGAACGTTATTATAATCGTACCCTGCCTTAAACTCTTCTTTAGGGCCAAATTCAAACTGCATAACATTCATTCCAGCATAACCTGTATCAGCCAATAATTCATGAACTGAATCATCTAGGAAACCTAGATTTTCAGCGATTATTTCGCATTTTACATGTTTATTAATTTCATTGAATAAATCAATACCTGGGCCCTTTACCCATTTACCATCCTTAGGGTCTTTACCATAAGGAATTTTAAAGTATCCAGCGAATGCTCTAAAGTGGTCTATACGGATAATATCATATGTTTTAGAAACCTCTTTAATACGTTCTACCCACCAAGCATAATCTGTTTTCTTAAGATAATCCCACTTATATAATGGGTTACCCCAAAGTTGGCCATAGCTTGAGAAATAATCAGGTGGACAACCCGCAACATTTATAGGTTTTAAGTCCTTATCTAGTTCAAAGATATGAGGATTTTTCCAACAATCAACTGAGTCATATGCGACATAAATAGGAATATCACCAATAATTTTTATTCCTTTTTTATTGGCATATTTTTTTAGTTTCATCCATTGCCTATAGAATAAGAATTGGATAAATCTAATTTCATCAACTTTAGAATAATTATTATTAACAAAATGATTAATTTCAGCTTTATTGTATTTTTTAAACTCTTTCCATTCATACCATGGTTTATAATCATTCTTTTCTTTTAATAATGAAAATATAGCATAATCAGTTAACCAGCTTCTATTATCATTTTTAAATTTTTCATATTCTTTTTTTACCTTAAACATATTCTTATAACATGTTTTAAGTATTTTAACCTTGTTTTTAAATAACATATAATAATCAATACCTTTTCCTAGTAATGATTTATCATATGAGTCTAATAATCCATCTTTAACAAGCTCATCTAGAGAAATAAAATATGGATTAAAGGCAAATGTACATGGAGATTGGTATGGTGAATCACCATAGCTAGTAGGGTTTAATGGTAATACTTGCCATAAATGTTGTTTAGCTTTTTCAAGAAAATCAACAAATTTATAAGCTTCTTCCCCTAATGTTCCAATCGAATTATTATTTAATGATGAAATATGTAATAATATTCCCGCACATTTTTTCATTATAAACACCTCTTCAAAATTCTTGCTGTATGTGGATATATACTAAAGTATGTATTAGTTTCACCACTCATTAAATCTACTGCATCTATGTCATAATAAGCAATTTCATTAGAGTTATTTACAAGTACATAAATACTATCTCCTCTTCTAAATGCTAATTGACCATTATCTGAATAAATTTCTTTATATTTACCATCAACGAAATCCTTGTTTTCGTTTCTTAATTTACCAAGCTTTACATAGAAATCATGTAAATCTTCATTCATATTATGCCATGGGAAGGTTTTTCTACAGAATGGATCCTTATATCCTTCAACACCTACCTCATCACCATAATAGATACATGGTACACCTGGTAAAGTAAATTGTAGTACGGCAGCCATCTTTAGACGCTTAATCGCATCACTATATGCTTCCTTACTCATTCTAAAGTTCGCTATTTCTACTCTATCCATATTATGGAAATTGATATTACCACAAACACTTAGAATACGCTCAGTATCATGAGTACCTAAAATATTCATTAAGCTATCTAATACTTCCTTTGGATAGTTATTAATAATACTTCTAATTGTGTTTCTTAAATTATATAAATCACCAAAGCATACAAAATCAATTATAGCTCTTCTAAATGGATAGTTCATAACGGAATCTAGCTCATTACCATCAAAGTAATGACGCCTCATTCCATATGCCTCTTTATTAGATGCATCTTCCCAAACCTCACCAATCAAAATAGCTCTTGGATTAGCCTTTTTTACGGCCTTACTGATGCGCTCAACAAATGGTGAATTTAATTCATCAACAACATCTAGTCTATAGCCTGAAGCACCTAATTTTATCCATTTAGGAATTACTTCATCACATATAAAATCAACGAATGTTGAATTTTGATTTGTTGCTGGAAGGGTATCAAAATCCCACCAACTAAAATACTTATTAGGCCAATCAATAAATCTAAACCAGCTATAGTATTTAGAATCCTTTGATTGATAAGCACCTAATTCATCAAAAGTATTATCTCTATTAAAGTATCTACTATTACTTCCTGTATGGTTAAATACACCATCAAGAATAATACCTATTTTTCTTTTCTTAGCTTCAGCGCATAAATTAATGAAATCTTCTTCAGTTCCTAGCATAGGATCTAGTGTTAGATAATCAGCTGTATCATATCTATGGTTTGAAAAAGCTAAAGATATGGGATTTAAATATATAGCTTTTACACCAAGCTCTTTAATATAATCAAGCTTAGATATAATACCCTTTAAATTACCACCAAAATAATCATTATTAAGAATTCTACCATGAACAGGAAGATATGCTGGATGCTCATCAAAGTTTTTATGCATCCAACCATTCTTATGGCAATAATCATTATCTACATTACAGAATCTATCAGGTAGTATTTGATACATTACACCACCCTTGAACCAATTAAGATTTTTCTTAAAACCATTATGTACTGATAATTGGAAGCTATAAGTTACTTCATCAGTCAACATAGCATCCATATTGATATCACAGCATACAAAATGTGTACCATAACAATCTTCAAACTTGAAATAGTACCAATAGATATCCGCTTCTTCTAGCGAAAATTCACACTTGTATACATTATAGAAGTCATTTTTTTCATAAAAAAGAGGGAAAACTTTTTCGATACCTTTAGTATCACTTTTTAATACTACACATAAGTTCCAAATGTTATATGTCTTGTGAAAAGTGATTCTTAAAGTAATATTTCCATTTTTTACTACTGCACCTTGTGGTGTTTTATTATATTCAAAAAACGGATTGAAAAATATATCCCTCATAGTTTACTACCTCTTTTTCAAAATAATGATTGAATATCTTGGAATTTTAACTGTAATTGAATAACGCATGTTATTTGACATGTATTTTTCACTTCTAAGTATATCTGTATTTTGATAGTTATTACCACCATATTGGTATAAATCACTATTAAATACTTCCACATAACTTCCTCTAGGAGCTCCTATTCTATAATAATCATAGTTGTTTCCTGAGAAGTTAATTAATACAATAATCTTCTTACCTTTCTTATTTGTTCTTATGAAAGAATAAACATTTCCACCTGCATCATCAGCATTAATCCATGTGAATCCTTCCATAGTTTGATCGTTATCCCATAACTCTGAATGCTTTAGATAGAACTTATTTAAATGTTCTACATATCTTTGCATTTCTTTGTGTCTAGGATATTTATTTACTAAGAACCAATCAAGTTCTTTCTTATAGTTCCATTCGATGAATTGTCCAAATTCACTTCCCATGAATAATAGCTTTCCACCTGGATGAGTCATCATATATCCTAGGTATGCTCTATCATTAGCAAACTTTTCATCATAAGTTAATGTACCACCACAATCACGGCCCATCTTATCAATTAAAGAATACTTTCCATGAACTACTTCATCATGGCTAATTGGTAGGATGTAGTTTTCACTATATGCATAGCATAGTGAGAAAGTCATCTTATGATGGTGATCATGTCTAAAGAATGGATTAATAGATGCATAAGCTAAGCTGTCATTCATCCAACCCATGTTCCATTTATGTGAGAATCCTAAGCCTCCAGCATAAACTGGTTTAGTAACATTAGGGAATGCAGTTGATTCTTCTGCAACCATCATAATGTTAGGAAAATCACGATATAATGTGGTATTTAGGTCATGGAAGAAATCAATAGCTTCTAGCTTATAGTTTCCACCAAACTTATTTGGAATCCATTTCTTTCTATCATAATCTAGGTATAGCATAGCTGCTACGGCATCGCAACGTATACCATCAATATGATATACATCAAGTAACATATGGGCACTTGAAATCAAGAATGATTTAACTTCTGGTTTGGCATAATTAAAGATTCTTGTACCCCAACCAGCAAATTCCATTCTTGTTGGTTCAGGATCTTCATATACCTTATCTCCATCAAATTCATATAGACCAAAGGCATCTTTAGGGAAATGTGCTGGAACCCAGTCCATTATAATACCAATGTTCTCTTCATGTGCTTTATTAACTAAATACATGAAATCATCTGGTGTACCATATCTTGATGTTACAGAGAAATACCCTGTAACTTGATAACCCCACGAGCCATCAAATGGGTGTTCATTTAAAGGCATAAGCTCTATATGAGTATAACCCATCTTCTTAACATATGGAATTAATTTATCCGCAGTCATTCTATATGAGTAATAAGTACCATCCTTATTTTGTCTCCAACTTCCTAAGTGTACTTCATAAATATTTAATGGTTTATTAAACACAGAATTATTCTTTCTATGTTCCATCCATTCATTATCACTCCACTCAAATTCGAAGTCATAAACCTTTGAACAAGTTTCTTCTCCTGTTTCATTATGGAATGCATATGGATCTTGTTTAAATATAACTTTATTTTTGTTTATAATTTTAAATTTGTATTTGTCGAATTTATTAACGTTATTAACAATAATCTCATAAATACCTTCACCGGTGATTCTATTCATTTCAATGCCATTTTCCCAGTCGCAAAAATCACCTACAACATAAACCTTTGTTGCATGTGGAGCATAAACTCTAAATGTGGCTTCTTTCTTTTCCTTATCAAAATGACAGCCCATAAACTTATAAGCTATTTCAGAAAATTTGTTATGAAAATTATTGCAAAAATAATACATACGAATCACCTCTATTATTTATTTTATCATACATTTAAATTAATTCATATTAATTTATGAAAAATCTTTTAATATCATTAACAAATAATTTATTGAATACTATGTATACAATAACATCAATACTTGCACTATTTATGATATTAGCTAGCTCATCAGTACTACTAATAACATAATTAACTAAGCTACTATCAATGTTAGAAACACATACTATGTCTCTATTACTAATAGCTTTTAAGTTATTAATAGACTCCTCTAATTCACTATCACTCACAATATAATTAATGATAACTCTAGGGTTACGATTAACTCTTTGATAAAACATATTAGGCTTAATGTCATTAATGATATTTCTTATCTTTTTATCCTTTATTTCAGGGAAAATATCATTAATAAAATTAACTGCTAAAATGTAAGGAAAAGCGTTAAATGAGCCATAATTTAGTGCATCATAATCTAAGTTTTTATAGCTAAAGCTACATAGCTCAGAGTTATATAAAAAGTAATCTTTTTTATCTAAATTCTTATAACTATATTTAGCATCACTATTATTACTACATACTAATTCATAGTTAAATTCTATATCTCTTATAAAATCAAAGCTATCCTCTATTATGATAATAGGAGATTTTTGCTCTCTAAAGAAATTTAGATAAGCTAAGTATAATGCTTCATAGTAACCAATACTAAGATTAGATTCTTCACTTATTTGTTTAATACAGCCTAAATGGAAATTATAAGATTCTTCATCAATTAATTTATTCTTATAACTAACTTCATCTAAACTAAAAATGATAGCTCCAGAATTAAATTTCTTAAAATTAAGTACTTCCTTTAATGTAGTAATAGTGGTAACCCTAGATGAGTTACCACTTACTAATATTTTTATTACATTAGAAAAATCTATTTCTAAAATTTTAAGAAATTCGCCTATATTATTTGTTTTTACTTTATCTAAAGATTCTAACCAATTATTTATTTCCAAGATTTTCTAATCTTTCTTTTAAAGAATTATATTGGTTAGTATATGCTTCAAGCTTTTCCTTTTCAGCATTTACTTTAGCTTCTGGGGCTTTGTTGACGAAATTAGGATTACTTAACATGCCACTAGCACGTTTAATTTCACTATCTAAGTGTTCTAATTCCTTAACAATCTTATTTCTTTCTTCTTCGAAGTTAATTAAATCAGTTGTCTTAATATAAACTGTATAATCTAGTTTATGGAATACTTGATAGTCTCCTTTGATTTCTATAGTAGTTGCTTCTACCTTACCACAGTTAGTGAATCTATCAATATAATCACCTAAAGATAGGATAGAATCTTTAATCTCTTCACTATTACATAAAGTAATGAAGTTTAATTCCTTACTCATTGGTTTATTATTATCATTTCTTATTGTTCTAATTAGAGTAATAAGCTCAAATAATCTATCAATCTTTGATAAATCTTCATTTATTCCATTGTCTTTTGGCCAGCTATCAATAGAGATAGATGCACACTTATGAGGAATTTGTAAGTAAATTTCTTCAGTAACAAATGGCATAAATGGATGTAATAACTTAAGTATTGCATCAAGAACATATAATAATACATGCTTTGTATTAGTATTGTTATTAGCTAAATCAACTTTTGTAATTTCAATATATTTAGATGCAAAATCATCCCATACAAAGTTATAGATATCTTTAGAAACTAGACCAAATTCATATTTATCATAGTTCTTATCTACTTCTTTGATTAAGTTATTTAACTTAGTGATAATCCATTTAGCACTTTCATTTAAGTTATTGAAATCAACATTAATTTCTTTAATATCTTCTGTATTCATTAGAATATAACGGCTTATATTCCAAATCTTATTGATATAGTTCCAACCAGCTTCAACCTTTTCAGTATCAAATCTTAAGTCCATACCAGGAGCTGAGTTAGATGTTAAGAAGAAACGAAGTGAATCACATCCATACTTATCAATTACATCCATTGGATCTACACCATTACCTAGAGATTTACTCATCTTTTTACCGTTCTTATCTCTAATTAAACCATGGATTAGACAATCCTTAAATGGACGTTCCTTCATGAATTCTAGTCCTTGGAATACCATTCTACATACCCAGAAGAAAATGATATCATAACCTGTAACTAAACAGTCAGTTGGATAGAATTTCTTAACTAATTCATCACTATCTGGCCAACCAAGTGTTGCAAATGGCCATAATGCTGATGAGAACCAAGTATCTAAGACATCATTATCTTGTACCCAACCATCACCAGGACATTCTACTTGAACCTTAATTTCTTCACCCTTATACCATGCAGGAATTCTATGTCCCCACCATAATTGTCTAGAAATACACCAATCATGGCAGTCTTCCATCCAGTGATTTAAAATCTTTTCAAATCTTTGAGGATAGAAATTAACCTTCTTATCTTCATCCTTTTGGTTTTCTAATACATTTTTAGCTAGTTCATCCATCTTAACAAACCATTGTTTAGATAAGTATGGTTCAACCATTACACCAGTTCTTTCAGAGTGTCCTACACTGTGAACGATTGGTTCAATGCTAATTAGTATTCCTGATTCTTGTAAATCATCTACTAATTGTTCTCTACATTCAAATCTATCCATGCCATTATATTTAAAGGCATTTTCATTCATTGTTCCATCAGGATTCATTACTTTTACTCTAGGTAAGTTATGACGATTACCTACTTCGTAGTCATTAGGGTCATGAGCTGGAGTAATTTTAACTACACCAGTACCAAATGCTGGATCTGCATGTTCATCACCAACAATTGGAATCTTCTTACCCACAACTGGTAAAATAACATTTTTACCAATTAAATGTTTATATCTTTCATCTTCAGGGTTAACAGCAACAGCAGTATCACCGAATAGAGTTTCAGGACGAGTTGTTGCTACTTCTAGATATTCATCACTATTTTCTAGATAATATTTTAAATGATAGAAAGCACCTTGAATGTCTTTATAGATAACTTCTTCATTTGATAAGGCTGTTTGGCTTAGTGGATCCCAGTTAATAATCTTTTCTCCTCTATAAATAAAGCCTTTCTTATAGAAGTCTATAAATACTTTTTCAACAGCATGCTTTAAGCCTTCATCTAAAGTAAATCTTTCTTTAGTATAATCAAGTGATAAGCCTAATTTAGCCCATTGTTGTCTAATATTTAAGGCATATTCATCTTTCCATTCCCAAGCTCTCTTTAGGAAGCCTTCTCTACCTAAATCATATTTATTAATGCCTTCTTCTTTTAACTTATTTACTACTTTAACTTCTGTAGCTATAGCTGCATGGTCCATACCAGGTAGCCATAAAGTATCAAAGCCTTGCATTCTTTTTCTTCTAATAATGATATCTTGTAATGTAGTATCCCAAGCATGTCCTAAATGTAATTTACCAGTTACATTTGGTGGTGGTATTACTATACAGTAACGATTCTTACTCTTATCTCCAGCAGTAAAGAATCCTCCCTTTAACCAGAAATCATATTTATTTTCTTCTACTTTTTTGTGATCATATTTAATATCCATAACTAACCCTCCATATAATCAGTTTTAAGTAATCTAAATCTTTTACAATCCTTGTATCTATTATCATAATTTAGATAATCCTTTTTATGAATTCCTATATACTTAAATCCAACATTAAGTAATAATTTTTCACTTCTAAAATTATCTAAAAATACTCCAGCATCTATTTCATAAGCGTTAAGCTCTAAGAAGGCATAATCTATTAAAGCTTTTACAGCTTCACTCATTAAGCCCTTATGCCAGTAATCCTCACTTAATGAGTACCCTAATTCATAAATCTTATCAAGCTTTTCACTTAAACCAATAGTTCCTATTACTTTATTATTCTCTTTATACACAATAGCAAGATTATCTACTTTTAAAACACCTTCAATTACACTTTTAGTTTCTTCAATATTTTTGTGTGCCTTCCATCCAGCACCATCACCAACATTTTGATTTTTGGCATATTCAAAGATATCAGCTGCATCTAAAATTGTAATATCTCTTAAAATTAATCTATCTGTTTCTAAAAGCATTATTTCACCTTCTAAAAAGAAAAACGCCCTTAGTTAAGGACGTTATAATACTAATTAAAACTTTTCACCAACCAGTTTTTCTCTAAATAATTATATATTATTTATTCCTCTTTTTCTTTGCTACATAACTATAATAACATATTTAAAAATAAAATCAACCATTATTGATATTAATCAATAACTTATTATTTCTTATATCCATTAGGATTATTCTTTTGCCAATTCCATGAATCTTTAGCCATATCAAAGATATCATATTTAGTCTTAAATCCTAATTCCTTATAAGCTTTTTCAGGGGAAGCATAATATATTGCTACATCTCCAGCACGTCTAGGTTTTATTTCATAAGGTATAGTAAAGCCACAAGCTTTTTCAAAGGCATGTAATACATCAAATACACTACATCCAACACCTGTACCTAGGTTATATGTTACTAAACCACTATTAGTAAATAATTTATCTAATACTAATACATGTCCATATGCTAAATCTACTACATGGATATAATCTCTTACTCCTGTACCATCTTTAGTGTCATAGTCATTACCAAATACACCAAGCTTTTCTAACTTACCTACAGCTACTTGGCTAATATATGGAGCTAAATTATTAGGTATACCATTAGGATCTTCTCCAATTAATCCTGAAGAATGCGCTCCAATAGGATTAAAATATCTTAAAATAGCCGCATTAAAGCTCTTATTAGCCTTACAGTAATCTCTAATCATATCTTCAATCATTAGCTTAGTTCTACCATAAGTATTAACTACTCTAAATGGGAAATCTTCTTTAATTGGATTAGTATCTGGTTGACCATAAACTGTTGCACTAGATGAGAATACTAAATTATTAACCTTATATTCTTCCATTAGCTTAAGCAAAGTAATAAAAGAAATTAGGTTATTATCATAATATTTTAGAGGTACTTTTTCTCCTTCACCTACAGCCTTATAACCCGCAAAATGAATTACACCATCTATTTTGTTTTCTATAAATACTTTTTTAAAATCATTTATGTTACAACAATCTAATTCATAAAACTTAGGTTTAATACTAGTGATTTTTTCAATTCTATTTAATACTTCAACACTAGAATTGCTTAAGTTATCAACTATTATAACATTATAATTTTTGTTTATTAACTCTACTACAGTATGAGATCCAATATAGCCCATACCACCAGTTACTAAAATTGTCTTCATAATATCACCATATCTATTGTATCATATTTTCTTAAAAAAAAGTTAATTTATTTAAATTAACTCATCTATTTCTTACACTAATTATTTTTTTATTACAACGAAGCATAATAAAAAGGCGAATTAACGCCTTTTTACTCATTATTGCTTTTATCTGAGAATACTTTGATACACCAACTCTTTTTACCACAATGAGGGCATCTCATTTTTCTTTTTCTGCCCATATGTGGAGCAAGATTTACTTGCCAATATGTCGGAGCAAATGTCTTGTGGCATTCCTTACATTCATAATATCCTGCCTTTTGTTCTATCCTTATGCATATAAAGGCTAATGCTATAAAACTTACAAAACCAATACCTATTAAAGTAATTCTAACCCAAGTTTTCATATCTAATAATGCAGCAATAAGTACTAATACAATTAAGAACACTACACTCATTACTCCAATCAATACTTCAAGTTTTAATAGTATTTTATCTGCTTCTTCTTTTTGTTTTGTCATTTTTAATAAATTTAATTCTGCATTTTTATTATAATCGTTCATATCTATTTCCTCTCCTGTAAGTAATTCATTAACACTAATTTCTAAAATCTCACACAACTCTAACATGATAGATGCATCAGGCAAGCTCTTACCACATTCCCATTTAGAAACAGCTCTATCTGTTATAAGAAGTTTTTCTGCAAGATCTTGTTGCGTTAAGTTTTTTTCTTTTCTTTTATTTTGTATGAATTTTCCAATCTTAATTTGATCCATACCATTTCCTCCTTCACCTTAATAATAAATTAGTGTAACAAAATAGTCTACAAACTGATAGTTGAGTTATAGATATTTAATCATTCAACCAAAAGTTGAATTTGTTTTATCATAAAATATTTATAAATATAATTCTACAAAAAAAGGCTGTAAATGGCCTCTTTTTATTGTTAATAATTTTGTTATATAATTCCAAAAACAATTATACCAACAACCGCAGAAATTGCAATTAACAATATAGGAGATATTCCTTTTTTCATAATTTTTTTAGAACCAAAATATATTATAGCTAGTCCTATTGTTATTAAAAGTGATGGCAAACTAAAACTAAATGAATCTATTTCTCCAAAACAATTTTGATATACAAAATAAATTCCAATAGCAAATATTATACCAATAATACATGGTTTCAAACCATCAAGTACAGCTTGAAATACTTTATTTTTTATTAATTTCTTCAATAATACCATTATTAATAAAATAATTAAAAATGCAGGTAATATTACAGCAAATGTTGCGATTAAAGATCCTAAAAATCCAGCCTGTGTACTACCAATATATGTAGCTAGGTTAACCATAATAGGGCCTGGTGTTGATTCACTAACCGCAATAATGTTAGTTAACATTTCATCAGTTAGCCATCCATTTGAAATAACTTCATCACGAATAAGTGGTATAGCACTATATGCACCACCAAAAGAGAATAGCCCTACTTTAAGGAAGGAAATAAATAATTTAAGATAAATCATTATTATCACCATCCTCTTCTATTAAGTTTTCTTCACTACTAGTTGCTTCATTTTCACTTATAGTTAAAGTATCATTATTTTCTATTATTTTATCTTTCTTTACAAAGAATAAAGCTAAGCCTAATAAACCAGCTACTAACATTAAAATAATAGATGAAATATTTAAGGCAAATAAATCAATTAAAAACATAGCTATAAACGAGACTATTAAAATGGTTATAGGTATAGGCTTTTTCTCCATCTTCTTAAGCATCTTTATAGCCGCATCAATTATTAAAAGACCTACAGCACATTTTATTCCTAAGAATGCATTATATATCCAAGTTATTTCCAAAAACCTATCTAAATATAATGATATGATAAATAAAATAACTAAAGATGGTATTATCATTCCTATTGTAGCGATTATGGCTCCAAGAAGCCCTTTTTGCTTATATCCAACATATGTTGCACAGTTTATAGATATAGGGCCTGGTGTAGATTCAGCTATGATAGTTAGATTAATCATTTCATCATGTGTTATCCATTTTTTCTTTTCTACACAAGTATGTTCTATTAAAGGAATCATTGCATGGCCACCGCCAAAAGCAAATAATCCTATTTTCATAAATGAGAAAAATAGATTGATTAAAATCATTGAATCATACACCTCCTTTTACCACTAATATATATTATACTACAAATAAATAAAAATCCCTAAATTGTTAGGGATTATTTTATTATTCTAAAATTATATTTTTTATTTCATCAAATACTTTAACAAGCCCATTAATCTCATTTGTATAATCTTTATTTTCTTTTATTCTAAGTTCTTCTGTTAGATTATATAAGATGTTATATAGTGGAGTAAGAGATAAATTAGCAAATACCCCTTTTAGGGCATGAGATATTTTAAAAGCATTATCATAATCTTTATCAATAATAAATTTTTTTAAATCATATATTTTATTATCTGATACAGACATCTTAAGTAATTTAATATAGAAATCTTCTTTATTTAAACAGCGTTCTAATCCTTCTTTAGTATTACAGCCATAATTATTTAATTTATCTATTATAGTCATTATTTATCACCCAAGAACCTTTCAAAATCTTTAGCAGGAATAGGTTTTGAATAATAATACCCTTGAACAATATCGCAGCCTAATTCCTTTAAGGCATCAAGCTGTTCAATAGTTTCTACTCCTTCTGCGACTACTTTTAAAGATAATTTCTTTGCTAGATTAATGATAAGCTCAATAATTTTTGTGTCTTTCTTTTCATTAAAGGCTTCTTTTATAAATGACATATCAAGTTTTAGGGCATCTAGTGGTAGACTAGATATCATATTTAAGGAAGAATAACCAGTTCCAAAATCATCCATTTCAATAATAAAGCCTAAATCTTTTAAATCATTTACTCTACTAATTATAATATCAATATCAGATGTATAAGCTGACTCGGTAATTTCTAGTATTAGTTCACTAAATGATAATTTATTATCACTAATAATTTTTTTGAACTTTTCAATTAAATTAGGATCATAAATATCTATTCTACTTACATTTACAGATACTTTAACTGACTTATTATATTTTTCTTTCCATAACTTTATCTGACTAGCTGTTTCATTCCATACATAATTGTCTAATTCCTGTATTAAGCCATTTTCTTCAAATAAAGGAATAAATACAGATGGTGGAATAATGCCTAGTTTTTTATGATTCCATCTAACTAAAGCTTCTGCGCTAGTTAATTCAGGTTTATCTTTTTGAATAAAGAATTTAGGTTGATAATAAATCATAAATTCTTTATCAGTAATTGCTTGTTTAAAATCATCAATTAGTTGTTCTTCAAATACTTCTTTTTCATGTAATTTACTATCATATATAGCAATATTATCTACTAAATTATTTATTTTATCTAAAGCAAAGCATGCTCTATCAAATCTTGTTTCAATAGGTATATTTTTATTAACATTTTCATATACACCCATTTCTAATCTTGCCTTTGCTTTAGATAATTCACCAACAAATAAGTTATCTAATATATCATCTAATAATTTTCTTAAATTATGAACATGTGGTGTATATACTAAGAAAGTATCTTCTTCCTTTCTACATACTATACCACCTAATTTAGAAATGACATCTCTAATTTTATGGGCTAAATTAATTAAGACTAAATTAGCATATTTACTTCCAAAACGCTCAACTATAATATGGAAATGAGATATATCAATAGCGATAGCATCCATTGCTATATCTCTATAATGAATATCTATTTCTTCAACATAATGCATAAAATATTCCTTATTATATAGGCTTGTTAAAGTATCACGTTCTGTTTGGCTAATTAATTGTCTATTTTCAAATAATTCAATGATTCTTTTTATTCTAGCAAGTATTATTCCTTTTGCCGGATAAGGTTTAGGAATAAAATCTATTGCGCCAATATTTAAAGTTTCTTCTTCTGAATCAATATCACTTGTAATAATAATTACAGGTATATTTTTATATTCGTCACTATTTTTTAATTGCTTTAAAAGATCCTTACCATTTAATTTTGGTAAAAATAAATCTAATAATATTAAAGATATATTATTTTTATGTTCCTTAACTATTTCTAAAGCTTCTAGTCCGTCATTAGCAACTAATAAATCATAAGAATCTTCTAAGAAATTTTTAAGTAATTCTTGATTAATAAATTCATCTTCAACAATTAAAATAGTTTTTCT
>JAEEGL013061805.1_pt1 | contig 25812 bp, 24 predicted proteins | sample 9134231 | NCBI WGS metagenome assembly JAEEGL01 (sample SAMN16246548, study PRJNA631951) | gut metagenome | biome: gut microbiome; feature: rumen; material: fiber-attached | host: Bos | place: Iran: Karaj | collected 2018-10 | reverse complement strand
TAATAAAACTTATAAATCTAAAAAAAGTGTTAATACTAATGCTTTAAAAGATATAAACCTAAAATTTGAAAATAAAGGTTTAGTTTTTATTGTTGGAAAAAGTGGTAGCGGAAAAACAACTTTATTAAATATGCTTGGTGGGTTAGATAGCCCAGAAGCAGGTAAAATACTTGTAGATAATAAAGATTTATGTAAAATGAATCAAGAAGAGCTTGATTATTATAGAAATTCATATTTGGGATTTGTATTTCAGGATTATAATCTTTTAGAGGAATTTAATGTTTTTGAAAATATAAATATATCTCTAAAGCTACAAAATATTGATAATAAACAATTAATATTAGATACATTAAAAATGGTAGATTTAGAAGGATTAGAAAAAAGAAATATCAATGAATTATCAGGAGGTCAAAAGCAAAGAGTTTCAATAGCAAGAAGTCTTGTTAAAAAGCCAAAATTGATACTTGCTGATGAACCTACTGGCAACTTAGATAGCAAATCTAGTAATCAAGTATTTAAAATACTTAAAAATATTAGTAAAGATGCTCTTGTTATTGTTGTATCTCACGATATAGAAAGTGCTTTTGTATATGCAGATAGAATTATTAAACTTGAAGATGGCGAAGTAATAGAAGATTCTAAAAAGAATGTTAAAAGAAATAAATTAGAAAAAGGAAAGCTTATTAAGTCAATATTACCGTTTTCTTATTCATATAAAATGGCAAAAACTTATTTATTACATAAACCACAAAGACTTATTCTTACTATACTTTTATCATTAGTTGCTTTTTCATTTATGTGCTTTTGTATAAATGTATATTTATTTAATGATATATCTCTTATAAGTAATACTATTAAAGATAATAATAGTTATGTTTTGAAAATAGATTATAAAAAAGTAAAATTAAATCAATATGGAAGTAGAGAAGAAGAATCATTAGATTTTAATGATGATAGTATAGATTATGTGGAATATGCTATAAATGGAAAAGTAAATATGGGTTATTTACTTTATGAAGATAATAATTTACTTGGATTTGAATTTGGAAGTTTAAGTGAAAAATTAATAGAAAATGATGCATATAATATGAGACCAAATAGTTTTATATTTATAAATACCATAGATGATAGAATTATTAACTCTTATATTGGATCATATCCTAAAAAAAATAATGAAATAATTGTTCATAAATACTTTGCTGATTCGATGATAAACTATGGTATCTATGATATTAATGGTAATTTATATAAACCTAAAAACTATGAAGAAATAATAAATAGTAAAACTAAAATAAGATTTGGGAAACATTATGCAATAATAACTGGTATTGTTGATGATGATAATAGCTTATATAAACAAGTATTTAATAGTGGTGAGTTTTGGAATAATGAAATAAAAAGACATTATATTGAAAACTATAGTTCAAAATCATCTTTAATATATGTAAATAATAAATTTATTAAAAATTTGGAATTAAATAATGATTTTGATTCTTCAAAAGTAGAGTTTTATAATGATGGACAAACTAGTAGTGACAGAATAGAAGTACTAAATAGTAAAATTAAATATTATGACTTAAATGGTAATTTAAAAGAAATAAATAATTTATCTAATAACGATGTAATACTATCAATAGATACATTTAGATTATTTAGTGATTATAATAAAAATTTTGATAATTATTTAAAAAAGAATAGAAGTCTTGTATATAATAAAATAGTTGAGAATTATTTAATAAAATACTTAAAAGAAAATAAGAGTAATTTAAAAATAAAATTAATTAATAGAACATTTAATAATATTGATTCTGTTAATGTTATTGGTGTTTCTTTAGGAGAAAAGAATTATATTGGATCTTATCTTGTAAATAATTATACATTATCAAAAAAGGTAATTAAATCATTATTTGTTTATGAAGATAATACAAATAATATTAAGAATATATTTAATGATTTAGATTATACATATGATAAACAATATTATGATGAAGGAGAAAAATATTATTTAAGTTTTAATAATTCTAGTAATGTTTATAGTGTAATATTTATCTATCATATGATAAAAAGATATTTATTTACATTTAGTGTTATATTTGTATTATTTTCAATACTATTGATTTTAAATTATATTTCTGCTTCTATAACAAATTTTAAAAAGGAAATTGGAATATTAAAAAGTATAGGTACAAGCAGTAGGGATGTTACAAAAATATTTGTTGTTGAAACATTATTAATAGGAATTATATCTTGGATATTTGGAATAATAATGTGGTTAGTTGAATCTTATGAATTAAGTAGTTCTTTATTTAAAAGATTTTATTTCACATTAAATGGAATTGTAATAAATCCTAGTGTATTAATAATATCATTTGTTTTTATAGTTTTATCTTCTTTATTGATTACATGTTTACTAATGGAAAAAATTAATAGAATACGTCCAATAGATGTAATCTTAAATAAAAATTAATGAATAAAATACTTGAGAAAAATCTCAAGTTTTTATTTTATTTTTTATTAAATAGTGTTATAATATGCTCGTTTTTATAAAATATTTATAAAAAAAGAAGTGTTTTTGAAATTCTTGTCGTATATAATTTATTAGGAGGGCAAAAATGGCTTATATCACAAAAGAGTTAATTGATGAAATTAAATCAAAAAATGATATTGTAGATGTTATTGGTAGTTATATCGATTTGAATGAAAAGAATAAAGCACTTTGTCCTTTCCATGATGATCATAATGCATCTTTAAGTGTTCATCCAGATAAACAAATATTTAAATGTTTCTCTTGTGGTGAATCTGGAAATGTAATATCATTTGTTGAAAAAATTAATGGGGTTTCATTTCTTGAAGCACTTAAAATTCTTGCTGATAGAGCAGGAATAAAACTTGATGTAAAAGAAACAAAAAAGACTAATACTAAATTTGATAAGTATTATGAGATAAATGATACAGTAAATAAATATTTTAAAAACAATTTAATAAGTAATGAAGGAAAAGAAGCACTTAAATATTTAAATGAAAGAGATATTGATAAGTCAATAATAAATGAATTTAATATTGGACTTGCAACAAGTAATAAATTAACTGGTATATTAGAAAGTAAATATGATATTCAAGATTTAATAGATATTGATATTGCTAAAGAAGTAAATGGAAGAGTATTTGATACTTTTCAAAATAGAATTATATTTCCAATTATAGATGAAAATAATAATGTAATAGCATTTTCTGGACGTAAATATTTAAGTGAAGATTTAAAAGATAATACTCTAAGTAAATATTCTAATACAAAGGATACATTTATTTTTAAGAAAAGTGGAGTATTCTATAATATTAATAATGCTCTACTAAATATAAAAAAGAGTAAAGAGATTATTATTTGCGAAGGATTTATGGATACTATTAGAATGAGTAGTATCGGATATAAAAATGTGGTTGCTTTGATGGGTACTGCATTTACAAAAGAACATTTGGATTTAATAATTAAATATAAATGTAGGGTAGTATTAAATCTTGATCAAGATGATGCTGGTAAGAATGCGACAATTACTATTGGAAATGAATTAATAAAAAATAATATAGATACTACAGTAATAGTATTTGATGATTATAAAGATAGTGATGAATATATTGTTCATAAGGGTAAAGACTTATTTGATAAAGCATATAATAATAGAATTTCTTTTGTAGATTTTAAGTTTAATTATATGAAATCTAAAAAGAATATGACTGATTCACTAGAGGTTAGTAAATATATCAACGAAGCAATTGAAACATTAGACTTAATAGATGATGATATATTAAAAGAATTAAAAATAAAAGAATTATGTAATGAATTTGGAATAGATGAATCTGTTATAAGAAACAAATTAACTATAAAAGATGTTAAAAAGAATGAAGTAAAGAAAGAAGTTAAAAATAGAAGATATAATAAATATGATATAAGTGAAATAAGAATACTATATTTGATGTTACATTATGATGATGTAATACTATATTTTGAAAATACTTTAGGTTATTTAATACATGAAAATATGTCATTACTTGCATATAAAATAGTTGAGTTTATGGATGCGTATGGATACTTTAATTATAGTGATTTTATTGATTATATTAGAGATAATGAAGTACTAGATAATACTTTAAAAGAGGTAATGAAATATCATAATAGTGATGAATATACTGATAGTGAACTTGAAGATTATATAAATACTATTAAAAAGTATTCAATAGAAAAAAGAGTTAATACATTAAAGAAAGAAATGAATGAAACTCTTGATATAAATAAAAAAATAGAGATTGCCAAAAAAATAGAAGATATTAAGAAGGAAGTGTTAAAATGGTAAACAATATTAAAACATTTGACGAAAGAATTGAAGAACTTGTAAATACTGGAAAAGAGCAAGGATACTTAACATATGAACAAATTGCTAAAAAAACAATAGACTTGGATTTAGATAGTGAAGCATTAGATAAACTTTATAATGCATTAACTGAAAACAATATTGAAGTTAGAGCAGAAGATGAAGAAGATGGTGGAGAAGTAGACTTAAAAGAAGAAATTATTATTGATGATGTACCTGATGAAAGCAAAGATATGAGTGTTAATGATAATGTAAGAATGTATTTAAAGGAAATAGGAAAAATTTCTCTTCTTACATTAGAAGAAGAACAAGAATTATCTAAAAGAGTAGCTTCAGGTGATGAAAAAGCCAAGAATATTTTAGCAGAATCTAACTTACGTTTAGTTGTTAGTATAGCAAAAAGATATGTTGGACGTGGATTATTATTTTTAGATTTAATTCAAGAAGGTAATATAGGTTTAATGAAAGCAGTAGAAAAATTTGATTATGATAAAGGATATAAATTTTCTACATATGCAACATGGTGGATTAGACAAGCTATTACACGTGCTTTAGCAGATCAAGCAAGAACAATAAGAGTTCCAGTTCATATGGTTGAAACCATAAATAAAATGGCTAGAATAGAACGTCAAATGACTCTAGAATTAAATCGTGAACCAACAGATCAAGAGTTATCTAAAAAGATGGGAATAGCTGTTGATAAAATAGCTGAAATTAGAAAGATTAGTCAAGATCCAGTATCACTTGATACTCCAATTGGAGAAGAAGATGACTCACATCTTGGAGACTTCCTAGCAGATGAGCGAACAATGTCACCAGAAGAATATGCTACATATGAAATATTAAAAGATGAACTAAGAGAAGTATTAGATACTTTAACTATTCGTGAAAAAGAAGTATTAGAACTTAGATTTGGTTTATTTGATGGATCAAGTCATACATTAGAAGAAGTAGGAAAGAAATTTAAAGTTACTAGAGAAAGAATTAGACAAATAGAAGCAAAAGCTCTAAGAAAACTAAGACACCCATCTAGAGCTAAAAAATTAAAAGATTTCTTAATTGAATAGAATTGAAGCAATTTATTCACTAATAAATGAAAAAGATAAAGTAGTTGATGTTGGGTGTGATCAAGCAAAATTATCTTTAATGCTTGCTCGTAGAAATCAACGCTCTATAGCTTCAGATATTAGTGAAAAAGTTATTAATAAAGCTGCATCTAATATTGAAAGTCCCTTAATAGATTTAAGAGTTTCTAATGGACTTGATAAAATAAAAGATGGTGAAGCTGATACATTAGTACTTTCAGGTATGGGAACACATACAATTATAAAAATACTTGAAAATACAAAATTAAGATTTAATAAGATTATTACAATATCAAATAACTATCATAATATTTTAAGAAGTAAAATGAATGATTTAAATTATAAAGTTAGTAAAGAACAAATAATTAAAGAAAATAATAAGTATTATAATTTGATTGTATTTGAAAATGGTAATATGAATTATAGTGAAAGTGAAATTGAACTTGGATTAAATCATTTAGATGAAAAAATGTATAAAGAGTATTTAGATTTTTTATTAAATAAATATAATAATATTAAAAAATCTTCTAAGGATAAAAATAATAAAATTGATGTTTTAATAAATCTAATTAATGAAAAAAGAAATCAATTATAAAATAATTGATTTTTTTATGTAAAATTAATTCATAGTGATTGAAAGTATGATTTAAATACTTGTATAATTAAATTGGGTGAATATAATGAATGATGTAAATATTTTAAAAAATAATGGAGTTAATCTAGAATCAAGTTTAGAGTATTTAGGAGATATGGAATTATATGATGAGACTATGAATGAATTTTTAAGTCTTGTTGATGGTAAAATTTCAGATTTAACTAAATATAAAGATAATCATGATATGGAAAACTATGCAATTTGTGCTCATTCACTAAAGAGTGATGCAAGATACTTAGGTTTTACAAATCTGGCTGAAATAGCATTATCACATGAAATGGCTGGAAAAGAAAACAGAGAAGACTTTGTTATACAAAATTTTGATTCATTTATTAGTGAAATTAGAAAAATGATTAGTATTTCTAATGAATATTTACATCAAAATAATATAATAAATACTTCAACAAAGGAAGATGTAATTGTTATTCATGAAGAAGAATTACCTTCTGTATTAGTAGTTGATGATTCTGAAATAGTTAGAAACTTTATTATTAAGATGTGTAGTGATAAATATACTATTATTACCGCAGTTGATGGGGTTTCTGCAATTAGTGAACTTGAAAAAGAAAATAATATTAAATGTATTTTACTTGATTTAAATATGCCTGGAGTAAATGGGTTTAAAGTTCTTGAGTATTTACAGACAAATAATTTGTTTGCTAGATATCCTGTTTCAATAATTACTGGAGCAGATGATAAAGAAACAATAACTGATGCATTTAAATATCCAATTGTAGATATGTTAAATAAACCATTTAATGAAAGAGATGCTAAAAGAATAATTGAAAGGACTATATCTTATGGAAAATAATTTTGGGAGTAATATTAGTAGACTGCCAGATCCTAATTCTTTCCAAAGAAGAGTAACTTATAATTCATCTAATAATTCTGATGCTAGTAATTCAAATTCAATTAATAATAGATTTAGTAAAAATGGAGGACCTATTTCATCATTAGATGGAAGAAAATGGCAAACTAGAGATCAAGCAATGATTGCAAATAAAGAATACTATAAGAAAATAGGAAGAGATATAAATCATAAAGAAATGAATTCTGAAGCATTTAATTTAACAAATTTTTATCATTTTGATAAAGACTAGAATATGACGTAAGTCATATTTTTTTGACAAACAATTAATAATTATATAAAATATGTAGACAGGTGCAATATATATGAACTTATTAGATATAAAAAATCCAAAATTCTTAAAAAAGTTGAAGATAAAAGATTTAGAAAATCTTGCTTTTGATATACGTAAATTCTTGGTTGAAAAAGTATCAGTTACTGGAGGGCATTTATCTTCAAATTTAGGTGTTGTAGATTTAACTATTGCTATTCATAAAGTTTTTTCTTCTCCAAAAGACAAAATAATATTTGATGTATCTCATCAAGCATATACTCATAAGATTTTAACAGGAAGAGCTAGTGGTTTTGACTCGTTAAGACAATTAGATGGACTTTCTGGCTTTCAAAAGAAGAATGAAAGTATATATGACTCATATGAAGCAGGGCATTCTTCTACAAGTTTGTCTGCTGCTCTTGGTATGGCTATTGCACGTGATAAATTAAAAAAAGATTATAATGTTATCGCTGTAATAGGAGATGGGTCTATTGGAAATGGTCTTGCATATGAAGCATTAAATCATATCGGAGATACTAAAACTAGATTAATTATTATTTTAAATGATAATGAAATGAGTATTTCAAAAAATGTTGGTGGAGTTCATAATGGTCTAGATAAAATAAGAAGTGCATGGAAATATAATAATGCTAAAGATAAAACAAAAAATATTATTAATAGAATTCCTTTTTTAGGTCCACGTATTAGTGCAGGAATAACTAATGTTAAAGCTTCAATAAAGAAATTATATTTAAAAGAAGGATTCATTTTTGAAGAATTAGGTCTTCAATATTATGGTCCAATAAATGGACATGATTATAAAGAAATGTTAACTTATTTAAATATTGCCAAAAAAGAAAAAGGACCTGTAATAATTCATGTTATAACAGAAAAAGGAAAAGGTTATAAATATGCAGAAGAAGATAAAATTGGTTCTTGGCATGGTATAGGGCCTTTTGATATAGAAACAGGAAAACTTAAAGCAAAAAGTGATGGTAGATTATCATGGAGTGAAGTTATTTCTAATCATTTAATGAATCTAACAGAAGAAAACAAAAAAATAATGGTTATTACTCCAGCTATGGCGGGTGGAAGTAAACTATTAAAATATAAAGAAAAATATAAAAATAATTTTATTGATGTTGGTATGGCAGAAGAACATGCTTTAGTTATGGCAAATGGAATGGCACAAGATGGTTTAATTCCTTTTGTATCAATATATTCAACATTCTTACAAAGAGGTTATGATGAAGTACTTCATGATATTGCTAGAATGAATTCTCATGTAATATTAGGTATTGATAGAGCAGGTATAGTGGGAGAAGATGGGGAAACTCATCAAGGAGTTTTTGATTTATCATTTTTACTTCCAATACCAAATATGATAATTTCAACACCTAAAGATAGTATTGAAGCAGGAAATCTATTATATACTGCAACTATAACAGAAAAACCTTTTGCAATTCGTTATTCAAGAGATAAAATGAAATATATAAATAAACAAACATATAAAAAAATACAAATTGGATCATGGGAAATGATTGAAAAAGGAAAAGATTCTATAATTATTACTTATGGTTATCTTCTTGAAAATGCAAAACAAATAAGAGAAGACTTAAAAGAAAAAATTGATCTTGGAATTGTTAATGCAAGATTTCAAAAACCAATAGATAAATCTATGTTTGATGATATTCTAGATAATTATAAAAATATTTATGTTTATGAAGAAATGACTTACATTAATTCACTAGGTTCATTCCTTGTTAATTATGCTAATGAGTATGGATATAAAGGCAATATAAAAGTATTCGCAATACCAGATGAATTTGTTCTTCAAGGAAAGAAAACTGAAGTATTAAAAAGATTAGAATTAGATCCACAATCAATAGAAAATAAAATATTAAAAAAGTAAAGTAATACTTTATAAATAAATGTTTGTAAGATATAATTAGTATATAATAATTACTTGCCAAGTGTTATTATGACAATTTAGACGCTAAGGTGTATTTGCTTAAGGCAAGAAAGTGAATATGCATGCTGCGGAGTATACTTCCTAAAAAAAGGAGGTATACTCCTTTTTTATTATTTTGAAGGGAGGAATATAAAATGAAAGAAATAATTGAAAAAGAAAATGTAGCAAATATGATTTATGAAATTAGAGGAAAGGAGGTAATGTTAGATAGTGATTTAGCTATTTTATATCAAGTCGAAACAAAAAGAATAAATGAAGCAGTTAAAAATAATCCTGATAAGTTTCCGGAAAGATTTAGTTGGATTTTAAGTCAAGAGGAGTTAAATATTTTGAGGTCGAAATTTTCGACCGCAAATATAAGCAAGATGTCTAGATCAAATCCTAGGGTATTTACAGAACAAGGCGTGTATATGCTTGCAACAATTCTTAAATCTAAAGTAGCAACAAAGGTAAGTATTAGAATAATGGATACATTTGTTAAAATGAGACATTATATTAATTACAATAATAATTTGTTGCCAAATAGAGTGTTATTGCTTGAAAATAAAGTTGATGAGAACACAAGAAGAATAGATGAATTATTTGATAAGTTTAATCCTAAAGAAATAGCATATAATCATATATTTGTTGATGGTGATTTTTATGATTCATATTCAGCTTTATTAGATATATTTGAAAAGTCAAAAGAAGAAATAATTATTATAGATAATTATGCAGGAAAAGAGTTGTTAGATATATTAAAAAAAATTAATAAAAAAACAATAATTGTATCTAAAAATATTGATGATAAAATAATGAATAAATATCAAAATCAATATAAGAATGTATTATTTATACATAATGAATTATTTCATGATAGATTTATTATTATTGATAGAATAAGATTATTTATATGTGGTTCATCTCTAAAAGACTTTGGAAAAAAATGCTTTGGAATTAGTGAACTAAGTGATAAAGAGTACATATTAAAAATATTGGATAAAGTATTTAATAAAAAACAATCTTAATACTAAGATTGCTTATTATATGGGTTAAAAGTAACGTATTCTTTATTTTCTTCTTTAATCCAATAACCAAATTTTCCAGTTATTTTAATTTTTTCTTTTAATGGAGTAAACTTTAATTTACAAGTATCTTTAGCTTTACCATTATCACTAATAGAAGCAGTTAGATGTGGTTTTACATAATTACCATTAATATCATAATTATTATAATATTTCATATATTCTTCTGGAATCTCTACTTCAAATCCACTATTATTTTTACTACTTCCATAAGATACTAAATAAATATCAATTTCTTTATTTAATAATTCATCATATACTTGATCATTATTTGGTTTATATATAAAAGTACAATGAATACTATCATGTATATTAGCAAGAGGATTCTTTTCTAAATTTCTAATTTTTTTACATTCACTTTCATCAAAAAATATTCCTTCATAATCTATCATAGTAATAACCTCATATATCAAAATTATAGCATATGTGTTATAATTTTGATAGGTGAATATATGAAAAAGAAAACAATAACTATTATAATAATTATTATTCTATTAATACTTTTATTTCCCTTTAGATATAGATTAAAAGATGGAGGAAGTACAGTTTATAAATCACTAACATATGAAATTACAAAAGTACATCGTTTACATGATATTAATGAAATAGAAACTGGATGGGAAATAACAATATTAGGAAAACAAATCTATAAAAAAACTACAATAAATGTTGACATACAAGCGTCAAATGAATAATAAATATAATAAAAATTTAAAACTATGTATCACAATTGATACATAGTTTTTGACTATTATAAAAATAATTGATAATATTTAATCAGTATTGGAGAGTAATATGCTCTTAATAATAGATTGGAGAGATAATAATGAGTAAAGAATTAACAGGATATCCTCATTTGGACAAACCATGGGAAAAAGGTTATAGTTATTTTAAAAAGCATCCGTATATCCCTGATTTAAGTGTTTATAATGCAATAAAACTATTGAATACATTTTATAAGAATAAATGTGCTGTAGATTGTTTAGATTTGCAAGTGAGTTATGGAGAAATGATGAATGATGCTGTAACTATTTCTCTTGCATTAAAGGAATTAGGGGTAAAAAAAGGGGAAGTAGTTAGTGTTTGTATGCCAAATTATTATCAGGCTGTTGCAACATATTTAGCTTGTAATAGAATTGGTGCGGTTGTAACATTTATTAATTCAAGCGCAACTGAAAAAGAAATTTGTGATTATGTAAATTTATATGAATCAAAGGTTTTTATTAATTATGATAATACCCAAGAACAAAATGAAAGAATAAAGAAAAATACTGGATTAAGATATATAGTAACATTAGATAAAAATAATGTTAATAATGATAATATCCATAAAAACTATAGATTAACAAGAAACGATGAATTGTTAGATTATAATACTTTAGGAACTATAGCAAGTTTTCAAAAAAAACAACATGAAAAAGTTGAAGGAAAGGATGATGCTTTAATATTATACACGAGTGGCACAACTGGTAAACCTAAATCTGTTGTTTTGACTAATAAAAACATTATAGCTTCTGGATTATATCAAAAAAACACTTGTTTAACTGATACTTTAAGAGGTGATAGAACTTTAGTATGTGTTCCATTCACTTATCCGTATGGATTTTGTACTTCAACTTTATTAACTTTTATGAGTTGTAAGACAGCTGTATTAGGGCCAGATTTATCAAAAGATACAATTTCTTATTATATGTCTAAAAATCCAAATATTATTTTTGGATCTCCAGCTCTATTGGAGGTAATAATGAAAAATATTGATAAAAACCAATCTTTAGCTTCCGTAACTGCATTTGTTTCTGGTGGAGATTATATGTCTCCAGAGGCTGCAAAAAGAGGAAATGATTTTTTTGAAGCCCATGGGGCTCACGATGTTGAAATTAGTAATGGAAGTGGTAATGCTGAAACTGTAAGTTGTGGAACTGCACAAACTGGAATCAAAATAAAACCTGAAACAGCAGGAAAAATATTAATTGGTTCAAACGGAATGATAGTCGATCCTGAAACGATGAAACCAAAAAAACTAAATGAAATTGGTATGTTATGTATGTCGGGAGGGCATGTTTTTAAAGAATACTATAAAGATCCTCAAAGAACAAAAGAAGCTAAGTTTATGTATAATGGGAATGAATTTTTTAAAACTGGAACAATGGGTTCCATAGATGAAGAAGGGTATTTTCATATAACGGGAAGATTGTCAAGATTTTATATTATCTCTACGTTGAATAAAGTATATTTAGATCATGTTCAATCAATTATTTCATCTTTTGATTGCGTAAAGGATTGTGTTGTTGTAAAGGTTCCTGATGACGATATGCTTTTTGTAAACAAAGTTTATGTTGAGTTAAATGATGAATATAAAGACTGGAAAAGTGAAGATATTATCGACCATATTTATTCATTATGTAAAAGAACTCCATGTGAAAAATCAAATAATGAAGAACAATTAATGTGGTATGAAATACCAAAATATATTGAAATAGTTCCATTTTTACCAAGAAAACAAGGAACTGAGAAATTAGATTATAATTTGTTAGAACAAGATGCATTAGAAAAGAAAGAAAATGGATTAAATCTTACATTAAAAAAGATAAAATAAACTATATTTTATCTTTTTTATGGTATAATGTTTATAATAGGAGTTGATAGTATGCAAGGAACAGGATTATATTTCCCTTTATGTGCAGTTCCATTTTCTATAATGGTACTTGTTCTTTTTGCTTCTAAAGAGCATATAAAACATATTGAGACTCGTATTTATAAAGTATTATTAATATTAAATTTTGTTGGTTTAGTTTTAGAATTATTATGTACTTATGCATCATATATTTATAATTTATATCCATTTATTAGTATTTTTATTTATAAATGTTATTTGCTTTATTTGATTGCATGGATATCAAGTTTTGCTTATTATATATATTGTGTTTCTAATGAAGAAACACAATACAATTATAAAAGATATAAATTTTTTGGTATATACTATATATTAGTAATAATGATGTTAATTTTTTTACCAATTAAAGTTGTTGTAGAAAATAACTTCCAAACAAGATATACTTCGGGGCCATCAGTTTATTTGGTGTATGCGATTACTGGAATTGCTATGTTATTAATCATAGTATTTATGATGAAAAATCATAAAAGATTTTTTAGTAAAAAATATATACCAGTTTATATTTTCTTCATACTTGGAGGTATTAGCACAACTATTCAGTTCTTTCATCCAGAAATACTATTAAGTACTTATATGGAAACATTGGTTACTGTAATAATGTATTTTACAATTGAAAATCCAGATGTAAAAATGATAGAGCAATTAAATATAGCCAAAGATCAAGCAGATAAGGCTAATAGAGCTAAGACTGATTTCTTAAGTAGTATGTCTCATGAAATTAGAACGCCTTTAAATGCTATTGTAGGTATGAGTGAAGATATTAGTACTTATGAAGGAGAGTTACCTGAACAAATTAGAGAAGATGCTAGTGATATTCAAGTAGCTAGTCAAAACTTACTTGAAATAGTTGGTAATATACTTGATATTAGCAAGATTGAATCTGAAAAGATGGAAATAGCGGAGCTTTCTTATAACTTTAAAGAAGATGCTAAGGCTCTTGCTAAAATTAATGCAGTAAGAATTGGAGAAAAACATATTGATTTTAAGGTTGATATAGCTGAAGATATTCCTGAATTTTTGCTTGGTGATAAAATTCATATGAAAGAAGTTATTAATAATTTAGTTAGTAATGCTATTAAATATACTGAGAGTGGTTTTGTTAATTTTACATGTAAGTGTATTAATCAAGGAGATATTTGTAATTTAATTATTAGTGTTCAAGATAGTGGCCGTGGTATTAAGCAAGAAGACATTGACAAATTGTTTAATAGATTTGAACGTTTAGGAGTAGAGAGAAATACTACTACAGAAGGTACTGGATTAGGTCTTGCAATTACTAAAAAATTAGTTGAGATGATGGGAGGTAAAATAACTGTAACATCTACTTATGGACAAGGTAGTATATTTATGGTTAATATTCCTCAAAAGATAGATAGAAATGCTATAATGAGTCAAAATAGTGATGTAATAGTTATTAGTGATGTAACTGAAGTAGATTATAGTACTAAACATGTTCTTGTAGTTGATGATAATCCACTTAATATCAAAGTTGCAAATAGAGCTCTTGCTAATTTGAATATGCAAATTGATAGTGTAAATTCTGGACAAGAATGTATTGATAAAATAAATGCAGGCAATGTGTATGATGTAATTTTAATGGATATTATGATGCCTGGTATGAGTGGTGAAACAACTCTTGCAAATTTAAAAAATAATCCAGCTTTTACAACACCAGTAATAGCACTAACAGCTGATGCTGTAAGTGGTGCTCGTGAAAAATATTTAAGTGCTGGTTTTGTTGATTATATTGCTAAACCATTTAATAAAGATCAAATAAAAGAAAAATTGGATTTAATATTTAAAAAATGAAAACTTTTAATAGTTTTCTTTTTTTATGTTATACTTTAAGAGAGGTGTTCTTATGAAAGAAGTAATATATAATAATGGTAATTTAAGTGATAGTGATATAAATGATTTAGTAGTAAGAATAAAAGTATTATTAATTAATAATAATAAAATATTGATTGGTAATGAAAGTGGTCTTTATGCATTTCCTGGAGGACATTTAGAAAAGAAAGAAAGTTTTAATGATTGTTTAAAAAGGGAAATTAAAGAAGAAACTGGTATTGAAATAGATGATAGTGAAATAGGTGAGCCATTTTTAAAAGTGGTTTATTTAAATAAAAATTATCCTGAAGTTGGAATTAATAGAAAAAATGAAATATATTATTATGTGGTAAAAACAGATAAAAAAGTTGATTTATCAAAAACCAATTATACTAAACGTGAACTTGAAAAAGAGTATAAAATAGAAGAATTTGATTTAGATGAAGTAATTGATAAGATTACTGAAAACATTCCAAATAATGAAAAGAATGAAGTGATATCTCGTGATATGATTATTGCTATTAAAGAGTATAAAAAAAATATTAATTAGTTTTAGTATTCTTTTTATATTCATTTTCTATCCATGTGATTAGTAAAAGGTAGATATAATTTTTTTCATTTCTTGAAAGTTTTCTGCCTTTTGGAATGTGATGCCATTTTTCAAGACAACTTCTGCAACAACATGCACAAGCATGTTGTGCTATAAAAGTAGGATGTGCTTTCATTGGAGTTTGTCGCCCATCATTAATAGGATATGCTGAAGAAAGTTTTTGCTCTATAAAATCTATTGTATGTTTTTTAATAGTATCCATTCCTTTTTCATCTATATAATCAATCATATATTTTCTTAAATGAAAACTACTTCTAAATTTGGATTTAGATAGTTCTAGTAATTTATTATTAATTAGAGTGTTTCTTTTATTCATATAATAATTATAACATATTAAAATAATGTACTATTGACATAATTTAAATTATTATTATAATAAGCATTAAAATGAATGTGAGGTGTATTATATGAATGATCAAAACTATGAAAATGAATTAGTTGAATTTTACTCAAATAAGATAATTGAAAGTATTGGAAGTAAATATTCATTAGAAAGTATTGATGATTATAATGCTGATCCTTCTTATCATGGAAAATTTGAAGGATATGGATTTGAAATATCAATAGTTTATGATGATAAAAAATTTGATGATTATGAATATTTAGATATCAAATTTAATGGTAAAAAAGTATATACTCATAAGGATGGAATATTAATATATGGAGTTTGGCAAGAAGCTTTGGCTGAATTATATAAAAAAATCCCAATTATTTTAAGAAAAGATGAAATCAATAAAAAAAGATGTCTTCATGCATTAGATTTATATAAAAAATATATTAATCCAATTATTGGCAGAGTTGGAAAAATAAATAATAATATAACTTTGGGTTCTTATACTGAATATGATCCATATGGTGGATATGGAAATACAACTACATATCATAATGTTGTTAAAAAAAATGGAAAAGTGGTTTTAGACGTTATAGATAGAATATACTCATTTTCTATCTATAGTTATACTCCTGGAAATTGGGAAGATGAAATTATTGATTTTTATAATAGATATAATAACCGTGAAACTGAAGAGGAACGTGCTTCTGCTATTAGAACTTTAAAAAATATTCGTGATATATAAAAAAACAACTCATTTAAGAGTTGTTATTTTTTTATGGTGCAGGAGATGGGACTTGAACCCACAAGGCATTGCTACCGGCAGATTTTGAGTCTGCTGCGTCTACCAATTCCGCCACTCCTGCTTGACTTAACTATTATAGCATAAATATAAAAATATTGCATAGTATTATTATAAATAATTTGTTATAATAAAAAAAGAAAATAGGTGATGATATGGATAATCAAGATTTGAATAATCAAAATATTGATGTAGAAAATCAAGCGGTTAATAATACAAGTCAACCAACCATTCAAGGACAAACGCCAGCACCAAGTTTAATGAGAGAAAGCATTGATCAAAATGGAAATGTTGTAACTCCTAGTAATAATCAAGGGCCTGATAATGCAGATAAAATAATAAATGCTGTTGAAGGAATTGTAAATACTCAAGATCATAAAAATGAATTTACTGTTGATGAAATAAAAAAATTTAAAGCATCATGTATGGTCAGTTATATTCCTTTAGTATCATTATATTTTGTTGTGAGTAATAAAGTTAAACAATCTGTTTATTTGAAATTTCATGTAAATCAAGGACTTTTAATTACTATATTATGGGTAATAGTATTCTTTATTTCAAGTATATTAAAATCATTATTTACTACTAATTCTCTTCTTAGAAATTCTACTCCAGGATGGGTTAGTTTAATATCATATATTCTTTATTGTATATGTTTTGTATTAACAATATTTGGAATAATAAACACATATAATGATAGTTCAAAAGAACTACCATTACTTGGAAAAATAAAATTATTAAAATAGTTCAAAAATTGAACTGTTTTTTATTGACAATGAAAATTAATTGTTGTATTATTTGCCTAGATTGGAGAGAATAAAAATGGAAAAAAATAAAAGTACAATTATTCTAATTAGTATTTCAGTAGCATTAGTATTTGGATTAGGTGGTTTTTTTCTTGGAAAATCATTCATTAAGAATAATCCTATAGAGAATGAGAATACTTTAAAAGAACAATTTAAAGAAGATGTTTCAGAAGAACAAATTGAGGATTTAGATGAACAAAAAGAATTAGTTGAACAAGAAGAGAATGATGATGAAAAAATTGTTTTTGATAAAACACAAGCTAATCTTAAAAATGCTTCTTCTAATAGTTGCAAAAAAATGATTTCTAATCTAAACTTTTCTACTTCTTTAAAAAATATGTATTGTTATGCTGATATGTGCTATAAAAATGCAAATGGAGCAATTTCTTATTTTATGAGTGATTTTAAAGAGACTCTTGAAGTAATGAGAAATAATAAAGAATATGCTGATGATTTGATTAATGATAAAAATTCTAATGGATATGTTAATGATATATATACTTTAACTTTATCAAACGGAAAAATATTAGTAATTAAGAATGGGGAAGAATCTAGTAAATATTATTTAAGTGATATTAAAGATGTTAAATCATTTAGAGTTACTTATTCAGTACAAGATGATAATAATTATCAATTATTTGTTCTTCATAATAATGGTATTATTTATGAATATGACTTTTTCTATCAAAAGAAAAAAGCTGTAAAAATAGGAATTGTATATAAGAATGTAGTTGATTTTGATATTTTTGAAGGATTAGATTATAAGGATTGTGTGGGTAAGTCTGAAGGACAAAATATTCAAATTGCTCTTCATACGAAAGATAATAAAACATTATTTGGTAAACCATATTAAAATATAAAGTCTTTAGTTAAAACTAAAGATTTTTTTATTGATTTATTATTATAATTAGAGTAAAATGTTAACTGTGGTTAACAAAGGAGAGGCTATGATATCAAAATCTACAGAAGAGTATTTAAAAACTATGTATATTTTAATGAAGCAAAAAGGAATAATTAGAGTAACTGATATAGCTAAAAAGATGAATTGTAGTAAACCCAGTGTTACTAAACAATTGGGTATTTTAAAAGAAAATGTTTATATTGAATATGAAACATATGGAGAAATTAAATTAACAGATGAAGGAGTAAAACTTGCAACTCGAGCACTTGCTGATTATGATATTGTTTATATATTACTTCATGATGTAATTGGTATTAAAGATAAAAGTGCAGAAAGTGATGCTAGTAAAATTAAAAATGTTATTAGTGATGAAACTCTAAGAGGTATTTCTGAATATATTAATGAAGAATTTGGCCTTAATAATTTAGATTGTAATTTTGATATTATGAATGAATCTTGTAGATTATGTGCATTTAAAAGAGGTGAAGAATAATGAAGTTGTTAAGTATAAAAAAATTATATGCTAGTGTAAATGATAAAGAAATATTAAAGGGATTAGATTTAGATATTAAAAAAGGTGAAATACATGTAATAATGGGACCTAATGGAGCTGGTAAAAGTACTCTTGCTAATGTTATTTTAAATAATCCAAGTTATAAAATAACAAGTGGGGAAATTAAGTTTGATGGTGAAGTTATTAATAATCTTAAAACTGATGAAATAGCAAGAAAAGGTGTATTTATGAGCTTTCAAAGTCCTGAAGAAATACCTGGAATCTCTGTTTTGAATTTTTTAAAAACAGCTAAGAATAAAATGACAGATAAATATATTAATTATTATGAGTTTATGGAAAATGTTTCTGATTATATGAGTGAACTTGATATTAAAGATTCATATATTAATAGGAATATGAATGTCGGATTTTCTGGTGGAGAAAAGAAGAAAAATGAAATATTACAAATGTTAGTATTGAATCCAAAACTAGCAATTCTAGATGAAACTGATAGTGGATTAGATGTTGATGCTATTAAAACTGTTTCTAAAGGTATTAAGATGTTTTCAAATGATAAGAATGCGGTATTAATTATTACACATAATACATCTTTATTAAAGGGACTAGACGTAGATTATGTACATGTATTAGTTGATGGAAAAATTGTTGAAACTGGAACAAAACGTCTTGCAAATAAAATTGAAAAAGAAGGATATTCTTCATTTATAAAGTAGGTGATATAAGTGAAGAAGAAAATAGAAGAAATCAATAGAAGTATTTATGATTTTAAAAAGAAAGACAACTATGAATATAAAATAAAAAAAGGATTAACAAAAGAAATCGTTTTAGAAATATCACAAAGAAAAAATGATCCAGATTGGATGAGAGAAATAAGACTTAAAGGTTTAGAAGCATATGAGAAGTTATCTCTTCCTTCATGGGGACCTGATTTGAGTGAACTTGATATGGATGATATTTCTACATATGTTCGTCCTAAAACTGGTATTTCAAATACTTGGGAAGATGTACCAGAAGATATAAAAGATACTTTTGAACGTTTAGGTATTCCAGAAAGTGAAAGATTATCTCTTGCTGGAGTAGGAGCTCAATATGATTCAGAAGTTGTATATCATAGTATGAAAGAAGAGTTATCAAGTATTGGTGTTATTTATACTGATATGGAAAGTGCAGTTAGAGAGTATCCTGATTTAGTACGTGAATACTTTATGAAAGTAGTACCAATCACTGATCATAAATTTGTATCTTTACATGCTGCTGTATGGAGTGGTGGTAGTTTTGTTTATGTACCAAAAGGTGTTCATGTTGATATGCCCCTTCAATCATATTTTAGACTTAATAGTCCAGAATCAGGTCAGTTTGAACATACTTTAATAATAGTAGATGAAGGAGCTAGTTTGCATTTTATTGAAGGATGTAGTGCTCCAAAATATAATAAATATAATTTACATGCAGGATGTGTAGAGTTATATGTAAAGAAAAATGCATACTTAAGATATTCAACAATAGAAAATTGGTCTAAAAATATGTTTAACTTAAATACTAAAAAAGCTATTGTTGAAGAAGGTGGAACTATTGAATGGATAAGTGGTTCTTTTGGATCTCATATATCAATGTTATATCCTATGAGTATTTTAAATGGTAAAGGATCTAAAAGTGAATTTACTGGAATATCTTTTGCAGGTGCTACTCAAACAATTGATAATGGATGTAAAGTAGTATTAAACGCACCAGATACTTCATGTGTAATAAATGCAAAATCTATTTCTAAAAATGGTGGAGTTTGTACATATAGAAGTTTAGTGCGTGCAACAAAAAAAGCAAAGTCATCACGTGCTAGTGTATCTTGTGAATCATTAATGTTAGATGATAAGTCCGTTTCTGATACAATTCCTGTTAATGATATACAAACGAATGATATAGAGTTTTCTCATGAAGCAAAAATTGGAAAAATATCTGATAAAACTATATTTTATTTAATGAGTAGAGGAATTAGTGAAAGTGAAGCCCTTGCAATGATAGTAAGAGGTTTTGCATATCCTGTAAGTAAAGAATTACCACTAGAGTATGCTGTTGAAATGAATAACTTAATTAATATTGAGTTAGAAAGTAAGGAGGTAAATAATGAAAATTAATGTATCTCCAAAATTAACTTCTAAAAACTTTAGAATAAATGATTTTGAAGTAGAAGATAATTTGTTTAATAAAAAATTAAAACCATTTAGTAATTTTAAGATTGAAAATATTAAAATTAATAAAATAACGAGTAGTGTTCAAACTAAATATGGACTTAATAATAATGAAATAAATAATGGTAATTTTAAATATGAACTTGAAATAATTGATAATAGTAAATATGGAATTATTAATTTTGATATTGAAGATGATTTAGTTGATTTACTTTTAATTAATATTAATAAAGACGCAAATTATTTAATTAATTATAAATCAAATAAAAATATTTATCATAATGGATTAATTAAAGCAAATATAAAATCAAATGTTAAAGCTAATATTATTGTTATTAATAATACTGGTAGTGATGCTAATAATCTAATGAGTTTTGATAGTAGTGTTTTAGATAATTCGATTCTTAACTACTTAATAGTTGATTTGGGTTCTAATATGAGTATTAGCAATTATTATGCTAGTTTGATAGGTGAAAATGCTAAAAACAATTTAAATTCAATATATATTGGAAATAAAAAAGATATTTTTGATATTAATTATATAGTTGATATATTCGGTAAGAACTCTGAATGTAATATAGATGTAAAGGGAAGTTTATCTAATGAAGCAAAGAAAAGCTTTAAAGGATCTATTGATTTTAAAAAAGGTTGTAAGGGTTCAATAGGTGATGAAAATGAATATTGTGTATTACTTAGTGATAAAGTAATTTCTAAGAGTTTACCAATTCTTTTATGTACAGAAGAAGATGTTGTTGGGAATCATAGTACAGCTAGTGGAAAAGTGGGTGACAAAATACTATTTTATATTATGTCTCGTGGACTATCTAAAAAAGATGCAGAAAAATTAATAGTAAAATCTAATTTTGATAAATTGTTAAATATGATTAAAGATGAAAAAATAAAAGAAAAAATAGAAAAAGAAATAGAAAAAGAAATAGATAAAAAGATATAGGAGGAAATATGAAAGAAGATTTTCCATTACTAAATAATAGTGATGTTGTATATTTGGATAGTGCAGCAACTACTCAAAAACCATTATGTGTAATTGATAGTATTTCAAGTTACTATAAAACTATTAATGCTAATCCTCATAGAGGTGCTTATAGTTTAAGTGTAAAAGCTACTTTTGCATATGATAATGCTCGTGAAAAAGTAAAAGAGTTTATTAATGCAAAATCTAGTAAAGAAATAATATTTACTAAAAATGCTACTGAAAGTTTAAACCTTATAGCATATTCATATGGTCTTAATAATTTAGAAAGTAATGATGAAGTAGTATTATCAATAATGGAACATCACTCTAATCTAGTTCCTTGGCAAGAAGTATGTAAAAAGAAAAAATCTATATTAAAATATATGTATGTTAATGATTGCTATGAAATAAGTGATAGTGAATTATCTAAGATAACTAGTAATACTAAAATAGTTTTAATAACTCATGTATCTAATGTAACAGGAACTATAAATGATATTAAAAAAATAATTGATGTTGCTCATAAAAATGGTGCAAAAGTAGTAGTGGATGCAACACAAAGTATAGCTCATATGAGTATTGATGTTCAAGGGTTGGATTGTGATTTTCTAGTATTTTCTTCTCACAAAATGTATGGACCAATGGGTATTGGAGTACTTTATGCTAAAGAAGAATTGTTAAATAGTATGACTCCATTTTTAATGGGTGGAGATATGATAGAGTATGTTTATGAACAAGATACAACATATGCACCACTTCCATCTAAATTTGAAGCAGGAACACAAAATGTAGAAGCTGCAGTTGGTCTTAATGAAGCCATTAATTATATAAAAGAAATTGGTTATGATAAAATATCTAGTCATGAAAAATCATTGTTAAAATATGCAAGAAAAGAATTAGAAAAATTAGAATTTTTAGATTTATATTATCCAAAAGATATAAATAATCATTCATCTATTATTTCATTTAATATAAAAGGAGTTCACCCACATGATGCATCAAGTATATTAGATAGTATGAATATAGCTCTTAGAAGTGGTAATCATTGTGCACAGCCATATTTAAGAAGTTTGAATATTGATTCTACTCTTAGAATGAGTATTGCTATTTATAATAATAAAAGTGATATTGATGCTTTAGTAAATGGTCTAATTAAAGTAAATGAAATGTTTAAAAAATATAATAAGGAGTCATAATGGAAGAATTGGATATTTATAATGAATTATTAATGGAACATGCATATAGTAAAAGAAATAAAAAAGAATTAGATAGTTTTGATGAATGTTCTTTAGGTCATAATCCCAATTGTGGAGATGAAATAAAACTAGAAATTAAATTTTCGGATGATAAAAAGTATTTAAAAGATATGTCTTTTACTGGACATGGTTGTGCAATTTCACAAGCATCAACTTCAATAATGATAGATACTTTAAAAGGAAAAAGTGTTAAAGAAGCAAAAGAAATAATTGAATTGTTTTTTAAGATGATTAGAAGAGAAGATATTTCTAAAGAAGATAGTAAACTTTTAAAAGATGCTATGATTTTAAAAAATATTTCTAATATGCCAGCTCGTGTTAAATGTGCACTATTAGCTTGGCATACATTAGATGATGTCTTAAAGAATTGACAAATATATGTTTTTATAGTATATTAATAAGCGTTTTTGGAAGGGGGAAAATCAAAATGTATAAAGGATATTTTTTAGTTAAACCAAGTGATTTTATAAGATATGGAGATGTTGATTTAAATGGAAACTATGATTATACTCCATGCAAAGATTTTCAAGTTGAAGAACCAAGAGAAAACTATCTAGTATTTGAAGTAAAATATTTTGAATTTGAAGATGGTGAAATAGAATATGCTAAAACTTGTAGAGAAGTAATCACTGGAGAAAAGTTTGCTATTAAAGTAAACAAAAAGAAGGGTAAGAATAAAAGCTCAAAGAATAATACAATTGCATTAATTTCTGAAAGAGTTGGTTTATTTACAAAACCATTACTTGCAAGTAGTATTGATGTTATTCCAAGTAGAGTTTCTGGTCTTTTTAACTATTTAATAGATAATCCAGAACATAAAGTTAATTATTGTACACAATTAAAAAATATGTTTGAAGAAGCTGAATCTTATAAATATGACTATGATCATTCTGTATATGGTCCTAGTAGTGAGTTAACTCGTCAAATGAGAAAAGCATATAGAAAAGTAAATGTTTAATATTTACTTTTTTTTGTTAAATAAAATATATGCTATAATTATTTATAACAAAGGTGATAAGTATGGAAACAGAAATAAGATTTTATTATTCTAGTTCAAGTAAAGATAATGTAATTAAATATCTAAATAAATATAAAGAATTGAAGTTTATTGGAAGATTTTATGAATGTACTCTTCAATATAATCATCCAATGAAGGAATATGATTTTTATACAAAGAGTATTGATGGTAGATTTAGAGTTAGAAAAACTATAGGTGAAAAAGAATCAAAATGTATGATTACATGGAAAAGAAGATTAAATAATAAAAAAGAGTTAATACATAATGAAGAAGAGATTGAAGTTTCAATAAATCCAAATGAATATGATAATTTATGTTTATTACTTGAAAATGTCTTACATTTGAATCTTGTTGAAAGTTATGAAAGATATAGAAATGTTTTTTGTAATGAAGATGTTGAAATAGTAGTAGATGAATATCCGTTTGGACTTTGTATTGAAATAGAAAATAAAAGTAAAGTAAAAGTTGCTAAAAGTGTAATTTTAGAATGGTTAAAACTATTAAATTTAGATATTAATGATGCATATAAACTATCTTGGGATGATAAATATAGTGAACTATGTAAAGAACAAAATAAAAAAGTAGAAAGCAATGTTAGATTTGATAAAGATATGCCTAAAGTATTAAATGAATTTATAATGAACAAATAATTTGTAAACTAATTGTAATTTTTGTATAATTAGTTTTTTTATTATGATAAAATATAATAGGAGAGTGATTTATGAGAGATGTAGGTACAATAGTTCGTGGTATTAGAACACCTATAATTAAAGAAGGGGATGACCTTGCTACAATAGTAGTTGATTCAGTAATCAAGGCTAGTAAAAGTGAGCATTTTGAATTTGAAGATAGAGATGTTATAGCTATTACTGAAGCAGTTGTTGGTATTAGTGAAGGAAATTTTGCTACACTTGATCAAATAGCGCAAGACATTAAAAATAAATTACATTCTGATCATATTGGTATAGTATTTCCTATTCTAAGTCGTAACAGATTTGCTGTATTATTATCAGCAATGGCACGTTCAACAAAAAAGATAACATTACTATCAAGTTATCCATCTGATGAAGTGGGAAACGACATTCTTTATAAAGAAGATTTAATAAAATACCATATTAATCCATCTGAAGATGTTATAACAGAAGAAGAATATAAATCTCATTTTGGACATTTTAAACATTTATTTACTGGTGTAAATATGTATGAAGTTTATAAAGATTTAGTTGAAAAAGAAGGCTGCGAATTTGAAATGGTATTTTCAAATAGACCAGAAACAATTTTAGATTATACTAAAACAGTAATTAATTGTGATATTCATACTAGAAAAGAAACTAAAGAAAGATTATTAAAAGCAGGCGCTGATAAAGTTTTAATGATGAGTGAAATATTAAATGAAAGTGTTGATGGAAGTGGATACTCACCATATGGACTTTTAGGAAGCAATCGTTCAACTGAAGAAAGAGTAAAACTATTCCCAAGAACAGGTTCAGCTTTAGTTAATAAAGTTCAAGCTTTAATGAAAGAAAGAACTGGTAAAAAAGTTGAAGTTATGGTTTATGGAGATGGAGCATTTAAAGATCCAGTTGGAAAGATTTGGGAACTTGCTGACCCAGTTGTAAGTCCAGCATATACAGAAGGATTAGAAGGAAG
>JAEEGL014919006.1_pt1 | contig 25814 bp, 7 predicted proteins | sample 9134231 | NCBI WGS metagenome assembly JAEEGL01 (sample SAMN16246548, study PRJNA631951) | gut metagenome | biome: gut microbiome; feature: rumen; material: fiber-attached | host: Bos | place: Iran: Karaj | collected 2018-10 | reverse complement strand
GGGTCGCCATGGGAGGGCCGAGCTCCGTCTCGGCCGAGGGTGCGGACGCGACGGAGCGCGTCCCTCCCTCGTGGACGGCCTGGCAGTACAACTGGAAGGTCGAGCCGTGGAAGACGCTTGGCAAGAAGTTCGACAAGATGACCATGGCATACGCCGTCCTGGCCGACGGGTCATTTTCCGACGACGAGGAAGTCCTGGCGTCCGCACTTGGCGCGGACGTGACCGCCCGCGTGACGCTGAAGTTCGCGGCAAGCGGCGCCGTGACCGTCGCAGGCGAGTTCGCGGCCTACGACGAGAAGAAGGAGAAGTACACGGTCGTGAAGGCTTCGGGATCGGCGACGCTCGTCCCGGTGGACGGGGAACACGGCGAGGTGTTCATCTACCTCACGCCGAAGGGGCTCCCGCCCCACGCCCGCTGCCTGAACGTGCCGTGGCCGCAGGAGTAGAACGGAAGCCGGACAAATTGTGTAATGTTTGACAGGAGGTACCAATGAAGAAGGAATACCAAGCAAAGCAGGCGATCAACGTCGGTGTGGATTGGGATAAGTCGTTGGCTGCAGCGAAGAAGTCCACAAAAGTGCGTTTCCTCCTCTGTGAGAGGCTGGCTACAAGCCCGATGGAGTGGGGTGCGAAACAGGAGGGGTGAAGAAAATGAAACTGATTAAACTTCCAAGAAATTCTGTTGCTCGGATTGATGCGGGAAAGACCGCACTTTTGAGGACGAGATGCGGGGGAAATATCAGGCCTCTGCTTTTGGCAGGGGCGATATTCGCATCAATGGCGGCTTATCCGGCGTTTCAGTGCGAGGTCCAAGTCCCCGCCGGGGATGTTGGAATTTCAAGGACTGCGACGGTGACGTATTTCAATGACGGAACCTCTGCCATTGCCGCGCCGTATGTGCGCCTTGAAGCAGGTAATAATGCATACGTGCGGTTCTCGGAATCCGATGCGTGGTCCAAGTCTGTCGAGTTCCTTGCGACGTCTGACCAGTCGCCTGCAAGTTCGCTGCGCGCGGGCGAGACGGTCGAGATCCCCGTATTCGTCCTTACCACCAAGGGAGAAGCGCAGATGACGCTTTCCTATACGCAGTCGAGTACGGAGGCGTTCCCGTGGTCGGATATCGGGGCTTCTTTGAAGCCGTCCTATGTTTCCGACAGTGCCTGGACATTCGCCCTCGCGACGCTCAAGTCGCGTTTCGGCACGACATGGGACTCCTACTTGAGCCGCCTTCGCGCCAATGCAGATTATCTGGCTGAAAATGGCCGACCTGTCAGGCGCCTGGACAATTTGCTCCAGATCGAAATCAATCGTGCGCTTGGTGTCGATGCCGTTCTGCCTGTTCTTGCCAGCGTGACGGATGCGGCGCGTTCGGCGCGCGGCATGGGGCTTTCCTTCACGCGTTCGTACTCGTCGGCGATGTACGGACGTTTCACGAGCGGCATCCTCGGTTATGGCTGGACGGACAATCTTTCCACATGCGCCGAATTGTCGTCTGACGGCAAAACGCTCGTGTTCCGCGTTCCAGGCGGTGGATCGTATTCATTCACCAGGGCGACCGACTCGTGGCAACCGGAAGACTCCCGCGACAAGACGGTTCTGACCGAATCCTCAAGCGCCTACACGTTGACCAATCAGAGCGGCACCGTGCAGACATTCGCCAAGTCCAACATGCGCACGTCCTCCATCGCGGACAACAGCGGTAACACGCTGACGTTCACCTGGAACGGAACGACGCTGCAGAAGATCGCCCACACGGACGGACAGACCTTGACGTTCGCCTATTCGGGCGGCTTGCTCTCTTCCGTGACTGACGATTGCGGGCGTCAGACGACCTACACCTATTCCAATTCGCTCCTGACGAAGGTGACGGCAGCCGACGGCCTTGAGACTTTGTATGAATACCGCGCTGCCGATGGTACTGCGGCGGCCCGCGCGCTGTCGCGCATCACCTACTTTGACGGCGCTACGCGCGAGTTTGCCTACGACACGTCTAGCGGTCTTGTCACCGCTATCTCCTCAAACGGCGGCACGGAGACGACGACGCTTTCCCGCGACGGCGGTGTTGTTACGCTGACTGGTCCTGACGGCGCGGAGACGACGGTCAAGACGGGCGTCTCCGGTGAGGCGCTGGAGACGACGGATGCGCTGGGCGGCGTCTCCACAAAGGGGTATACGGCAGACGGACTTCTCAAGTCGGTCGTTTCGCCGTCCGGTCTGAACGGCAAGATCGAACACGATGCGCTAGGGCGCGTCAGCAAATCCGTTTCCGCCGCCGGAACGACGACGGCATTCGCCTATGAAGAGACGTTCGGCAACCTCAAGACGGTGACTGACGCGAAGAACCACGCCGTGACCTACGGCTACGACGCGAAGGGCCGCGGTACGTCCGTGACGTTCGCCGACGGCTCCGCCTCGAAACTTGAATACAACAGCCGCGGCGACGTCGTGAAATCGACGAACCGCCGTGGAGAGACCGTCACGTACGCCTACGATTCCAAGGGACGGATCAAAAAGAAGACATGGTCGAACGGACGCACTTTCGCATACGCATACGACGAAGAGGGCAACCTGGTCGCGGCTTCCGACAGCGAGACAGGGCAAGTATCGATGTATTACATTGTCGGTGGCCGGTTGAGATGCATCTTCTACCCTAACGGACGTGCGATATTTTACGATTACGACAGCGAGACGGGCAAGGTGTCGCTTAGAAAGCATGGCAAGGCAACTGTCACCGGGCGTCCGAAGTCGCCGAATCCGGAATACGAAATCTGGCAGGAAGAATTCATGCTTGAGTATGACGAGGACAGCGCAGAGGTCTTCGCCTACGACGCATCGGGGCGGCTTGCATCCGTATCGGATGGCAACGGCGCGACCTATCTTCAGAACACCTACGACGAGACGACGGGGCGGCTTGCGAGGCAGGTGAACGGCAACGGGACGAGTGTTTCCTATCTCTACGACAAGCTCGGGCGCGTCGTCTCCATCGAGCATTGCGATGCCGAGGGCAAGATTGTCGAATCGCTCCAGTACTGCTATGATGCCGACGGACGCTGTATCCGCGCAAGTTCGCTTCTTGGCGAGGAACGCTATGAGTACGACAAGGACGGGCAGCTGATATCAGTCCGCTATCCAGATTCGCCGTCCGAGGCTTTTGCCTACGATGCCGTCGGCAACCGCACAACCGCAAACGGCGCAACCTACACCGTCAACAATCTCAATCAGTACACCGCAGTGTCGGGAGGGGCGACCTCCGTGTCGGCCATCACCTACGACAAAGACGGCAACATGACTTCGCTCACGGACGCGAAGGGGACGACGTCTTACACCTACGACACGCTCAACCGCCTTGTTGCGGTCTCGAATCCGGCAGCCGGCATCAATTGGAGCTGCCAATACGACGTGTTCGGCAATCGCGTCAGCGTCACCGACAACGGCGTGACGACGGAGCGTACCTATCTTCAAGGCTCGTTGCCGTCCGTTGCGGCGGAATACGTAAACGGCCAACTCAAGGAGCGCCACATCGTCGTAGGCGCTGTCCGCGTCGCCGACATCACTGGGACAACGGGCGTCTCGCCCGTTGATTCCGAATCAACTCGTTACTATCATGCTGATTTGATCGGCTCCACGCGCCTCGTCACCGATGGCAACGGCGCAATCGTTGATCGCCGCGCCTACAAGGCATTTGGCGAAACGCGGGAGGGACGCGCTCCGTCGCGTCCGTCTTCTGCCGGCTACGTCGGCACGCTCGGCGTCGAAAACGACTCGACAGGTCTTCTTTTTATGCGTAACAGATATTACTCGCCAACGCTCGGCCGCTTCATCCAAATGGACCCGATAGGGTTGAAGGGTGGGGATGTAAATCAATATGGATATTGTTTTAATGATCCAGTTGATGGAGAAGACCCTTATGGCCTTTTCCAGCAAAATGTTACGACTCCTACAGTTTCATTTTGCAATAAAGGTAGCTTGTACACTATTATGGAGCAGAAAAATAAAGTTAATATTGCTGTTGTTTGGGATCCTCAACATCCGGGTGCTGTTGGATTATGGAGTAAAGATTTCACGGAGTACGATATTGCAATAAACAAATATCCTTTTCTAAAGGAAGGAGGTATATTTGGGGCAGTTTACCTCTTCTTTGCGGAAAGATTTGGATTGTCTGACACAAAAAAGCATGAGGTGATGCATAAGTTATTTTATGAAAAATATGGTTGGAGTGATTCGCCTGAATATGAGTTTGTATCAGAAGTGATGGCACGGATGGCAGAAGGAATGACAGAGCGTGAAGCATTGCTTGATTTGCGCATGAATCGTTCGCTTTATCAACGTATAGCAGAATTGATTGATAACTATCAACCTGAATCTGGGAATTGCGAGGTTGCAATAAAATGGGAAGGCGGCTCCGGCAGCACCTACCAAGACGAGCTTGTTGACTTTGAATTGCCTGATGGTTCGGTAAAGGAAGTTTCTGTTAGTGGGAATTTCACGATTTCGTTTGAGTGGGTGGTGCAGATAAATCCGCAACTTGCGTATCCAAGCATTTTTGCGTACATGTATTTTTATGTCGATGGAATCCCGCGAGGCGCAGTGGGTACTCAGTATACTGATGAGAATGGGTTGATTCGGTTCAATGATAGTGTAAGCGTCACAGGTGAAGGTGTCCATAATCTACAATGGACAATTGAATTGCTCACTTCGTTGCCGGTGCAATACAGTGTCAGAAATGTGAAGATTGTACGGACAGCTAAAAAATATGCGGCATCGGCAAATGCCGCCGCTACAGTTGTTCCCAAAAACCAGACACCAATGACGGAAGATCTATCAGCAAAAGAGGTATTGACAAAACCCGGTATTGCACTTGTCCAAAGTCGTACAAGAGCACAATCCACAAAGGCAGCATCCCCCAAGCTTCTCGCTTCTCTTGGTAATAACACGCCCTCGCCACGCCTTTACTGCTACGAGCGGTATGTGGCGGTGAAGGGGCTGGCGTATCGTTTTGCGCTGTCGGCGGATGAGGACGCAAGCATTTCCGTGTCCGGCCTGCCGTCTGGATTCTCTTTCTCCGATGGGGTCATCTCCGGCACTGCATCTGCCGCAGGGACGACGGCCATGACCATCACGGCGAGTGGCTCCTCTGGTACGACGACAAAGCATGTCCAATTCGATGTCATAGAAGCGACAGAGGATTTCCAGCCGATCATCTCCTTGATGTCGCATCCTGACCTCAGGCCATCTATGGCCACTGGATGGAGCGCGCCGCTGGTAGTTTCCGCCACGGCGAATTCCACATACGGAGCGACAGCGTTTTTAGATACAGATTCGCTCTATGCGAGTTGGCTCATTGAGTGCGGCAATGTAAATGCCGAAGGAACTTTCTATACATGTCTTTATGTCGACGATGAATTGAAGTATTATTGGTCCGACGAAGGTCTTCCCAGAGACTATTACAGGTGGAATATAGGCTGCTCATTAGGTGTCTTAAGCGTCGGTACGCATACTGTCAGGATTGTCACCGACGCTTCTGATGCCATTGCCGAATCCAACGAGTCGAACAACTCGTTTGAGACGACAATCACCGTTGTGCGGGACTGGTTCCCCAATCTCTCGGTTTCGTCGTTGTCAGTTTCAAGAACTTCAATTGCGGTTTCCGATTCCGTGACGGTTCATTGGCGGGTGGAAAACAATGACAACGGCGCGGCGGACAAAAGCAAAATAGCTTTCCTGACGTACAAATATGAAGCATCGTCGGGTGAGGCCAAGCTCGTCAAGACGGAGTGGATAGACTGTCTGCCGCTCGCAGCAGGGGGCAGGCAGGAATTCACTAAGACCATAAACGGCAAGTCGCTCGGAGAGGGTGTGTTTTCGTTTGCCGTAGCGGTTGATGGTGACGGAACCATAGTTGAACGCAGCGAGGCGGATAATGTCGGATTTGTAGCGGTCTCGGTTTCAAAAGACGCTGCCACATCGTCGAAGTCCAGCGTGGATTGGCAGTTCTACAAGATGAAGGGCGAGGCGGATTCCTTCTTCCTGAGCGCGTCGCCGGACATGAAGAAGAAGGCGACAATTTTCAATGTCGGACAGCCGATATACATGCGTTGCTGCTGGTGGAATGCGAAGAAGAACGCAGTTTCCGGAGATATGAGGGTTAGAGTCATATTGAGTGATCCTAACGGGGGAGCTGAAGTATACAGCGACGGATCTTATTTTGCCCAAAACTCGTGGTATTACCTTGCCAATTTGATGCCGAACTTTCTCCAAAACCTGTCGGCGGGCAACTATACATTGACGGCGGTGCTGGACAGCGAGAACGCATGGCAGGAGACAGACGAAAAGAACAATGTCAGAACCATTTCGTTCACGGTTGTCGGGACGCCGAAGATATTCTGCGAGACGTCCTACACGTGTGCGCTGAACGAGCCGGTGTCGTGGCCGGTTACAATAGACGGCAAGGCAACGGTGAAGGGCTTGCCGTCCGGACTGAAGTATTCCGGCGGCGCGATCGCGGGCAAGGCAACGAAGGTGGGGACATACACGGTGAATATCTCCACGAAGAACGAGGCAGGTACGGCAACAAAGTCGATAACGATTCATGTTGAGGATCCGGGCTTCACTGTTTCCTGTTCCGCTCGACCTAACGGTTCTTCTGCCGATAGCAACGTGGCGTCCGGCGGAACGATTGAGATGTACGCCGGCGTGAATCAGGTCATAACGCTGTCTTCCGTCCCGGGCAAGGCGGGCGTGGCGAACTCCGATGCCTCTGTTACGGCGAAAGGACTTCCTTCGGGTCTGAAACTTTCTGGCGGAACGATAACCGGCGCTCCGACAAAGGCCGGAACGTTTGCCGTAACCGTTGCATTCAAGAACAAGTTGTCATGGACGGCGTCCTTCATGCTGAACATCGTTGTACGCCCACTGCCCGAATGGGCGCAAGGAACGTTTACGGGCGTCGATATCGATTACGCGATTCAAGAATACGGCTCAGCCACGCTTTCGGTTGCATCCGCCGGGAAGGTCAGCGGCAAGGTGGCACTGTGCGGCACGAACTGGACGTTCACCGCAGCCAGCTATGATTCGGCGGTTCTGTACGAATCAGGCGAGCCAGCGGAGTTCAGGATTAAGGCAGACATGAAGGCCGGGAAAGCCGTAATTCCCGTCGAATTGGCGGTGTTCGCAATTAATCCGCCGGAAACGGATGGAACCCCGTTGCAGAACGCAAGAGTGTACGGAAAGTTGGTAGAGGGCGCAGAATTGATTCTCTGGCGTACGATGTGGAAGGACAAGACTACCGCAGCCGAGGCGAAAAGAGTTTTGAGTGGCTACGAAGGTGTCTACGCCATGTCGCTTGATGCGGATAACGTTGGGAGCGGCTACTTGTCGCTGACGGTTGGCAAGGACGGCAATGTCAAGGCGAGCGGAAAACTTGCTGATGGTACAAGCGTGAGCACAACGTCGCCGCTCATGTATGATGATGCAGCAAATGGCTACTTTGTCTATCTATATGCGGCGCCATCCGCATATAAGGGCGGTTCGCTTGCGCTGACAGCCGGGATAGTGTCCGACGGCACGGCGGTCGCGGGGCGACCGCCCTGCCAGTTGGTGCCGGCACTCTTCACGTCGCTGTGGACGAGCCACAACCCAGAGGCGACGGGCGAGCATGGTAGAGGATTTTCGCGCGGGATAGGTTTCACGGGTGCGTACTACGACAAACTCGATACATTGAACAGGTACTATGAGTCGTTGCGCGTGTCGTTGCAGGGTGGCGTGCCGTCTCTTGCGTACACCTACAAGGAGACGGTCCTGGGCGAGAATGGCAAGAAGGCGACAACCAGCTCCGTGCAGACGGCTGAGGCCGTCGATACCTTCAGCCAGTCCGGCATGACAGTGTCGGTGAACGAGAAGGGTGCACTTGTCGTCGAGAAGTCGACGAAGCCCGTGCAAGACAAGGAGTCGAAGGAGTGGTACTATGAAGGCACGAACGACGGCGCGCTGACGCTCTCGTTCACGCAGGCGACTGGCATCTTCAAAGGCTCGTACACGTTCTGGTACGACTATGTCTCGGCCTACGACGGGACAACGGACAAGGAGACGTGGGCCCACACCTCCAAGAAGGTGAGCTTCGAGGGCGTTATCGTGCAGGGCGAGGAGCCGAAGATGGATGGCTTCTATCTCTGGGATGCGACGGGCGAGTATGAGGACGAGAAGACCCGCAAGCTTAAATCCTACAAGTACAAGCAGTCGTTCCCTGTGCGGCTGCTCGCTCAATAATTCACCAAACATCGCGAAAGCGGCAGTGGGTGGATGTAAAATGAAGCCTGGATCATGTCATTTTCCTGTGGATTGCGTGCGCGGGGATATGCTAAACTATGCGCATACGGAAGGAGATGTAGAGAAAGATGATCGACTTCAGTTTCTGGTCGCCGACGTACTTCGCGTTCGGCAGGGGCGCGGGCAAGTACGCGCCCGTAAAGACGAAGATCGCGCTGAAGGCTGCCGCCAACAAGGGATATGTGTTCGCAGGATGGGAAGGCGACGTGGTGTCGCAGGCGGCGAGCTTGTCGTTCGAGATGCCGTCGAACGATGTGGAGTATGTGGCCATGTTCGTGACGGCGGAGGAGGACAAGGCGAGCATTGCGCTGGCGGTGGACGGCGAGGAGATGCGGCTCGCCGGGGACGGCTCGCCCCACCAGACGAACATCTGGGCGGGGGTGTATCTCGAGTGGCCGGTGGCGGCGAGCGCGCTTTCCGAGGCGAAGGTGAAGGTGGCGGGGCTGCCCGCCGGACTCAAGTTCGCGGACAAGCCGGTGACGAGCAAGATTGGCTCCGGCAAGACGGCGGTCGTGGTGACGAACGTCCCCGCGAACACGATCTACGGCGCGCCCACGGCGGCGTCGAAGACGACGACCGACAGGAAGACGGGCGCGGTCACCGTTAAGCCGAGCGAGGTGAAGGTGACCGTGACGACGGCGGGCAAGTCGTCGCAGACGTACCAGATCGACACGGTTGTGGAGGCGTTGCCCGCATGGGCGGTGGGGACGTTCGCGGGAGGGGCGCAACTTGCTGCGACCGAAGCGGGCGCAATAAATTGCGCCCCTCCCGTGGGTACGGTATCGCTGACCGTGAGCTCGGCGGGGAAGGTGAGCGGCAAGACGCTGGGCGACGGCCTCACCTACACGCTGACCGCGCCGTACTACATCGGCTTCGAGGAGGCCGACGGCACCTCCAACTTCCTCGCGGACGTCACGGCCAGCTGGAGCTACAAGGAAGGCTCCAAGACCGTCAATACGAACGGCGTCGTGCAGGTCGTTGTGCAGGACAACGGCGTTGGCGGGGTCGCCATGGGAGGGCCGAGCTCCGTCTCGGCCGAGGGTGCGGACGCGACGGAGCGCGTCCCTCCCTCGTGGACGGCCTGGCAGTCCAACTGGAAGGTCGAGCCGTGGAAGACGCTTGGCAAGAAGTTCGACAAGATGACCATGGCATACGCCGTCCTGGCCGACGGGTCATTCTCCGACGACGAGGAAGTCCTGGCGTCCGCACTAGGCGCGGACGTGACCGCCCGCGTGACGCTGAAGTTCGCGGCAAGCGGCGCCGTGACCGTCGCGGGCGAGTTCGCGGCCTACGACGAGACGAAGAAGAAATACACGGTCGTGAAGGCCTCGGGATCGGCGACGCTCGTCCCGGTGGACGGGGACCACGGCGAGGTGTTCATCTACCTGACGCCGAAGGGTCTGCCGCCGCACGCGCGCAGCCTGGACGTGCCGTGGCCCGAGGAATGAGCAGGAAATTGGACCTCAACCCCTCCTTTGGGATGGCAGATTCCCCGCGCGGGAGTGACCGTGCTTGTCGCGGCCATGCGAAAAGCCGCCTTGCCCCGCAGGGCGGTTTCTGGTATTAGACAGATCCGAGATTGGAAATGCCGATCAAGCGGCTTGCGCGCATTACACCGAGGATGTTGCAGGCTGTGTCTGTGGCCTCATACACAACTCGATAGGGCTTGACCACGAGCTGGCGAAGTCCCGCGAAGTCCGTGAAATGCTCCTCGAATGCGCTTTCGGGAACACGCGGGCCGCGAAGGGGAAAGTCTGCCAGATTGTCGACGGCGTCGTTGATCTTGAGGAACCACTTGATCGCCGTGGCGATGTCGCGTTCGGAGGCGATCGTGTCGTAGATTTCGTCGAGCTGGCCGAGCGCCGTGGGAGACCAGACGACGTTCATATCCCGTGCCTTTCGCGGAACTGCCGCATGGCCGTCTTGTGGTCGATGCCGCGGCCTTCTGCGATTTCCTTGCGGGATTTGCGTACGGTGTCGGCAAGGAGAAACATGTCCATCAGCGGATCGAAGTCCGCCGCGCTGACGAGGACGGCGTCGGCGCGGCCCTTGCGCGTGACGATGAGCGGACGGTGCGTCTCGTTCACGCGGTCGAAACACGCGGCGAGATTGCCGCGATATTCTGAAAACGGCATGATGTCCTCGGTGAGGCGGGGACGGCGCGGTGTTGCGGTGCGTGTTTTCATGGGCGATCTGCTCCTTGGGTTGACGGTCGATATTGTACAAAAAAACGTCCAACTGGTCAAGGCGTCGAAAACCGCCTTGTCCCTCAGGGCGGTTTTTGGTATTCTTTCGCCGTTCCGGGGAAAGGGTCCCAACCCCCGCTCCCCAGAATGCAGATTCCCCGCGCGACCGCCAGGGTCACGCCCGGTAGGGTCACGCGTCCCGCGTGACCGCCTGGTAGGGCGGTCGCCCCGCGACCGCCGCGCGGGGAACGAAACGATTTGAAGCAAACCGAAAGGCAAAGAAGATGAGAATGAAGCGAGTGATGATGATTGCCGCGCTGGCGGCAATCCTGGGAGGACCGCGCCCCGTCGCGGCCGAGGAGGCTGGTGCACCTTACGTGACGAACACCATTGCAAGGCAACGCTATCCGTGGAACGGGCTGGTCGATATAACGTGCAAGGTGACGGGAATCGACAGCGAGACCAACGGCCTCAAGTTTGCAGTCTCGGCCGTGATGCCCGATACCGGCTACGCCCGCAACGTCTCGCACTTCTGGGTGGTGCAGGGCGGAACAAACTTGGTTGACCGCGAGGTGCATACCAACGGAAGCTACCGCCTGCTCTGGGATGCCCGCGCCGACCTCGGTATCGTGCGTTACACCAACATGGTTGTGCGCGTCAACTTCGATGCGCACGAGAAGGTGCAGCTTTGGGAGGATGGCCCGTATTGGGCAACCACCAATATCGGCGCGGAGAAGCCCGAAGACTACGGCTATTACTTCTGGTGGGGCGACACCGTCGGCTATACGCGAAGTGGTGGGACATGGACCAGTGACTATTATTATTCGGGCGTGACATGGGTGTCGAGCATGGGTGAGCAGATGGGAAGCAGTCCGTTCTCTCCGTCTTCATGCCCCACCCACAACAAGAGCATTTCCACTTTGCAGAGCGAGGGTTGGATCGTTTCACAGGATGGCACCTACGTCCTTGCGCCGGAGCATGACGCGGCGCAAGTGCAGTGGGGCGGCGGATGGCGCATGCCGACGGATGCGGAGTTTTTAGCCCTCATCAGCAATTGCACCACCACTTGGACGACACGGAATGGCGTCTATGGGCGGCTCGTCACAGGCAAGGGTGCGTATGCGGACAGGAGCATTTTCCTTCCGGCCGCCGGCTACGGCAACGCCTCGTGCCTCAACTACCCCGGCTCGTACGGTCTCTACCCGTCCTCTACGCCGGATTCGGGCACTTCCGATTCGGGCAATTACGTGTGGGGTCTCTCCTTCAAGTCGGGCGGCTTCTATCATAGCAGCGGCTTCCGCTTCTACGGGAAGTCTGTTCGCCCTGTCCAAGGGTTCACTAAATAGCGAACGAAGTGAGAGCATCCAATTCTTCAATTCTTTAATTTTTTGAGTTGGTAGTTGGTAGATGAAGGAGCAAAGGTGGCATCGATTGAGAATAGCCTAAATCGCGCGATTAGTAGATCGGTCAGCGCGGCCGTTCGTAGCAACGCGCCAGCGGCGCGTTGTACTACGCCTAGTAGAATGGGCTGCCAGCCCGTTCATTCTGTGAACGCGCGGACCGCGCGTTCTATTACGGACAGTTCCCCCAGTAGAGCGGGCTGCCAGCCCGTGCAGGAAAAGAATTTGAAAGGAACGAAATAATGAGGGCAAGAATCAAGAAACTGTTTCTGCTAACGGTCACGTTGGCCGTGCTGGTCGGTCATGCCGATTCCGGTGATTCCTCGCCTTTTCTGCTGGACACGGCAGAAGGCACTCGCATTGCTGCTGAAGGCGAGGCGATCCAAATAGCCTACTCGCCCCATTGGAACGGTGCAGCGAGCTGCACAGTCGCAGAAACCGGGAAGACCGCGCTGGTCGCTGCCGCGACCGATGAAGGCACCGTTTCATGGACGCCGCAGGGCACCGGCGGGCACACCCTCACGCACACGGCGGGCGGTGATACGCTCACGGCGCAATTTGCGGTGCTGGGCGATGATGTGGTTCTGCATGGCGGCGTACTCGCCGCCGGTGAGACATGGGGAACGAACAAGGTACACCTTGTGCCGTCGGCGGTGACTGTGCCGAGCGGCGTGGTACTCACAATTGAGCCGGGCGCGGTGGTGAAGTTCATGCCCGGCATGTCGCTTACGGTGGCGAGCGGCGGCAGCTGCACGGCAAGGGGCGTGATCTTCACGCATGTGAATGATGATACCATTGGAGGCGATACCTTGCTCGACGGCGGAAACGCCGTCGCAAAAATGGGCGACTACGCCATCACCGGCACCATCACTGATGATGATTCCACCGAATACCGCTACATGCCGCCGCAGACGCTCCCCAGCAACATATCCTCCAACACGCGGCTTCGCGGCTACCGCACCTACATCGCCTCCTACTCCGTGACCGTGGCGAGTGGCGTGACGCTCACGCTCCAACCCGGCACGATCATCAAGTTTGCGAGTGGCTGTTCGCTCAACGTGAACGGCACGCTCGACGCTAGGGGTACCCTCGCCGCGCCGATTGTATTCACTTCGCTAAAGGACGACGAGAATGGAGGAGATACGAATGGGGATGGAACCAAAACTTTGCCTAACCCAGGTGATTGGATCGGTGTTTATAATAATGGCGGCACGGTCAAACTCACCCTTGCTAAAGTCTTTTACGGCGGTTACGGACAATATACAAATCAAGGAGATGCAAGTATCCGCAATGTAAATGGCATTACAGAATTGAATTGTTGTGAGATAAAGCATGCTGAAATGAGAATACTAAATGCTGATCGCGGTACCATTCGGGCTGCAAATTGCGTCATACAAGATGGACGTTGGGGCACGCAAGGCTATGTTTCCTTGCTGAATTGTGTGGTTGCTGATTGTATGACAGGTGTTGTATCTGGTAGCGCTGTAAATACTGTATTTTATAATTGTACTACTCCTATTTCTGGGACACAGGTTAGATGTTCTATAGCGTTTGGGACTTCGTCAACGCAGTCGGTGGGAGGTTTGACATGGTGTGATCCGCTCTTTGTTGATCCAGACAACGGCGACTTCCGCATTGCCGCCAATTCGCCTTGCGTAGATGCGGGCGACGGGACAGTTGCGCCGGAGGCAGACTGGTGGGGCCAGCCGCGCATGGACGTGAAGCGCATCAAGGACACGGGGACGCCCAACGGTGACGGCGTGTGCCCCGACATCGGCATCTACGAGGTGCCGGGCACGGCGGTGGTGCCGGTGCCGGATCTGGCGGTGGTAACGGTCGGCATTAGTAGCACGGGCGGCTCGCCCGTGCAGGGTGGCGATGGTAACGCGCCAGCGGCGCGTTGTACTGCGGGCGACACCATCACCGTCACCTACATGGTGACCAATCGCGGCACGGCGGCGGCGACGGGGCTTGTGCGCGACTTCTTCCGCTTCAAGGGCGCGGACGTCGCGTTGGGCGGCCAGACGGTCGATGCCGCCGAGATTGAGCAGGCGTATTCCGTTCCCACGGGCGCTTGTGTTACGCTTACGGCCAACATCACCGTGCCGACACTCAAGGCGGGCACGTGGAATCTCTGCGTCATTGCGAATGCTGAACGTGATGTGTACGAGTCCGTGATGGCCAACAATTCCATGGAAACTGAAGATGCCATTTTGGTTTCGCTTGAAGCGTTCGCTGTCGGGGGTTCGATGACGGTTGAGATTGCCTCTGGTGGCATTGGCGGCACGGCGGTTGCCGGGCTTCCAGCCTCTGGCGGCGCCATTGTCGCAACTTTGCCGACGGGGGTTTCGTTCTTTGCGTCGGTCGGGTATGTGCCGGATGAGGCTCGGCACGACGTGGAGGGGACAGCGCTTGCCGATGGGCGCACTGCGCTCTTCGTTCCGGTGCATGAGGAGGGCGAGACGGTTTACGTGACGCTCGTGAACGATTCTGGAGCGGCGCAGACAGTGACGCTTGACGCGCTGGCGTCGTCGGAGGGCCTTGAAATCGCCAAGCCGGCGGACGTGGCGGTAACGGCGAAGGGACCGAACGTGACGGCGAAGCTCGTCCTGCCGGAGAGCGTCCGCGACGGGCGCATCTACGCGGCATGGGTGGAATACGCGAACAGTGGCGATGAGGACGCCGAACTTCCTATTTTCACGATCTCGCGTACGGGTGGCGGGGCGACGTTCGCGGCGACGGCGAAAGGCGAGTACGCGGCGAATCCGCTGTCGCTCATCGGACTTGCGCCGTCCGCGCCGCGCGGCAAGCTGAAGCCCGGCGAGGCGGGGCGCGTGGCGTTCTACATTCTCTCTTCGGGTTCGTTGTCGGTGCAGCTCGGCATGGTGACGGAGAAGTCAACGTCGGTTCTCAACGGCTTTTCGAGCATCGCCGAGTACCGTGCGGGGATGAGCGCGGCGGCGACGCGTCTCTGCGCGCGCGGCGGCGCGGATCCGGACTTCACGGCGGTGCTCGCCCAGGCTCTCAACGAGAAGCGCGGCGCGGGCGGGTGTGCTGTCTATGGTACGCTGAAACATTCCGTTACGCGCTTGCCGCTTGTGGGCGTGGAGATGCACCTTCTCGCCACGAACGACGATTCCGTAGCATCCGCCGCGCTGACTGACGCAAACGGCCACTTTGTGCTGACGGCGGACGAAGCGGGCGCGTACCTCATCGACATTCCCAGCGTTGGAGGATTTGAGCAGGAACTCTATGAGCTTACTGACGGTGAGGATCGTATGGCTTTCGTCCTGGCGCAGCCACTGTCCAGCCTCTCTGGCTTTGTTGAGAGGCCTGATGCCGTCGGCGTCGCATCCGGGGCCACGGTGGTTCTGGACGACGTGTCGACGGACGCGCCTGAGGACTTCGTGGCAACGACTGACGACAGCGGGTGCTACTCATTCGCGGGACTCGCCGACGGCGAATACCGCTTGAACCTGTATCCATTCGACGGCTACGCAATTGTCGAGACGGAGACGTTCGTAATCACCAACGGCCAGGCTTATTCGCGCAATCTCGGATACGTGGAGAAGGGGTGTGTCGTGTCGGGGCGCGTCTACGACGTGGAGACCGGTGAGAACGTCACGAATGCGTTCGTAATCCTTTCAAATGACGGAGTTCAGAGTGGCGTGCTTGTGGACGGTGAAGGCAGGTTCGCCTTTGACGGCCTTGGCCATGGGGAATGGACGTTGAGTCTGGAATCGGAGCGGTATGCCGTCGACGGAACAGGTTCCGTTGAAATTGACGGCGAAGAGTCTAAGACAGTAGATATCCCAGTACGTACGAAGAGCCCTGTAGCCGTTTTGAAACCAGTTGGCATGGTTCCCCTTACGGCGCGATTTGCGCTTTTGCGCGATGACATAAGCGATCTGGAATGGGATTTTGACGGAGATGGGGTTGTCGACTCGAATGACGCTGCGCCTAGTTGGACATACAGCAGTACAGGAAAGTATTCGGTGACCTTGGCATATACCGACGACGACGGGGTGAGGCGTACGTCGCGCATTGCGGACGCCGTCACCGTTATGGAGCGGTTTGACAACGTCCTGCGGTCTAACGGTGTCATCGTGACCGACTACGCCGACGTGACGGTTGAGAGCGTTTCGTCGAACGAACTCGTTTTGGTTGGAGCGTCCGTTGCAAACTGGACGGCGGCGGGTACGGTGCTTGGCGCAGAGATGACGGCTAAGGGCGGATTCATAAGACGGGTCGTCTCCGCAACGTCGCTTGGCGGGAACCGCTGGCGCTTCAGCGTCGAGGAAGCGGGACTTCGCGATCTCTTCGAACGCTATTTCTTCTCGTCCGACATCTCGTTCGCAGCGGCGGCATCGCAGAACATGTTGCTTGGCGCCAAAAACGGAACTCGGTTGCTGGGCGTTACGCCAGAGGAAGCCGAACCGCTGTTCTCGGCTGGCGTGCAGGTCAAGACTCCTTCGCGGACGGCAGACCACAGTTTCACACTCGGGCCGCTTTCGGTTGAATATGAAGGCGAGAGCATCTCCGCGCAGGTGGACGTGTCAAGCTGGAGCGACCCTGTTTCTGGCAGCTATTCGGCGTGGTCTGACGAGGACGGCGCGGAGTGGGAGTGTCTTTCAACAAAAGAGACGTACAAGGCTACGGCGACGTTTACGGAGGCCATCACTAAACCATTTGCGCAGAACATGAACGGCGTTTCATGGCGGAAGTGGAAAACTCACGACAAGGTTGTTCGCAAGACATGGAACGGAAAAGGTCCGGAGATCATGTTACCTTGGGGATTCAACCTGAGTCTTCAGGTGGACGCCGTCCTCGATTTGAAGATCGAGGGGGAAGGTTCCATGTCGCTTGAAAAAAGCTTCACCGTGCAGTGCATGAAGACAATTCAGAAGAAGAACGGAAAAGCGAAAAAGACGGATATAAGCGATCTGGGGGTTTCGCTAGGGACAAAGCGCACATTGACCGGCAAGGTGTCTGCGTCGATCGAGGCATCCGTCATCGTCGGCGCATACGCCTCGTGGGCGAAGGTGTTCGGCAGACTCGGCGGTGGCATACGCGTTGGCGCCACGCTTGGCGTTTCGCAGGATATTTCCCTCAGCCGCGAGGCGACGGCTTCCTTTTCCGGCAACGGTGTAGGCGGTTCAATTGACGGGAAACTCGATTCCAGGTTCGAGGTTTTCCTTAATTTCTTCGCTGGAGTCAACGTTTCGTGGAAGTGGCTCAACATACAGAAGTCTAAACTTCACTTCTCGGATCTTCCGTTCTTGAAATACGAACTTCAGAACACGGCGCACGCTGGGGAGATGGGAATAGATGTAAGCGGAGAGGGCTTGACCGTTTCTTTCGCCGCGAAAAAGCCGAAGATAGAGGCGACAGGCCTGATATTCGGGCGACTTGACGGCATTGAGATTCCGACGTATGGTTATTTATGGGGGCTTGGTGATAGGATACTGCTTCAGGAGGGGGAGAGGCTTACACACACTTATGCGAAGCCTGGCAGGTACAAAATCAGATTGTTCGGTACTTCTTTGATGCCGGCGACGCTGATTTCCTATCCGGGAGGCCAGTTCACCCGCACCAAGGTGCAGTGGATAAACGTATTCGACGACAAGCCGCCCGAGCCGCAGATTACGACTGACACGGGCAACAAGTCTCCGAAAAAGTCGTGCGATCCCAACGAAATGGACGGACCGGATGGTGTGGGTGAAGAACGCTTCGTGAAACCGGGTGAGTTGATAACGTATACCGTCTATTTCGAGAACAAGGCGGACGCGGACGTTCCTGCACAGGAGGTGCGTGTGACGAATCCACTGAGCGAATGGCTTGACTGGAGCACGTTCGAGATGCGCGAGGTGGCGTTCTGCAACCAGGTAGAGACCGGTCTTGCCGGCAAGCAGAACGGGACAATAACGGTCAATCAGGACGGCACTGCCTACAAGGTCCAGGCGATCGTTGCGCTTGACGAGTCGACCGGTTCCGTTGAATGGTATCTGCGCAGCATGGATCCTGCCCGTGCAGAGTACAATTACTGGCCACCGGACGGCGAAGGGCTATTGCCCCCCAACGACGACACCCATCGCGGCGAGGGACACATCACATACCGCATCAAGGTGCGCGACGACGCGCCGGCGAACGTGGTCATCACGAACAGCGCAAGCATCGTGTTCGACCGTAACGATCCAATCGAGACTGATCCCGCCTGGTGGAATACTGTAGGTTCGCTTGGCGCGGCGTTCGCGCAGAGCGAAGTCGAGGTCAACGAGAGCGAGACGGCAACGATAAGGGTCAATGGCGGGAGCGCCGAGAGCGCCAGCAGCGTGAAGGTATATTTGACGTACAACACGGTAGCGGCGGCGGACGTGGATTTGGCGAAGGGGACGGTTAGTAGCACGGGCAGCTTGCCCGTGCAAGAAGGGAACGCGCAGGCTGCGCGTTCTACTGGGCTCAAGTTCCCGCTGACGCTCTCGTGGGCGAAGGGCGAGGTCGGCGAGAAGGTGATCACGATCCCCGTGAAGACCGACAAGACCGTGGAGGACGACGAGTTCTTTACGCTGCAGCTCGCGGAGGCGGAGGGAATGGAGCTCGGCGAGGAGCGGGTCTGCACGGTGACTATTAGGGACATGAACGACAAGACGCTGAAGGCCTCGGTGTCGCCGTACAAGCCGAAGAAGGACGAGACGGTGTCGACGAACACGGTTGGCGTGACGGGCGTATCGTACGACGCCGAGGGCGGAGTCGCCACGCAGAGCGGCGGATTCGTCGCCGGGACGGGCGCGTACACGAGCGGGTCGAAGTTGACGTTGACGGCGGAAGCAAGGCCGGGATGGTCGTTCGTGGGGTGGGCGCGCGGCGGCGGTCGCGGGGCGACCGCCCTACCGGAGATTCTTTCGAACAAGGCGAAGTGGCAGGTCGTCGTGACGAACGACGAGGAGTACGTGGCCGTGTTCGAGAAGATCCCGTACGTGCGCGGGCTGGCCGACCCGGCCGACGGCGGGAAGGTGTCCGGCAGCGGGTTGTGCGCCGCAGGCAAGAAGGTGACGCTGAAGGCGACGGCGAACAAGGGCTTCGTGTTTGCTGGCTGGACGACGGAGCAGATTCCGCTTGATGGCGACAGGCTCGTAGTCGGCGCGCAAGAGTATGTCGCCACCACGCCGTCGCTCGTCATCGACCGCACGGCGAAGCCGGCGAAGAGCACGGCCACATCTACGACGATCACAGGCGTTGACGAGGACGCTACCTACTACGCCTGTTTCATCACCTCTGCGGAGGACAAGGCGGCGATGGTCGCCTCGGTTGATGGACAGGGGCTCGATCCGTGGGTGTCGAAGGCCGAGACGCACGCGTTCGCGACGAACGTCTGGGCGGGCGTGTATCTTGAATGGCCCGTGGCGGCGAGCGCGCTCTCCGCGCCCACGGTCAAGGTCTCTGGCCTCCCGTCTGGGCTGAAGTTCGCAGCGAAACCGGTGACCAGCAAGATCGGCACCGGCAAGAACGCGATCACGGTGACGAACGTCCCGGCGAACACGATTTACGGTGCGCCGACGGCGGCGTCGAAGTCGAAGACGGACAAGAAGACGGGCGTGACGACCGTGACGCCGAGCGCGGTGAAGGTGACGGTCACGACGGCGGGCAAGTCGTCGCAGACCTACCAGATCGACACGGTTGTGGATGCGTTGCCCGCGTGGGCGGTGGGGACGTATAGCGGTGGTTTCATCGAAACAGCCCTGCCGGGTGGACAGGTGTCGCTGACAATTGACACCAAGGGCAAGAGCAGCGGCAAGGCGCTGGGCGACGGACTCACCTACACGCTGGCGGCGCCGTACTATGCAGGGTTCGAGGTCGTCGATGGCGGGGTGGGCCTCGTCTCCAACTTCCTTGCGGACGTCACGGCGAGCTGGAGCTACAAGGAAGGCTCGAAGACTATCAAGACGAACGACGTGGTGCGAATGGCCGTGCAGGACAACGGCATCGGCGGCTATGCGGCGGTCGAGGGCTGGTTCGAAGCGTACACCGTGAACTGGAAGGTCGATCCGTGGAAGACGCTCGGTAAGTCGTTCGACAAGAAGGTGCAGGTCTATGCGATTCGCGCGGACGGCACGTTCATTGACGGGGATGACGCCGCAACCGTCGCACTCGGTGCGGACGTCACTGGCCGCGTGACGTTGAAGTTCGCGGCAAGCGGCGCCGTGTCGGTCTCCGGCGAGTTCGCGATTTATGACGAGAAGAAAGACAAGTACACGACCGTGAAGGCGACCGGCTCCGCGACGCTCGTCCCCATTGGCGACGAACGGGGTGCCGTCTTCATCTATCTGACCCCGAAGGGTCTGTCTCCACACGCCCGATCTCTGGATATGGAATGGCCCAAGGATTGAGCGGAAAGACGCAAGATGAGTTAATTTTTAACAGAAAGATCAAACGACAGAAAACTGAAAATCCGCCCCAGCCGCCGATGATGACGGGAAAACTTTAGACATTTCAACTATTTAATACAAGAAGGAAACACGCCATGGTAACAGAGAGGACACTTGATGGAAAGCCGTATGCAGGAACCTCGTATGTTGCGTTTTCGCAATACTACGGAGTTGCAGGCCGGTTTGATTACGTGGAAACAGTGTTGGCAAAATCAATTGGGGCGAGGTCGTTTTTAAAGAGCTTGTTGCCCATTGTTTCACTAGCTTTAATTTTACCCTTTGCCGTTTTTGCCGCAGGTGGAACAACGAAGGTGACGTTTATAAACTCGTCGACAAACGAAAAGATTGGCGACTACGAATATCCACAATACGCCACTTACGGTGATGCAAGGTTATGGGATAACGTTCCATGGCCATACGGGAATAAAGCAGCAGGCTGGGTTGACGCAAAGACGGGAAAAGTTGTTCATAATTATGATATGGTGAGTGAAGAGATTACGGAACTTAAGAGTGCATTGTGGAATGTTCAAGAGGGTGATAAAGACTACGAAATCGGATGCCGTGGGGAAATTCTACTTGTACCCAAAGGCGAGGGACAAGATGATATATCGCTTAATTACGAAAGGTTAAAATATGCAATTCCACAACAGGAGGATGACCGCGATGTCTCCGGTATCGCTATATGGGCAAGAGTGGTTTTGAATGGTGTCTATCGTTACGAAAGAGATGATGAAGGAACTCTAAAGAGAAAATGGGAATACGGAACATTCTCTGGTACTGTAAACCTTGTAATGTACGCTCCTAATGGCGTCTTCCTCCGGCAGAAGATTGGCAATGCTAATCTCTCTACAAGTCCCGGAGGGAATGCGACTGTCAATATACGGCATTTTATTCCTATTGATGAACTAGAACTTGGCTGTGATTACCAGTTTTATATCGAAGTGATCCAAGACAGTAGCGGCTTAAATTCGCTAATTTATCAATGGAGTTCTAATGTTCCTTTGCCATTATCGTTTCCTGCATATGCAATCAGGGTTTCCGCTCAATCGGCCGATGTCGTCAATAAAAAGCTTACGCTTACTTGGGAGTCCACTGATGTTAATAGGGATATTTCACAGTGGGAATTCTCGGTGTGGCGAAGCTCTGGGTTGATACAAGATGGTCGCTCAATAAGAAATGAAACGGTGAAATGCATTAAAGAGAAGGTGGTTGGGACGAGTTTTACGGACAATTCTTTTGGAATGCTCCCGGGAAGTGATGTCGTCCGATATTGGATAGTCCCGAAAGGTGGGGCACGGTGGCGGGATAACGGACATCCTAAACTGGCTCATTCGGTTGATACTCGGCGGCGGGTTTGCCTATCCGTCGGGTTGGATTTTTATGCAAGAGAACAGAACAAGAATATCACAGGACATAAACATGATGCCACTGAGGCTGAATTGTTTGCTGAGTTGATTGAGAATGGTGGAGGGATTGTTGGCGGTGATGGAACTTGGTATGTGAACTATCCCGTTGTTGTCCTAACAGGATCAGATGCAACGCCGACTGCCTTTACAAATTCTTTTACAAGGATGTCCGAAAAGTGCAATCCGGGTGATGTGTTCTTTTTCTATATTGCAACACATGGTGTGGCTCCGTCTTCAGGAGATCCCATGTTTCCTGTTCCGGTATTCGCGCTATATGCAGATCCAGATTCTCCAAACGAGAATTTTAAAAAAGGTTATTTTGGTACACCGGACATGATAAATCTGCTGCGTGAGGTAGATCTCAAGGGCAAAGGAGTGAAATTCATCGGCGTCGACAATACCTGTTATTCAGGTGATTTTATCAAAAGATTTGAGAATGTAGAAGAGTTCAATAACACGGCGTGGATCGCATCCTCTGGTAGCGGGAGAACCGCCGTGTGCGGTGATCTGTATTCTAGATTTGGGCGGATTTTTCTCAATTGGGGCTGGAGAAACATGGAGGCAAAGCGCGACACCGTTACAATGAAAGATGGAACAGTTGCGAATCTTGCCTATAAGGATAATGATAGGCAGTTGAGTCTTTGGGAAATAGCTGAATATGCATGTCTGTTCCTGGACCATCCTTCGTCCGATACAGAGCTTCATCGGCCTTATTCACTATCGTATCAACAGATTACATTGGTAAATGCCGAAATGCTTAAATTCACAGATGTCGTGGATTATATAGGTGCCGAGGTCAGCTTCTCGAACAGCCATCTTTCAGCACCTGATTTTGAAATTCTAGAAGATCGGTATTACCGATACATGAAATTCTCTCCAATTATGAACGATGAGGATTGTAATGCCGACAGGTTTGTTGCTGCAGAATTCGTCTCCCAAAATGATGGAACAGTTGTTCCAATTTGCTATTTGCCCTATCCCGATGAGGAAGATGGTGTCCGACGTGACTATCTGCTGTTTACCAAGAAATTAGTATCCCTGTACAACCAAGGCAAAGGCTTGCGAAAATTCCTAACCGACTATAGCGATAAGTATGGGTTTATAGATCCATTTGCCGAGGAACTGGAATCGGATGTTGAATACAAATGTTCTGCATGGACCATATCGCCATCAGGATGGAGTGACAAATCGAATTCTAAAGTGTTTAAGACGAGAGATAAAATAGACGGGCGTTGGAAGCTGTGGGCATACGGTTGCTTAGGTGGCTATGGCAAAGGTGAACGTTTGATGGGCACGCCAACTATGTCAAATAGAGGAAGTAGGGATGGCTCGGTAACCGATATGGTGTATGTCGAGTTGACGGCATTTCCAACTTACAGCAGTGATGACAATGTGAGTTTTATGGCGACAGTTGCTGATTCCAAGGGTAGAAAAGAAAACTATATTTCCACGGTTCATAAATCTTCAATGAGATTAAATGAAAATGGAGATGTTGTCCTTGTGTTGGAGTTCCCTTCTTCAATGAACGATTTGGGCAACATGAAGATAACGCTTAATGGAGAGGAAATGTATGGTACGATCGGAGCATATTCTTTTGTGGGCTATACATATGTTGAAAGATTAAACTTGGGAGATGATGAGTTTGTCTATTGGGATGAAACCCTTCGGCTTGACGATTACTCATACGAACCGGAATTGACTGTCTCGCCGCCAGAAATCAATGAAGACGATTTGCTTTTTACCATAAAACTTGATGCATGTGGAGGTAAGGTTTCACCTGGCGAGTTTTCCGCAAGATACGGAGAAACGTATGGGGAGCGTCTGCCCACACCGACCCGAAGTGGGTATAACTTCAATGGTTGGTTTACGTACCGCTATGGCTCGGTTGACTATATCCCCCCCATAACTTCAGCTTCTACTGTTGTCGCCAGTGGCACTCTGTATGCGTCTTGGTCCTATGCGGGTTCAGGCGGCGGCGATGATCCATTTACATATGAATGTGAGGTAATGTTCGATGCCAACGGAGGAACTTGTGTGGAAACGAATCGTGTAGTCGAATTTGGGACGGCAATAGGAGCCTTGCCCACGCCTGTAATGAACGGTTATAAGTTCTTGGGATGGTTTGACGAGCCGGAGGACGGGCGGAAGATTTCGGCGACAACGAAGATATACATGGATGAAACTTATTACGCCCACTGGGAGTTCGACGGTTCGGCGATGGTGACGGTTACTGTCGCTGAGGGATGCGAGGCGATGGGCAAGATGACAGGCGGGAACGCGACGTTCAAGGCCGGCGCGAAGGTGTCGCTGAAGGCGACGGCGAACAAGGGATATGTATTCTCTCGCTGGGAGAAGACGGGGAACGGTGAACAGGGAACGGGGAATGGATCCGAATTGCTGTCGCAGGCGGCATCGTTCACGTACATCGCCACCGGCGAGCCTGTCTCGATTGTCGCTGTATTCGCCAAGGCATCTGACGATGCGGAAAGCCTGAAGGTGGAAGTCCCAGACGATGTGTCAACGGAGGCGGACGGCTCGCTATCGCTCGACCTTGGCGAGTGCGTGGAGTCTCTCTCGCAGCCGAAGCTGGCGGTCTCCGGTCTCCCGTCGGGACTTAAGTACGACGCGAAGACCGGCGTCATTTCGGGCAAGGCGACGAAGCCTGGCGTCTACACGGTGAAGGTGACGGCAACCAACGCCTCCGTGACAGGCAAGAACGCCGTCGTGAAGGAGTTTACGGTCAAGGTTCCGAACCTGACGAGCGAGCTGTTCACGGCCGCAGGGTTGAAGTCGGAGGAGAACTACGTCCTGCAGGCTGGCATCGCGCCAGACCTCAGGGACGTGGTTTCCGCTGTTACGGGTGGCGGCTGGAAGCTTGCCGTCTCAGGGTTGCCGTCCGGCGTCAAGTACGACGCGAAGTCCGGCGTCCTCACGGGCGTCGCCACGAAGGAAGGGTTCAGCACTGTCTATTTCACGGCGACGCGAGGAAGCGGCAAGAACTCTGAGAAGCAGATCGCCACCGCGACATTCGAGGTCGTGTTCCCGACGCTGGTGCTGTCTATGGCGGCATGGAGCGACGCGAGCGCGACCAACAAATGCAAGGTCGCAGGTGGCGGCAGGTACCCGTTCGGCAAGAAGGTGACGTTGAAGGCGACGCCCGACAAAGGCAAGGTGTTCATGGGATGGTACAACGGCGAGGGGGAATTGGTTGCGCAGACGGCGTCGTACTCTTATGTGACAACGACTGAAGGGGTGACGTTCACCGCCATGTTCGTGACGGCGGACGAGGACAAGGGGAGCATTGCGCTGGAGGTGAATGGCACGGAGATGCGGCTCGCCGGGGACGGCTCGCCCCACCAGACGAACATCTGGGCGGGGGTGTATCTCGAGTGGCCGGTGGCGGCGAGCGCGCTTTCCGAGCCGAAGGTGAAGGTGGCGGGGCTGCCCGCCGGGCTCAAGTTCGCGGACAAGCCGGTGACGAGCAAGATCGGCACGGGCAAGGCGGCTGTGACGGTCACGAACGTGCCTGCGTACACGATCTACGGCGCGCCTACGGCGGCAAGTAAGGTGGACGCGAAGACGGGCGCGGCGAAGCCGAGCGAGGTGAAGGTGACAGTGACGACGGCGGGCAAGTCGTCGCAGGTCTACCAGATCGACGCGACGGTGGATCCGCTGCCGGCGTGGGCGCAGGGCACGTTCGCGGGAGGGTCGCAGCTTGCTGCGACCGAAGCGGGCGCAATAAATTGCGCCCCTCCCGTGGGTACGGTCTCGCTGACGGTCTCGGCGGCCGGGAAGGTGAGCGGCAAGGCGCTGGGCGACGGGCTCGCCTACACGCTGGCGGCGCCGTACTACTCCGCTTTCGCGGTCGACGAGAGCCAGACCTCCAACTTCCTCGCGGACGTCACGGCCAGCTGGAGCTACAAGGAAGGCTCCAAGACGGTGAAAACGAACGACGTCGTGCAGGTCGTTGTGCAGGACAACGGCATCGGCGGGGTCGCCATGGGAGGGCCGAGCTCCGTCTCGGCCGAGGGTGCGGACGCGACGGAGCGCGTCCCTCCCTCGTGGACGGCC
>JAEEGL014284410.1_pt1 | contig 25817 bp, 16 predicted proteins | sample 9134231 | NCBI WGS metagenome assembly JAEEGL01 (sample SAMN16246548, study PRJNA631951) | gut metagenome | biome: gut microbiome; feature: rumen; material: fiber-attached | host: Bos | place: Iran: Karaj | collected 2018-10 | reverse complement strand
GTGCTTTGATTGATGATACCCTGTATTTCTTCAACAGTGTTACCGATATTAAATATTCAAGAGAAGCTGTTGGTACTTCCGAAGCACATAAAGAAGCATTTACCGAAAAATACAAAAACGGCCGTCCAAAGGATCTTGCCGAGTATAACTACAATGAACTTTGCTATAATTTCGATCAAATCTATGGCTTCCCCGGAAGATTTGTATACAACGATCTTCTTGCCGAGACCAACTTTGACACAATGCTCTCAACTGCAAGTGATGGTACAAAAAAGATAAAAGAGCTGCTCCTTTCCGAAAATGTATATGAATACTGTGCAGGCTACGAACTCCTGAACAATTATTTCTGGGACGGCGGACATACCTATTTTTATGGCACTATGATCAATAACGAATCAGATTTTACTAATAAAGTTATTGAAGTATTCAGTACTATAGACTCTCTCGAAGGTAGTATGAATTATGCAGCAATATATACGAACTCACTTAATAGTGGTGAATATGCATTTAATGCAAAAAATAAAATGTTTGAAACAGCTGATACATATGAAAAATTAAATTACTCGGAATATGCTGTAAAAGGCGATACAGCTGTTTTCTCATTCATGGTGTTCAGCGATGAATCAGATAACTGGAAATCATATTATTATGAAAACGGAGAAATGCCTCAGGATCTCATCGCTGAATTCTATAACTGCGTCACTAAAGCAAATGCCGATCCTGCAATAAAGAACTTCGTCATTGATCTTGGCAGGAACGGCGGCGGTTTGCTCAGCACACTTGAATATATGCTGGGACTCATAAGTGATCTTGACAATATCACTGTTATTCCAAGTATCGGCGCTAAGCCTGTTACATTACAGTATTTAGTAGACAAGAACCTTGACAAGTCATTTGATGAAAAAGATAAAGATATGAAGCTTGACCTTAATTTCGGTATCATCACATCAAATTTCTCATTCTCATGCGGCAACCTTATGCCCGCACTCGCTAAGGACGCAGGAATAATGCTGGTAGGCGAAAAAAGCGGCGGCGGAACTTGTGCAACAAACCGTTTCATTACACCTGACGGACTGGTATACGCACTTTCAACCGGTACAAAGTTTGTTAATAAAGACGGCAATTCTATTGATAACGGTATCCAGCCTGATTACGATATCGTAAAGATCAACGATGACGGTTCAAAGGACTTTTCCGAAGTCTATAACTTCAGCAAGCTCAGCTCCCTCTTCAGCGAATTCTACGGCAAGAAAACCGAGACTGAACCTTCAGCAGCAACAACTACTTCAACAACAACTACTTCTACAACCACCACTACTACCACAACAACAACTACAACTTCATCGACAACAACTACTTCAACAACAACTGTTTCATCAACATCGTCATCTGCTGCTTCAACATCAGGCAGCACAACTCCTAATGCAGACGGAACTCTCCCTAACACAGGAAATAATTCCGCAGGTACAGCAGCCGCTGCTGCTTGTGCATCTGTAATGATAATTGCAGGCGGAGCTTTGATCTTCATATCACGCAGAAACAGAAGTAAAGAAGATAACGGCATATCCTGATAAAAATCAGGGATAATACACACTGATACCACCAAAAGCATTATTACTGCGTACTTCCGTACAATAATGCCTTGTTAAAATGACAAAAAGGAACTGTTTTTTCCAAACAGTTCCTTTTTTTGTCGTATTCCGCGAAACAACGATGCCTATACATGAAAAATATTTGACCAATATGATTTGCAATGCATAAAAAATACCGATTTCTTATATTATTTATATTTTGTCTATTGCTATTTTTGATACATGGATATATAATAGAATTGTATAATAATCTACTATAACATTATACCAGCTAAAGCTGTTTTCTGTTAAAACAGTTCACTCATAACAGAAAGGAGTCAATATGGATATACAGAAATTTGCTGATACCTTTTTTTCTCCAACTTGTATCGTAGCGGTACAAAAAACAGCTGAGTGCGGCTATGGGGATATCCGTCTTGCTGCCGGGAATAAAAAATACATAGAAATGATCGAAATGAGACTTAGCAGTGATGAATTCTATGTTTCAGCCGATGCAGGCTCTTCATTTGTCCCGGATTCGTTGTATAATAAATATTTTCCGAAAAACCGCAGCTTTGAAGATGTGTGCTATAAGGCTGCCGTACAGAAAACACCTGTTCATACATACGGTCACATAGATAAAGGTGAAATATGGTTTGATATCTATGCAATGCCGATGGACTACGAAAACGGCGATATCTGTTATTGTGCCTATACAGTCATTCCAAGCCAAAACGCCGATAATATCTTTGATACAGTCAAAACGGCAAAAACGTCCAATGACGTTCTCAAAACCTGCATAAAGCTTCATAAAGCCAATAATTTAAAAGACGCCATGGAAAACGTTATCTCCGAGATACGTGAGATATGCAAAGCGGAATGCTGTACCGTACTTCTGCTTAATGACGCAGAGGAGACCTATTCCATTCTCGCAACGGATTTCATGGAAAACAGTAAGATCAAACGTGTTACTGAATTCGACGGTTTCTATAAGATCGCCAATTCATGGATAAGTATGATCGGAACTGAAAATGACTGCGTTATTATTCAGGATAATGCCGATATGGAGTACTACAGCCATATAAATAACCCGTGGTATCTGACGCTTGTGGAAGCAGGCGTTGAAAGCGTCGTACTCTTCCCTCTTCGTCAGGGACATGAAGTCCTCGGCTTCATATGGGCGACCAATTTTGATACAAGTGAAACTATACGCATAAAAGAAACTCTTGAGCTGACAACATTTTTTATTTCTTCGCATATTGCAAGATATAAAGTAATAAAGCGTCTTGAGCACATGAGCTATACAGATACACTGACGGGACTGCCAAACCGTTTTGCCTGCACGGATCGCATTTCCGAGCTGATAATAAGCAGAAAGAAGTTCACTGCTGTTTCCATCGACCTCAATCATTTCAAGACCATCAATGATTCACTTGGACTCGAAGCAGGAAACAAGGTGCTTATGGAGGTATCCGACCGCTGGAAAGCTCTGTCCGATGATGACAGCACCTCAGTACATACCTATATCACACGCATAAACGGTGACGAATTCATGCTTATCATATGGGATTATGATTCTGAGGCCGAACTGAGGACCATGATCGAAAAGTTCGCTGACGCTCTCAGCGAGCCGCTTACAGTAGAGGGCTGTGATCTCTACATAACTGCCAGCCTCGGATATGCGGAATATCCAACAGACGCAGACACGGCAGATTCAATTATTTCCCACGCCGATGCTGCTATGAATGCAATAAAGAAGGCTCACAACAGCGATCATATCATTCGTTTCACTCCCGAGCTTCTCAAAGATGCGCATATGCTTGAAATTGAAAACAAGATAAGGTCTGCTCTTGAGAATGATACGATATACTTCAATTTGCAGCCGCAGTATAATATAGATCACAAGCTCCGCGGTTTTGAAGCACTTGCACGTATGAAGGATACCGACGGAAACTTCATATCTCCGGGAGAGTTCATACCCATCGCAGAAAAAGTCGGTCTTATTGATAAGGTCGACAACATGGTATTCAGAAAAGCCGCTGGTTTTTTCAGCAGACTTGTTAAAAAGCCGGGACTTGACCTGATCCTTAGCCTCAATGCTTCTGTAAGGCATATCATGAAAAACGGCTTCATCGAAGAAATACGCGAGCTTATAGAAAACAGCGGTGTATCCGCAGAGCAGCTGGAGATCGAGATCACCGAATCCATACTTATTGATTCTGCCGATAAGGCGCTTCAGTGTATAAACCAGCTCAGGGAAATGGGAGTAAAACTTGCAATAGATGATTTCGGAACAGGCTACTCATCGCTGAGCTATCTTAACAAGATACCCGCAAATCTCCTGAAAATAGATAAATCATTCATTGACAGGATCAATTCAAACGAATCATCAAAACAATATGTTGCAGCCATGATCTCAATGGGACATATCATGGGACTTGACGTTATCTCGGAGGGTGTCGAGGAGAAAGAACAGATCGCTACACTTCGGAATATCGGCTGCGACTTCATACAGGGCTTTATATGGGGACGTCCTTTGTCGGCTGAAGATGCCGAAAAGCTCGTTGACAGTATAACAGACAGTGCAGTATAATCCCATGAAAAAGCTTATCTGCACCGCCCTTAATCCGAATTCATTGATTTGGAGGTAAAGAAATGGATCTACAGCAACTCGTTAACAGTTTTGAACCTATGACCTGCATAATATCAGTTCAGGTATTTGACGACGGAAGCTATGGCAACATACGCATAGTCTGCGGAAACAAGCCGTACATTGATTCTATTGAAAATCCTGATAATATAGCCTTTGGCGGAATGCTGAAAAATACATTTATCCCTGATTCGCCGTATGAAAGATATATCCCGAAGGATCTCAATTTTGAAGACGTCTGCTACCGCTGTGCCGTACTCAAAAAGCCTGCTCATGCATATATCCACCCCGAAAGATATGATTTCTGGGTAGATATGTATCTTATGCCCATCGCTGCTGACAGCGGCAATACTTACTATATGACATATTCTCAGGAGCTTACACCTTGTGCTCAGAGCGACCGTATGTCAAATATCGCTCCCTCTGTTGCTTCCTCCGTACTTGAGACCTGCATCAAGCTGCGCGGCACAAAGGACTTCAAGCATACAATGGACGAGGTCATATGCGATATCAGGAACCTTTGCGAAGCAGACAAGGTGTGTCTGATACTGACAGATAAACAAAAACGCAGCTTTTCCGTACTTAGTGAAGCTGCTTCGACTCCTGAGAGAAATTATTCCGTTGAAAAATACCTGCGCGATACATATGAAGATTTCTATGACATCATAGAAACATGGGACGATACAATTGCAGGCAGCACCTGCCTTATTGTAAAAGACGAAAAAGACATGAGCGTTCTGAAGGAACGAAATCCCGCGTGGTATCAGTCTCTCATGGAAGTAGACGTCAATACCATCGTACTGTATCCGCTTAAAAATGTTGATGAAACTATCGGTTACATATGGGCACTCAATTTCGATACGGAAAAAACTACAAAGATACGCGCTACACTTGAAGGCTCATCATTTTTCATCGCATCGGAGATAGTCAACCGTCAGCTTATGGAAAAGCTGAAAAGAATAAGCTCGTCCGATATTCTTACAGGTGTCAAGAACCGTAACGCCATGAACCAGAAAATTGATGATATCATTGAAGGCAAAGAGCAGATCCCCGAAAAAGCTGCTGTTATATTCGTTGACATCAACGGTCTGAAGCAGATCAATGACAACGGAGGTCATGCTACAGGAGACAAGCTTCTGAAACAGGCTGCCGATATACTGAAAAACACATTTGAAGGCAGTGATATCTACCGCGCAGGCGGTGACGAATTCATGGTACTGGCAATAGATATTTCCGAAAAAGACCTTGAAGAAAAGCTCGAAAAGCTCAAATTATACCAATCGGATTCCGAGACTGTAAGCTTTTCACTGGGATACTGCTATTCGGAAGGAAAAATCAACATACGTCAGGCTATGAGCATTGCCGATAAACGTATGTATAAAAATAAGCAGCTGTTTTACGAAAGATTTCCGGAACGCAGAAGAATATAAAACAAAACAGGGAGCACCGTCACAGCGGCTATGCTCCCTGTTATTTTATTCCTGAAATTTGCCTACTACTACCTGCCTTTGCTTTCCGTCATCAGTGCAGGAAATGACCGTGATCCTGTTATCTCCGAAATCTCTGAGTACGCTGGTATCATCGGGCTCAACGATCCTGTAATCACTTACGGTATAGCGGTATTTTGTGTGTTTTTCGTCGTTATCGACAAGGTACATATCATCACCGACACGTATCTGATCGAGATCATTGAATATCTCGGCATATATCGTACTGTTATGTCCGCAGATACAGTAATTGCCTTTTCCGAGACTGCCTGTTCCTTCAAAATGTCCTGCTGATACTTGAAGAGCTTTTTGACCTGTCCCCTCAAGCACAGGAACTTTTATATCAAGCCTCGGTATCTCAAAATTGATATTTTCTTTCAGCAGCCTGCGGAGATATATCTCTCTGCTTATTTTTCGGTATCCAAAGAACGACAGCACTCCAACGCCCAATACTATCATAATGATACCGACAACGAACATCTTATTCTTTTTCTTTTTTTCCATATTACTACCTCTCCCGGTTTGTATATATTATATCACTTTTGCTCCGAAAGCGCAATATGTATTTTTTTTGCATGATCAACGCCTCCTATGGTCTCTGCCGTACCATAGGAGGCGTTTTTGTCCTTGTGGGATATTTTCATCTGGCAGTTCCGTATTTTTCTTTGAATCGCTTTTTATCATCGTACATGGCTTTATCCGCACGCTTGAATATCAACTCAAACGAAAAGTCATCATATGCGTTCTCAGCCATGCCGACTGCCGCAGAAAACCTTAACCACGGCTCCTTAGCTGTGTCGGAGTAGCTTTCACTGTACGCATTGCGCAGAGCTTCTGTTTTCTGCACTCTTTCCTCATAATCCTTGCTCTGCAATATTACCACGAATTCATCGCCGCCGATACGGAATACGGGGGAATGCTTGAAGGTATTGCAGATAAGATGACAGCAGCCCATGATGTAGGCATCTCCGGCTTTATGACCGTGACTGTCATTGATATTTTTCAGACCGTTCATATCCACCATAACTACAGCGATCTGTAAGTTCCCGCCTATCAGCTGCGAATTGAGCTCACTCACTTTTTTAATGTAAGAGACCTTGCTTCCGACTCCTGTCAGCGGATCCTTATATGCTTCCATACTGATCTGTCCGATCTGTTCTTCCTGTTCCTTGAGCTTCTGTTCGCTTTCGGTAACGTCCTGTATACGGATATATGAACCGTCGCATCTGCCCTTGCTGTCCATAACCTGATTTTCTTCCAGAATATAGAAGCGTGAATCCGAACCTTCCATCACCTTGCGGTTTACTGTATGATCTTCCAGATGCAGATCATCACCGAACATTTCCATTAATTTTGCAGTGACAGCATCATAGTTTCCGCTGCTTAGTCCAACCAGCCTGCAGCCCTGCTCATTTGCCCAGACGCAGCTGCCGTTGGGATCAAATACATAGAACGAATCCGACAGTCCCGAAACTATGTTTGAGAGCACTTTATCAAGAAGCCTGAGAGGTTTGTATTTTGTAGAGAAGTAGAATATCGTGATACCGAATACTCCAAAGCCGATCATTGAACGGTCAATGGCATATTGGAAGAATATATTGTAGGACAGCAGCATACTTACAGCGATCATGGTTATGAGGATCACCGTATAGCGTTCCCTGCTTATCTTCGGCGTTTTTATTGACGCAAGTATAAAAAGCAGCAAAACACAGAAAAAAACAAAATAATCTATGATACGATGCAAGGTCTGTCCCCAGTGAGGTATCAGCTTGTAATACGGCGCATTCTCGACCATTATCTTTTTCACTTCAAAGGCGTGATGCGTAACAGTGTCAAGAAGCATCTGCACAGCATCTATCCCGATAAGTATGTATATTACCGTCGGCTTTCATGTTCCGTCCCCTGTTCCCTGACAGTAGCTGTTTGTGAAATTAACAAGTGCGAACATTACAAGATCCATTCCGAGGTAATATAAATAACAGCCGATAAGAGCGGTACACTTCAGGCTCGTTCCGACGATCAGCATATTTCCAAGCACGGGAGGTATCAGCGAAAATTCCAGCAAAGCCACTGATCTGCGTGTTTTTCCGTTTGAACGCAAAGCTGTCATTCCGCATACTGTCAGCGCAAAAATAAGCAATAGGTATATTATTGAATACGTTATTCTCATAGACTTATCACTTCCTTATATGATCGCTCTTTGTCCAAAGCCGTTCCTTGAACCCCTGCTATATAACGACCTGATTTTTACCGTTATTCTTTCCGAAATAAAGCTTTTCATCTGCCTTTTTCACAATGGAATCAAAGTCCGATTGCTTTCCCGCAGCAAGACCCACGGTAACTGTCACAGAATTATTGTCGGGCAGAACTACCCTTTCAGGGATAAGCCTGCACAGATGCTTCGCAAGCTCATAGACAGACTCGATATCCAGTTCCCTGTAGTAAAGTATAAATTCTTCACCGCCCCATCTGACAGGATAAAAGCCGTCTTTATTTACTTCTTCCTTAATGCACGATGAAAGCTGTATCAGCACCTCATCTCCTTCGTCATGGCCAAAGCGGTCGTTTATCTTTTTAAAGTTGTCAATATCAAGAAGCATGATACTTATCTGTGCTTCATTTTCCTTGATTATAGTATCATACAGAAATCTTCTGTTATAAAGCCCTGTCAGCGGATCGTGGGTAGAGCTGTAGTCAAGCTCCTTTTTTATGGTTTCAAGCTCAAGTGTATAAAAAAACGCTGTGTATAGTATCGTAAACATAGTTATCAACAGATTGATAAAATTAAAAGCGTTAGAATAGGGCAAAAGGTCTTTGTACAGCTTCAGAAAGAAACTGTCGGGTATCAGTATCTGAGTATGATGTATCATCAGAGCCGAGATCACGCCTATGATCTGGAATATAAATCTCTTGTTGCCGTATGAAGGGCTGAGATAAAAGATGACAGGCACCATACCGATGACAAAATATATAAACCCGAAGGTATTTCGTGTGAAAAGCTCACACACAGTTGAGAATGCTATTATCTCAAAATAAGCATAAACTGTTGCTTTTTCGGATTTTTCCCTGTCCTTAGAGAAAAACAGAAAAAGGATATAAAAAACAGAGCTTACTGCATTTACAACAGACAGCGGAATTGCTCCCATGATCAGAAAAACTGCAAAATATGCAACATGGACCATCAGGCACATTATAAGAAATATAGTATTTCTGTTTTGACCCATTTTATTGAACAATTCCGAAATATCAAGTTTTTTCTTCAATTACGCTCCCCCCGTTTCGGCTGCGGACGATTCTGTTACTATTGCAGACAATATGTACAGCGCATTTCAATACATCTGATGTCATTCTTTCAGCAGCAATAAATACTGAATTCAGCTGTTCATGCTGAGATATTTCTTTATTATTGACATTATCTCATCTACATTAGTATCTGTCACATTTCTTATCTCAGCCTCGATCGCATCAACAGTTTCCTGCTCATCAGGTAGGTTTTCGCAGAGAGTGATAGCAAGAACATCATCTGAATAGTTGCTCTTTACGAAATAATCAACTGTTTCTACTCTTCTGTATACTCCGTCGTCGCCAAGCTGACGGGTCACAAGACGCAGTGTCTGAGTGCCCGAATTATAGTCCTCGATAAGCTTACGGCGCTCAAACGTCGTGGAGAATATCTCCCTGTCATCAGGGTGCATAGTGCTTGCGCCGTGAACGATAAGCTCATCGAATACTCCTGCGGACGGGCATGAGGTAGTTGTAAAATTCTCATAAGCCATCATATAGAAAGAATTTCTTGTAAGATTGGTAAATATTACAAGGGGATATTTGCGGAATATGGCGTTGATGAGGAGACTCATGGTGCCTGCCGCACTTTGCGACTGAAGTATATCGGTCGCTTCCTCCACGACCTTATGTTCAAAACAAAGCTTGAGATACTCCTCCTCCGGCATAGGACGGGCATACAGATATCCCTGTATCCTGTTGCAGTCACAGCTTCTCAGAAAGCCGAGCTGTTCCTTTGTCTCAACGCCCTCTGCCACGGTTTTTATATTAAGTCTGTGAGCAAATATAAATATACTCTCCAGAACGATACGCTCCTTCTCGTCTTCACAGTTATGGCTGAGAAGTGATCTGTCTATTTTAAGAACATCAGCAGGAATATCCTTTACAAACTGAAGCGAGGATAGTCCGCTTCCGAAATCGTCGATAGCAACTCTGAAGCCTGCACTCCTTATGGATACGATCCAGTCTAAAAGGCTCTCTTCGTTGCCGATCATGGCTGATTCGGTTATCTCGACTTCAAGAAGTGGATGCGGAAGCTCATACTTATCCACAAGGGCGCTGAGTTTATCCGCAAAGTTCTCCTCCTGAATATGTCTGCGCGAGAAATTGACAGATATAGGGAACTGAGGCATCATGTTCTGTTTCACAAGTGTTTTGCAGACAAGCTCTGTAACATACCAGTCTATCTCCATGATGAGGTCAGATTCCTCCGCAACAGGAATAAAGAAAAACGGCGAAATAACAGTTCCGTCAGGCTTTATCCAGCGCACAAGTGCCTCCGCACTCTTCATCTGTCCCTTGATAGTATCGTACTGAGGCTGATAATATGCGGTAAGCTCATTGTTATACAAAGCGTTTCTTATCTCTTCAGCCGTATATTTCATTAGAATTCCACCCTTCATTATTTCCTTTTCATATCCCTTATGATCTCAAATTTTTCCTTAAAATCTCCCACCTATATTATAACACATTTCGCATATTATTTTAATGTACTTTTTGAAAACTTTTAGTAAAAGCGATACAATTATTCGTTATTTTACCTTTCTGAAAATGCAAAGCTGCTGTTGAAAAATGATCACAGGAAACTTTATCAGCTATATCTGCCGTAAAATACACAATTATCCACTCAAGCGCCGTATTCTGTGCTCTTTTATGAGCAGTTTTTTATGCTCAATATTTTGCAAGACATATAATTATACATATATCACCAACAGAAAAAGCACTTAAAACCGACTCCCTCTCATTTTTGCCTGTTTTATCATATTTAACGATTATCAAAGCATTAGCAATTTATGATAAAATAAGAAAATTTCAGCTAAATATACATTGACATTTTGTATATTTGAGAATATAATATATAAATGGTATATACTACCAAGAGATGATTTTGAGGAGGAATGTGAAAAATGCTAAAACCACTAAAAAGGCTCATTGCAGGAACTATAAGTGCAGTAATGTGTACTTCGTCTGTAATGTCCAATGTAGCATTATCCCACGCAGGCCGCGAAGCACAGACAGCCGCACAGAATGGAAAAGCTGTTTCAGGCGATTATGAAGTAAAGTCTGCAAACTCGCTCGGAAAGCTTATTAATCAAGCGGCTGCCGAAGAAGACGTACAAAATCCGCTTGCAGATAATATCTGCAATTCTCAGTTCCAGATCACATCTCTGGAATTTGACGTTGAAACGGGAACTGTACGTGTAGCGTCTACACAACAGACGGAAGCAAGGATCGTAGTTTCATTTATTAACGATGAAACTTCGGAAAATATTTTCAGTGTTGAGACAACTGTTGAAGCAGGTAAGCTTGTCAACAGCGAGCTCAAGGCTGATGTTTCAAAGCTTCCGCAGTATTATCTTGTAAAGGCTCAGCTTTTTGATCCGCTGAACCGCCCCGTTGGTGAAGGATATGAATTTACAAATTACACAAAGGAAATTCAGGAGATCCTTGCAACCGACATAACCGCATTCGATCAGGAACAGGTAGTCAATCTCGATGATGATGAGACAACAAACTTCCTCGTTCTCAATGAAGACACAGTCAGGGCAGAAAGCTCGGATACTCAGAATACTCTTGTTTCTGCTGACTATGACAACAATGTTTTCGTTTTTGAAAATGCAGACGAGACAGTTTCTTCGCTTCAGGAAGGCGAATTCTTCTTTATTCAGCCTGATGACGAAAATATCATTGCAGTAAACGTTGAAAACGTTGAAAAAGACGGTGATACCGTAACCGTTTCAGGTGACGGTGAGATCGATGATATGTTCGATTTTGTAAAGATCGAGTCCGATGGCGATCTTCAGAAAGCACAGATAGATACGTCTGTTGCTGATGAAGGAATATCTTTCCCGAATACCGATGAAACCGGAAATCCTGTCATCAGTGATGAAGGAACATTTGATTTCGAGTACGAAATACCTGAATATGATAAGGAGTTCAGCCTCGAATCCAAAAAAGTATTCAACATCAATTCTATTTTAGATCCTACAACGACCGATCCGAGAAAACTTGATCCATATGAGGGTACAAAAGGTGAATTTAAAAGGAGTATATCAGGTACAGTTACAATTTCTGTGAATTTTAACTTCTACAAAAGTCTTACTAAAACAAAGATCTCACTTGCTTTAAAAGTAACACCTGCTATTACGTTCACAATAGGTTATCCTGTTTCAAGTCCTAAAGAAGCCTTTACTACGATCAGTTCAAAAGCGGCAGCTTCTATTGCAGCAACAATAGCAAAGTTTGTTATCCCAACTTCTGTTCCGTCTGTAGTTGTGGATATCGAACCACGCCTTTTTGCTGATTTTGTAGGAAATATGACTTTGACTCTTAAATGGGACAATGTTCTTGGTTTCACCTACGAAGATGGAGATTTTCACAATGATTCAAAGCTTAATCCCGAAAAAACAGTTGATGTATCTTTAAAAATATACGGCGAGATATATGCAGGACTGGAGTTGACTCCCAAGCTTGAGATCTTCACAAAGGCACTTGCTTCAATAGGATTGGACTTTAAAGCCGGTATACGAATAAGTGCAGAAGCGGATCTGGGAAAAATATATGATCAGCTGGCTGAAAATATTGATGAACCAGCAGACAAGGTTATTATTGATTCCAATCAGGGCGACTATTATCATGCCTGCAAATTCTGCATTCAGGCAAAAGTTGACTTCGTTGTAAAAGTAAAACTTACATATAATATATTAAGAAAAGAAAAATCAGTTGATCTTTTAAAAGTCGAAGTACCTTTGCCGTGGGCATATTTCTACTATTCATCTGATAACGGCTGGGGCTACGGTAAATGTAATTATAACAGATACCGAGTTACAATAAATGCTATAAGCAATGCCGATGGCGGATACATATCAGGTGCAAACATTAAGCTTGGAGATAAGGAACAAACTCTTAATTCAGGTGCAGGAACGACCTTTTACTGTCTCCCCGGATCATACAGCTATTCTGTTAAATGGAATGGCAGAACACTGGGAAGCGGAACAGTTAATGTAAAAGATTCTGCTATAGATATCGTAGAAAAAGCTGATATAAAATATACACCTGATGGAGATCCTGATGGTTTCGTTGATGGCGGACGCAGCACTGCAACAGGTGCTCCTGTGACAAAGGCTACAACTACTAAACGAGTTGTTGTAACAGAGACTCTTCCCGCTCCTTCAGTAGAAAAGAACGAGGTAATTGCCGAGACAGGAGAACTTGGTGAACATATTTCATATATGCTCTATCCCGACGGATATCTCTATGTTGGCGGATACGGTGATATGTACGATTTCGGTTCATCACCGTTCAGAGATCCTTCTATTATAAAGAATGTGCTCATTGAAAATGCCGGAGATGAGAAAGATGGCGAAGTTATCACAAGCATAGGCAACAGTGTGTTTGTAAACTGCAGCAATATGGAATCAATGAATCTGCCGCAGACCATCAAGCGCATCGGCAAGAATGCTTTCAAAAACTGTACTTCATTCTCTACTGTATCATATGACGTATATGATTACGAAACACAAAAAGTAGTAGAAGTTAAATATCCTGAAGGAAAGCTGGTAATGCCCGAGGCTGTTACATCTGTAGGTGAATACGCCTTTGCTAACTGCGCTTCACTCACAGATATCGTTATTCCAAAGACAATTACCGAAATACCTAATTACACCTTCTCAGGCTGTAAAGGCATAACATCTATTGAAATTCCTGAAAATATAAACAAGATATATGATTATGTTTTCAGCGATTGTACTTCACTGAAAAAAGCTGTTATCAAAAACTGTAAGGACGGCATTGGAAATTACATTTTCAGCGGCTGTTCGGCTATCGAGGACATCACTATCCCTTATGTGGGTCACTCTTTCGCAGCAGCTGAAGAGGACGGAAGCACACAGCAGTTCTCAGACTTTTTCCTCAACGGTAATACAACAGAATTTAACGCTATTACAAACTATGGCAGCTGGACAAGATATATCCCTAAGTCACTTAGCTCCATCACTGTTACCTCGGGAACAAGGATCCCGAATTACGCATTCTACCGTATCGGCAGCGTAAAGAACATTTCTGTTCCAAAGACTGTCAAGACATTCGGTAATTATGCATTTGCTGACTGTGTTTCACTCGAAAACAGTAATATACACGAGGGTATCACAAGCATCGGAAATTACGCATTCAGCAATTGCAGCAGTGCTGCTTTCAATAATGTTTCATTCCCGACAACTCTTACATCTATAGGAGAATACGCATTCTCAGGCTGTAAGGGTCTTACAGGAATCACAGTTCCCAAAACTGTAAAGGCTGTCGGAAAATATGCATTCAGCGATTGTACGTCGATCAAATCGGCTGTTATTGCAGGCGGAGAAGACAGCATAGGCGATTATGTATTCAGTGGCTGTAAATCCCTTGCCGAGCTTACAATCCCCTTCATTGGCTCAAGCGCAGCCAGCGCAAATGATCCAAAGGTGGTAAGTCAGGTATCGACCTACTTCCTTAACGGCAATACAACAGACTTCTACGCTATCACAAATTACGGCAGCTGGACAAGATATATCCCTAATGCACTCAAGAAGATCACTGTCACAGGCGGCTCAAGAATATCCGATTATGCATTCTACCGTCTCTCGGGTGTGGAAACTATCATTATTCCCGATGAAACAACTGCTATCGGTAAGTACGCGTTTGAAGACTGCAAAAAAGCTGCTTTCGGTGATCTAAACTTCACAAAGTCCCTTGTCTCCATAGGAGAATATGCTTACTCAAATTGTTTCGGACTTACAGGCATAAATATACCTGAAAATGTAAAGACTATCGGCAAATACGCATTCAACAACTGCTCAGCACTTGAAAAAGCTGTTATCAAGGGCGGTGCTGACGGTATAGGAGAATACATTTTCAATCAGTGCAAATCACTTGCCGAGCTTACACTTCCTTTTGCAGGATTTGATGCAAAATCAGCTGACGATCCGGAGGTAACGAGTCAGTTAACATCTTACTTCCTTAACGGCAACACTGATGACTATTATGCTATAACAAACTATGGCAGCTGGACAAGATATATTCCTAAGGCGCTTAAAAAAATAACTATTCTGAGCGGCAAAAGAATATCCAACTACGCATTTTACCGCTTTACAGGTGTTGAATCCATAGTTATCCCCGAGAGCATCACAGAGATCGGAAACTACGCATTCGGCGACTGTTCATCTAACATAAACAGCTATATCCCCGAAGGAGTTACAAGCATAGGCAATCACGCTTTCAGCAATTGCAGCAGCACAGATTTCAATAATGTAGAATTCCCCGCTGCTCTGACATCTATAGGTGACTATGCGTTCTCAGGCTGTAACGGACTTACAAGCATAACAGTTCCCGAGACATTGACTTCTATCGGCTCTTACGCATTCAGTGACTGCTCTTCACTTGAAAAAGCAGTTATTGAAGGCGGTGCAAACGGTATAGGCGATTACGTATTCAGCGGCTGTAAGTCACTTGCAGAAATGACGATCCCCTTTGTTGGCTCTGATTCCAAGTCAGCAGATGATCCCGATGTAACAAGTCAGGTATCCACTTACTTCCTTAACGGCAATACAACAGATTTCTATGCTATCACCAACTATGGCAGCTGGACAAGATATATCCCTAAAGCACTCAAGAAGATCACCGTTACAGGCGGTACAAGGCTCTCAGATTATGCATTCTATCGTCTCAGCGGCGTAGAAACTATCAGTATTCCCGACAGTATGACCGAAATAGGCAAATACGCTTTCGCTCAGTGTAACAAGATCGCTTTCGGTGATCTGGAACTCTCTGAAAACCTGGAATCTATAGGAGAATATGCTTTCCTTGACTGTTACGGTCTTACAGGTATTACTATCCCGGAGAACGTAAAGACTATCGGCAATTACGCATTTAACAACTGTTCAGCACTTAAATCTGCTGTTATCAGGGGCGGTGCTGACGGTATAGGAGAATACATTTTCAATCAGTGTAAATCACTTGCTGAGCTTACCCTTCCTTTCGCAGGCTTTAACGCAAAATCAATTGATGATCCTGCTTCAACAAGCCAGATATCCAATTTATTCCTTAACGGCAATACAACAGATTACTACGCTATCACAAACTACGGCAGCTGGACAAGATATATCCCTAATGCACTCAAGAAGATAACTATTCTCGGCGGCAGCAGGATTCCTAATTATGCATTCTACCGTCTTGGCGGCGTAACAGATATTACTATACCGGATAATATCACTGCTATCGGCAATTATGCATTTGCAGACTGCACCTCACTCACACCGGCTCCTCTGCCGAGCACACTTACATCTATAGGCAATTATGCATTCAGCAATTGCAGCAGTGCTGCTTTCAAGGAAGTTACATTCCCGCCAACTCTTACATCTATAGGAAATTACGCTTTCTCAGGCTGTAAGAGTCTTACAGGCATCAATGTTCCCAAAACTGTAAAGTCTCTCGGAAGCTATGCTTTCAGCGACTGTACATCAATCAAATCAGCTGTTATTGAAGGTGGAGAAAACAGCATAGGCGATCACGTATTCAGCGGCTGTAAATCCCTTGCCGAGCTTACAATTCCTTTCATAGGCTCAAGCGCAGCCAGCGCAGATGATCCAACGGTTACAAGTCAGATATCCAATTACTTCCTTAACGGCAATACAACAGACTTCTACGCTATTACAAATTACGGCAGCTGGACAAGATACATACCTAAGTCACTTAAAACAATTGTAATCAACGGCGGAAAGCAGATCCCTAAGTATGCATTCTACAGAATGCTCGGTATTGAAGATGTATATCTTCCGAAGGGAGTCACAAATATTGCCGACAATTCGTTCGATGGATGCAGCGGCATACAGAATGTTTTCTATCCAAGCACAAGAGCAGACTGGGAGAAAAACGTCACTGTCGGAGTTAATAACGAAGAGATCGACGGCAAGGTAAGATTCCTCGGTGAAGACTATACAACTACAACTACTACAACAACTTCAACAACATCTACAACTACGACTACAACAAGCAAGCCTGCTACATCTACAACTTCAACAACTTCCAAGACTACGACTACAACGAGCAAGCCTGCTACATCTACAACTTCAACAACATCAAAGACTACAACTACCACAAGCAAGACTACAACATCAACTACTTCAACAACTTCCAAGACTACAACTACAACAAGCAAAACCACTACATCAACTACTTCAACAACTTCCAAGACTACGACTACAACGAGCAAAACTACTACATCAACTACTTCAACAACTTCCAAGACTACAACTACAACAAGCAAGACTACTACATCAACTACTTCAACAACTTCCAAGACTACGACTACAACGAGCAAAACTACTACATCAACTACTTCAACAACATCTACAACTACGACTACAACAAGCAAGACTACTACATCTACTACTTCAACAACATCTACAACTACGACTACAACAAGCACTACTACATCTACCACAACAGAGACAACAACTTCTACATCAGCTGCAACTTCTGAGACTACAGAAACTACCTCTTTAACTTCCACATCAACCACATCTGAAACTACAGAAACAACCACATCAACTTCCACATCTACGACCTCTGAAACTACAGAGACAACAACTACTTCGACCTCAACAACTTCCGAAACTACCACAACATCAACTACTTCTACATCAACATCAACTACAACCTCAGAAACAACAACAAGCACAACTACTACAACTCCTGAAGATGAAGATATTGACGGACCTGAAGTTGATTTCGGTGACGCATCAGGCGACGGCAAAGTAGACGCAGTAGATGCAAGTATTATCCTTACGATATATGCAAAGAATTCAACATCAAATTCTATAAAGCTGACAAATAATCAGAAAAAGGCATATGACGTAAACGAGGACGGTAAAGTTGACGCTATTGATGCATCTTATATCCTCTCATATTATGTATACATTTCTGTAACCGATGGCGAACCGGTTACACTAAAAGAATTCATGAAGGATAAGAAATGGTCGTAAAAATTTTCATCACATAATGTTCTGCATTAATTGCATATGACAAAATAAAAAAACAGCCTGTGCGAATCAAAAGTGTACAGGCTGTTTTTTGCAGTTAAAGAGTTACCTATATAAAAGACCGTATTCAAAAAGAATACGGTCTTTTTCACTATATGCAAATCTCAGCGTTTACCATAAAAACATATTTCCCATATTTGAGTTACAGTTGAATCTGTAATAATCATTCGTTCCTGTCAGCTTTACTGCAACAGCTTTCTGATCAGAAGTATTTATTATCCTATACACTTCCACATCTATATCTATTACTGAATCATCGCTGTTTACCTGGATCAAAGCTGTTTGTATCAGCTCGCCTATCTCGCTCTCAGGAACAAGAGTATTGTCTTTTTCATACTCTAAAACAATATAGTTATCTTTGTTATCTCCGTCATTTCCGCCATGATCACCGTTGATAGGCGATATTTTTATCGGCTTTTCCTTTTTTATATTCAATGTTGCCTGTGAGTTCATAAAAATACTTTGTATATCAGCTGTAGGCTGAACTTCGGGTTCATCAATAACATCAGATATTTCAGTCAGTATCTCTGTAATATCAGTTTCAATGGCAGTATCGTCAGTCGGCTCCACAGCTGTAGTTACAGTTGTAACAGCTGCTGCCGATGTCTTTTCGGTCTTAGAAGTATTTGAAGCTACAGATACAGTAGTTATCTGTGATGCTGCAGAAGTGACCGCAGTTGTTTCCTGTACCACCAGCGGATCAGTTCCGTTCATATAACTATCGGGCTTTTGTAATGCGGAAACATGATGTATTCCTACGCCTACTATCAAAGCAGCACAAATTCCTGAAACTGCGTATGAAATATGCTTTATTCTTACTGCCCTGTTTTTACGTGATTCAATTATCTCGTCGCCGCGCTGCATTATTCTTTCTGATATTTCCTCATATTTCCTCATATACAAATCCCTCCTTTTCAAGCAATGACTTCAATGCACCTTTTGCACGGTAAAGAAGATTTCTTATTTGTCTTTCGTTTTTTGACATTATTTCTGCGGTTTCATTATTGCTGAAATTCTCGAAGAAAACAAGATACAAAACCTGCCTGTAATCCGTGTTCAGCTTATTCATAATGCGATGAAGGACTCTTTTGTTTTCTTCTTTTATGTAATTGCTTTCTATATCATTCTTATCGGAAATATCATAAAATTCATCTATATTTGTTTCTTTTATCTTCCTTTTCTTCCTGAGATGATAAAGCGCAGTATTTCGTCCGATACCGTAAAGCCATGTTTTAAACAGGCTTTTTCCGGAAAATTTCGGCTTATCGGTATAAAGCTTCAAAAAAGTTTCTTCTGCGATCTCCTCGGCTTCCGGAAAGCTTTCAACAAATCCTGTAAGATATAGTGTAAGTCCGTCCCAGTATTCCTTGACTAATTCTGTGAAAAATTGTTTGTCACCATCAAGGAAACGGCTATAGCTAATTGCTCCGTTATCCATGAAAAGCTCCTTTCAAAAATGTATAGTAGATCTTAGCTTCCATATATTAGTAACACTTTTTCGCGTTTTGTCTCACCTCGATTATAAAATTTTTTATATTTTTTGTCAACTTCAATTTTTCATATTTTTTCGTGAGACAAACGTACGGAAAATGTTACTAAGGTTATGTAAGTGAAAAAGATCTGATCTTGAAGGAGGTAATTTTATGGGAAGGACATAGGTATAACAAATCAGGTCCGTATAAATAACTTATCACGGAGATGTTTTTTCGGATCAATGTAAATACTGCTTTTTCACGTTATCATGATAGCAGCCACAACTAATTATATTTCATGAAAGGAAGTAAATCAATGAATACTATCGTTAAAAAAATCGCAGCTGCTGCAATGGCATTTTCACTTCTCGGCACAGGAGCATCTATCCCAAAGACAATATCAACTAAAAACAATAATAGTTATACACTGACAGCTCACGCTGCTACCTGTAAGCATAACGGTTACAGATATCAGGTTTCCACAAACTGGGTATTTGAAAGAACAGTTTACGTTAAAAATCATTTGATTCGTATAGATAAACGCACAGTTTATATTAAATGTGGTAAGTGCAATAATATAATCAGTCAGAGAACCGAAAGAACATATAAGATTATATATTAAGGAGAAATAATTATGAATATCAAAAAAATAATCACATCAGCAGCCGTTCTTTCAGTAATGGCATTTTCTGCCGCACCTGCAACCAAGAATATAGTACCAATGTTACAGCCGACAGCTATCACTGCAAGCGCAGCAAGAATAGCAACCTATACAGATGTCGACAAATTCTTCAATGATTATAATGGGAAATACGTTGACGTAGACAGATGTTACGGCTGCCAGTGTGTGGACTTTGCCGCATTATATATGTCAAAAGTCTGCGGTATCAACAGTAATAACCCGGCAAATAATACTTTTAATGGATATGAATACTGGACCTGGTATAATTCAAGCGTTTTACTTAACGGTAATTTTAAAAGGATATCCAATACTTCATCTTTTGTTCCGCAAAAAGGAGATATAGTGGTTTGGAGCCAAGCTTATAGTAAATATGGACACGTTGCTGTTTGTACAGGTGAAGGAAATACAAATTATTTTTATTCATACGATCAGAACTGTCCAACTGGCAGTAAGGTACACAAAGTAAGACATGATTACAGCTGTGTCTATGGCGTTCTCAGATATAAAAATATGCAGGACAATACAAATCCAAGCGATAACGAAAAAGTTGAATATAACGCCAATGGTGAGGCACAGTTCGATACTCTTTGGGTAGAAAACAGAACATATTCATTTACTAAAAAGAAAACAGTATATGCAACACCTAATCGTGACAAGCCTGTCGGATATGTTCAGAAAGGTGATAAAGTAAAATTCGTTAAATACGTAAGATATGGCAGAAGTATCCTCGGCGAAACTGCTGACGGCAATTACGTTCCTGTAAACACTATAGGCGAACTTAATGTTAATGCATATGTTATCGTTAACTGCAAAACTCTCAACGTAAGAAAAAAGCCAAATAAATCATCAAGTATCATAAACACCGTATCAATTAATCAGACATATCTCGTCTCAAAGACTTGTGATGACTGGGGATATGTACCGTCTCTCGGCGGCTGGATAGATCTCAGCTATGTCCGCGGATAATTGATCTCATTTCTCAGTCATACTCCGTAAAGCTTTAATTGCCGAGTTTTCCGTACTCGGCATTTTTTTATTTTCTCAAGCTTATCACAAATATTTTTCACCAGTTCACTTTGTGATATCCTGAACGATGCGTTTCACCAAACCGCTGGTAATGCACTATCTCACGCTCACGCAAAAAACGGATAGGATCACGGACATCAGGATCATCGGCAAGACGAAGTATATTATCATATGTGGTGCGGGCTTTCTGCTCAGCAGCCATATCCTCCTGAATATCGGTGATTATATCTCCCTTTGACTGGAAATACGCAGCTGTAAAAGGAGTACCCGATGCTGCAACAGGGTATATTCCAGTAGTATGATCTACGAAATAGGTGTCAAAACCGCTTGCCTTTATCTCTTCAATTGAAAGATCTTTTGTAAGCTGGTAAAGGATAGCCGAGATCATCTCGAAGTGTGCCAGCTCCTCCGTTCCTATATCGGTCAGAAGTCCCTTGACTTCGCCATAGGGCATGGCATATCTTTGATTGAGATACCTCAAAGATGCCGATAATTCTCCGTCAGGACCGCCAAGCTGAGAGATTATAATTTTTGCAAGTTTAGCGTTCGGAGTTTTTATATTTACAGGGTATTGAAGTTTGTTTACATATCAATGCTGTACATATACAGCTGAAAGCATATAAAGGAAAAGCAGGCTCATAGTGAACCTGCTTTTTCCATAAGTTGAATAGGAGTTGAAAATTGTCGTAAGTCAATTAATCTCATCTGATGCATGAATTGACCGATATAAGAGTTTGTACTGCATCAAATATCTTATGTGCGATGTAGGGATTATTCATAGTATAGAGGTGTATACCGTCAACGCCCTCTGCAATGAGCTCGGTTATCTGGTCGATAGCATAGGCAATTCCCGCATCACGAAGTGCAGTCTCATTGTGCTCGTATTTTTCAAGCACGCGGACGAATTTTTTTGGCAGTTCAACGCCGCACAGCTTCACCATACGCTCGATCTGACGCTTGTTTGTCACAGGCATAATACCTGCCTCGATAGGAGCATTTATGCCTGCAATGCAAGCCTTTTCACGGAAATCGCAGAAGTAACGGTTATCAAGGAAAAGCTGTGAGATAAGATGATCCGCACCGCAGTCCACTTTATATCTGAGCCACTTCAGATCATCGACTGCACCTGTGCTTTCGGGGTGAACTTCAGGATAGCAGGCAGCTATGATATTGAAGTCGTAGTTTTCCTTGATGAACTTTATAAGGTCGCTTGCGTGGGCGAAATCGCCAGTGGGAGCATTGTCATCTGTTCTGTCACCGCGAAGTGCAAGGATATTCTCGATACCGTTTTCATGCATACTGTCAAGTATCTCCGCAGCCTGTTCCCTTTTAAGATCAATACAGGGAAGATGTGCAACACTTTCAACGCCGTATCTGTTCTGTATATCCGATGCTATCTGTATGGTCTTGCAGCCATTCTTGCCGCCGCCCGCACCGTAGGTAACACTTATGAAATCAGGCTGTATATCTGAAAGCTCTTCCAGAGTCTGATATATGACACTTTCGTCCGCATCTGGCTTTGGCGGGAATACTTCCAGTGAAAAAACAGTCTTTTGTTCAAATAATTCAGCAGTTTTCATTTCTTGCCTCTTTCGCAGCATTAACGAGATTGGTAAGGCTCGGAACAGTTTCCTCGTTTCCTCTTGTTTTGAGTCCGCAGTCAGGGTTTACCCAAAGCTTTTCAGCAGGGATACGCTCCTTCATTTTGTCGATAGCAGCCTTTATCTCTTCCTTTGACGGAACTCTCGGAGAATGGATATCGTAAACTCCGGGACCTACCTCTGTACGGAAATTATTTTCTTTGAGCACATCAAGTATAGTAAGGTCTGAACGTGATGCTTCAAAGGTTATAACATCTGCGTCCATATCGTCGATGTCCTTGATGATATCAGCAAATTCGCTGTAGCACATATGTGTATGTATCTGTGTCTCGGGCTTTACACCGCTGTGAACAAATCTGAATGCAGGGATAGCCCAGTCAAGGTAATCCTCTTTCCAGTCAGACTTGCGGAGAGGCAGCTTTTCACGAAGAGCAGCTTCATCAACCTGTATTATGCTTATGCCGTTTGCTTCAAGGTCGAGTACCTCTTCACGGATAGCAAGAGCTATCTGCAATGCACTTTCCTTTAGTGATATATCCTCACGCGGGAAGGACCAGTTGAGTATAGTAACAGGACCTGTGAGCATCCCCTTCATAGGCTTCTTTGTAAGGCTCTGAGCATAAACAGACCATCTTACAGTCATTGGCTTTGCTCTGGAGATATCGCCCCATACTACAGGCGGCTTTACACAGCGTGTACCGTAGGACTGTACCCATGCTTTTTCAGTGAAGATGTAACCGTCAAGGCACTCGCCGAAATACTCTACCATGTCATTACGCTCAAATTCGCCGTGAACAAGAACGTCAAGACCTATCTCCTCCTGAAGTGCAACACAATCAGCTATCTTCTTTTCGATAAATTTCTCGTAGTCGCTGTCGGAAATCTCGCCCTTGCGGTGTGCATTACGAGTTGATTTTACCTCTGAAGTCTGAGGGAAAGAACCGATTGTTGTAGTCGGGAAAAGCGGAAGTGCAAATCTTTCCTTCTGGATCTTTTCACGTACTGCAAATTCGGGAAGTCTTATGAAATCCTTTTCACATAATTCTGCAAGTCTCTTTCTTACCACATCGTTCCTGCCTGATCTGGGCTCGCTGTGAAGTGCGGAATTACTGCGGTATTCTGCTGTTTCGGCAGGTGAGTCCGAACCGAGTATCTTCTTTATCTCTGCAAGCTCCCCGAGCTTTTCCTCAGCGTATGCAAAGTGCTTTTTATAGCTTTCCTCAAGCTTTGTTTCGTTTGCAAGAGTGCAAGGCACGTGAAGTAGTGAGCATGAAGTGTTCAGAACAATATCAGACGCGAACTTTTTAAGCTCGGATACTATAAGAAGAGTATTTGCATAATTATTGCGCCAGATGTTCTTTCCGTTTACCACGCCTGCAAAGAGAGTCTTATCCTTCGGGAAACCATTGTTCTTTACAAGCTCAAGGGACTTCTTGCCCTCGATAAAATCAAGACCGATGCCGTCAAAGTCAAGGCTGCAAAGTGAGTTATAGCAGTCGCGCACATCGCCGAAATAGGTCTGTGCGATGACCTTTACTGCGCCCTTATTGGGCAGTATCTTATTATAAAGCTCGTTGAAAAGCTTAATATCATCAGCTGTCATATCCTTTACAAGTGAAGGCTCATCGAACTGTACCCATTCTGCACCAAGCTCGCCGAATTTAGCAAGAATTGCCGAATATGCATCAGCTGTCTGCGCAATGAAGTCCTCAGCTGTTTTTGTGCCCTTGTATCTTGCAAGCTTTAAGAATGTATAAGCACCGATGATGACAGGCTTTGTCTTTATACCGTTTTCAAGTGCTTCACTGAACAACTCGAATGGCTTTGTGCCGATGAGTTTGATCTCAGTCGCATCGTCTATCTCAGGTACCATGTAATGATAGTTTGTATTGTACCATTTCTTCATTGCCAGAGCCTTTACGTCGCCCTTTTCGCCCTGATAGCCTCTTGCTGCAGCAAAATATGTATCAAGCTTTGAAAGTCCGAGAGCAGTATATCTCTCAGGTACTGCATTGAGCAGAAAGGCTGTATCGAGAACTCCGTCATAGAATGAGAAGTCATTTGACGGTATAATATCAACTCCGCTGTTTTTCTGTAAATTCAGATCGTATAAGCGTATTGCTTTCGCTGCTTCTTCAAGTTCTGAAACTTTGATCTCTCCGCGGAAGTATTTCTCGCTTGCGAATTTGAGTTCACGAAGATTTCCTATTCTTGGGTATCCTATTATAGTTGTTTTCATTTCCTATTCCTCCGATATGTTTTGGTATGCTTATATTATATCATATCTGTCGGAAATGTGTTAATATCAAAAAGAAATGCTGTACCATAGCTAAAAGCTATATCAGGAAGAATAGTTTGCGATATACTCTTTAAGGTGCTCAAGGTAGCGCTGAGTAAGCTCATTCATAGGTCTGTCGGTAGTTATTATATAGCCTATATCCATTATCTCATTGCTTTCGAGAGGTATGGAAACGATATTGCTGCCGTTGAGGTCAGAGCTGAGTACACCCGATGATATGGTATAACCGTCCAGACCGATAAGCAGATTGAAAAGGGTAGCTCTGTCGGAAACAATGATATTCTTCGGGCTTTCAGCCGTAATATGAAGCTCCTCGGCAAAATAGAATGAGTTTTTCACTCCCTGATCGTATGTAAGGCGCGGAAAGTTTTTCAGGTCGTCGAGAGTTACTTTTTTCCTGCCCACAAGCGGATTGCTCCTGCTTACGAAAACGTGGGGCTTTGCAGTAAATAGCTTCTCGAACTTTAATTCCTCATTTTGCAGGATATGGCGTATGACCTCGCGGTTGAACTTGCTGAGGAACAATACACCTATATCACTTCTGTGAGTCCTTACATCTTCGATTATCTCGGCAGTTTTCAGCTCGCGGAGAGTAAATTCGTACTTGTCACGACCATATTCGCGGACAAGCTGGACAAAGGCATTTACCACAAATGCATAATGCTGCGATGAT